>Ga0307515_10009310_pt1 | contig 19001 bp, 14 predicted proteins | sample 17_EM_MG_FD_194513 | JGI IMG/M metagenome (GOLD analysis project Ga0307515, IMG submission 194513) | Populus trichocarpa ectomycorrhiza microbial communities from riparian zone in the Pacific Northwest, United States - 17_EM | ecosystem: Host-associated > Plants > Roots > Unclassified | place...
ATCGCTGCCTTCACCGGCCTGAGTGAAAAAACAGTGCGCAACCACATCACCAACATCTACGCGAAGCTCGAAGTAGAGAACCGCGGCCAGATGATCGTGATGGCACGCCAGGCAGGGTTCGGCCGCGGCGCCTAGCGGCTCGGCGCGGGACAAGCGTCCCGCCTTGCTGAGCTGAAGCGGCATCTGTGCAGGACTTCCGCCTCATGCGCCGAAGCGCGAGAGTTTCGAGAATTCATCTCGAAACTCTCGCGCTCATATGACGACCTTAGACTTCCCTCAACTCAAAGCTAATCCGCATGCTGCACGGCCTGCGGGGCCATCGGCGTCTGCCCTTCCGATCCTCATGAAGAACAGACTTGCCCTTATCGCAGCCCTGCTGCGCCGTTGCGCGTGCAGCTTCAGCCGCGTCTTGTCCGGCAACGCCGATGGGCGGCTCGATCGGTATCTCGAGCAAGCCACCGATCACGCCGACCTCAAACGCCGGCTGCAAAGTTGGCAAGCCTCGGGGCGACAAGAAGCGATGACGCGGCTGATTCCCCAGCGGCACTGATTTGCATGAAGCATCTGCTGCCTCTGCTCCTGCTCAATGCTGTGACTTGCTGCGTGCTTGCCGGCTACGCGTCATGGGCCGCCAACTCACAGCGCACCTCATCGCCGACCTTCAGCGCACCGCCCACCAGCACCTGCGCCGTCACGCCACCATGGCCACGCATCGCGTTGTAGCCACCGTGGCCCAGCACCTCTTCCATGCGCGAGCAGGGTTCGCAGGGGCCGGTGACCCGCAAAATCACCGAGGCGCCGATGCGCAGCACCAGGGGCTGGTCCTTGAACAAGGCCTTGGTGGCCAGCAGGTTCAGACCGGAGACAACAAGATTGCGGCGCAGCAGAAGCGGATCGACCTGCGCCATGCCGGCGAGCGCGGCAATGGCCGGCAAATGCTCCGCCTGAATCAAGGTCACCTGGCGTTTGCTGCCCACACCGGCGCGAGGCAGACGCTCTGCCGTGTGGTCGCCTTCGATCCCCCGCTGCGTCAAAGCCATGGCGGCTTTCACTTCGACCAGAGGCAAGCGGCGCGTTGAGCGCAGACCGATACGATCCAGGCGCCCTGGCCGAGGAAACTGCTGAACCAGCGCACGCAAGCCGACGGCGTCGCTGACGGATCGATCAATCACCATTCATCGCCTCGCGAATCGCAGCCGCCGTGTTCACCGCATGGGCAGCGACCTGCTCGTGGTTCATCGCCACCACCGCCAGCGGATAGGTGCCCGACACGAAGCCGCCATAAGCCACCTCCACGGCCACCACGTCAGGCGACAGCCCTTCGATCGCCGCCACCAGGCAATGCATCACCGAACTGAATCCGCCGTCGTCGAACAGAGGCTCGGATTCGTAGCTGACGCGGTAGTCGAAGGTTTCGTTGTCGGTTTGATCGATGTCGATGCGGGGGATCATGGGGGGCTCCGGAGACGGTCCGTTGTCGCGGCAAGATGTTGCAAGTTCAACACGATTCGGGATGTCAAGGCGTACTAGCCTTCGAAACTCGATCGCTGGCATCGAAATCTGAATACCGGCGCAACACTTCATTTCCTTGAAACCTACTGAGAAAACGGCGAGATGTTGAAAATCCAGCCCAGAAGTGCGGCATCGATCAAAAGGCCCATCAACAGGAACAAGACAATCTTGCCGTATTCAGGGATGGCCAACGTTTTCGCGGGACGTTGCTCGCAGGAGACGCCGCACTCGGCGTCGACGTCCGCTGGCCAGACGGGAACACGGTTGGTGAGCATGCAAAGCCAGCGGGCAAAGACGCCAAGTGCGGTGAACGGCGACAGCACGATGGAAGCCACCATGGCAGTGGGCGTGTTAAACAGCAAGGTCTGGGCTCCCCACCAAAAGCCCTCACGCCTCCCGGCGATCGGCAGGTAGGTCTCCGGTGCAGGCACTGCGCTGGCTCCGTCCTCCATGAAGCGACGCACATATTCCCATTGAGGGTAAACCTCTTCTGGCGAACTACCGACATGGCCAAACGCAAAGGTCTCCAATACTGTTTTTCGATCCTTGGCCATTACATGCCCGGCGACAAACCAGTTGTAGCTACCGAACTGCTTGTTCTTGTTGTGACGGATGTGCCAGAACACTTCATCCCACTTCACGCGCAAGATGTCGGAACGGCGCTTGGGGCGGAACACGTAAACCATGCGAGTCTGTCGATTGAATCGAATGGGGAAGTGCGTCAGAGTGAAAGCTTCGCGCAACACGGCCCATAGAAACAATCCAATGAGCGTCAATCCGACGGCAATACCAAATCCGCCCGCCAACCATCCTTGCCACCTCTCGGCCTCCGCTGTTTTCGCGAGGCCTGTGGCTACCGCAGCAGGGAAGCCGGCAGTCAACCAAACGAAGGTCAACATGGGGCCAAGACACAACCCTGTCGCAATCCCTTTCCAAGCATAGTACTTGTCAACAAATTCGACACAGCACTCATTCTGACCAATGGAAGTACGGAACTCCGTCGGTGAAAAGGATGTTGGACATCCAGTTTCGACTTGCCTCTGTTGTTCCTCGTCGGCGAGTGGGCGATTGATAGGGTATTTGACAGCGAGACCGTCGTATTCCATTGAGTTCTCAGCCGGCCAAGGCGACTTCCAGTTGCTTCATCTCAATTTCCATGGAGCGGTACTGATCCCCTTCAATGCCCCACAGCGTTCTTTCCAACCAGTCTTGGATCTTGTTGTCTTTGAACAGTTCGATGACGATCGCAAGGGCCACTAAGACAACTAACAAAGCGATCGCAACCCCACCCGTAATAAAACCAAGCAATAGTCCGATGGCGAGCAAGCCCCCGGTCAGAGCTGACGCACCGTAAAGCATAGCCAGTCCCCAATTGCCCTGCGAGACTTCTTCTTTGGCGTGCATGTAGTCAGTCACCGCCACGATGATGCCTGCCGCAGCTCCAGCAAGTTTGCCTGCCCACTTCAAAACATTCGCTCCATACAAAGCAAGCCGTGCCGCAGTCATCCCCTGCGCCGCCCTCAAAGTAAGAGCAGGCATCCTGCCTACCGCGACCATCGTCGTCTCGGTGATGGTTCCCGCCAAACCCATCCAAGCGGCACGCAGCTTCCAACGCACCTCTTCAGTTTCATGCGCCATGGCCGTGTCTTCATCGGCCATAGCCTTGGACAGTGATATGCCCTGAAGGATGGCCGTTAAGACCCCCAGGCGAACTTCCATGTTCAACACCGTGTTCAGCACGCCTTTCGACGTAGCCGCTTCAAGCGCCTCGGGTGTCTGTATGGCACCCACAACGCGACGCGCTCGCTCGCTCGGGCTCAGCCCCCCAGGCATGTCGCTTACCAGCTGCTTGGCATTCTTCTCATTGACGGCCAGCAGCCAACGCTGCTTCGCTTGGCCCTCCATCCTGATCCCTTCAACTTCCAATCGCCTCATCTCGTCGGCCACAGCTTTATCGAGTTGCCGGCCCGTAAATGTTTGACCTGTACTCTTGATCAATTGCCTGACCAGTGCCTTTCGGAAGGCGTCTTTTGAGCCCAATACATCCACTGGCACGATGTGCGCATTGCTGGTAATGCCCATCGCCAACAGAGCCGCCTTTGCACTCAGGCTCGGGTTGTCGAGTTGCGGCGCAATAAATCTGATCAAGGGACCAGCTATGTGCACGAAAAAACGCGCAGTGGCATCGGCCGGTCCTTTGCCAGACATCCAGGTCTCGTAAGCGGCCTTGTCCACTGCCGCAAAGGCTTCCTTGAACCAGCCGCCGACATTCTCCCAGCCGGGAGTACGCCAATCCAAAGCTGGATTGGCTGCGCCAACCACTTTGCGGGCCAATTCATCGTTGTTCAACACCAACGCGCGCAGCAGGAGATTCTTACGATCCAGCATGTCGCCCGGCAGTAGCTTTGCTGCCAAGTCCATGAAGGACTTCTTGTCGGCCATGTCTTCGATGCACAAAGTCACCAGAGCTTGGTATGCAAAGCCATTGGCAATGTTGGCAGCATCAAAGTTGAAATCAAAATAGTCTTGCGTAGAACTGTCCTGCAGCCATTTCGAATGGAAATCTGACAGCGTGAAGACCCAGGTACGGTCGAACTCCGCCAAGTCCTCCTTGAACTTGGCTTCAAATGCCTCTAGCGATCCAGGCTTTAACTTCTCGGCGTATTTGTCCCAGCTCTGGCTCCGCGCCCTTGCTGCCTCTTGCACGGAAACATGCCGAAGTTCTTCCGTCCTTCTGCGGGTTGATTTAAACAGTGCGTGGCCCAGCGGATTGCCGGAAACCTGGTCGTTCGCCAACTTCTCTGCGGCGGCAATTTCATCCTTGACCGACTGGTCAGCCACCGCGCGCTTCACTGCTGCAATGGCATTGGAAAGAGCCACCTCCCGAACGCGGCTGGGATGGCTCATGAACTGGGCTGTCTGGTGCTGCAACAAGCGTGTGGTTTCACGAGTCACAGCCGTCGGATCCTTGATGCGAACGATCAGTCCATGGTGCGCCTGTAAGCCGATAGGCGAAAGCCCTGCTTTGACGCGTTCAGCGCTTTTGGTCTTCGCTGCGTCGCTGATGGCTTTCATGAAGGCAACAGGCTTTCCATCCGTGCCAACAATGCCTTTGGCAGAAAAGGCAAATGGGCTCCACGCGAACTGGTCGGCGCCCCGCGTCTGCGGAAGGCAAAATTCGGAAAGAACTGTTTCGGCCTGATCAATGGGCGCGCAGAAATTCTGCGCGTGATTTCCGACCCACGCAGCCATGTCGATCCATCGCATGGCCTGCTGACGGAAGGCCGCTTCCTTGTAGCGCGCGAATACCGCAGGCGTCCAGGCCACATCACTGAATCCCAGGAATACCTTGCCGGCTGGCAAAGCCACCGTGTGCTTGACGGTGATGCACGACGCCAGCGCCTTATCAACAGGGCTCTGCGAACAAGAGAACACCACCGTCTCGCTCTTGGGAGGCTCCTTCTCAGGATTGAAGTAGTAGTAATAGCCATCTGCGGTAACAACGTATCCCGACCATTCCCGCCGAACCTCGTCGTACACGTAAAGATATCCGGTTCGAAGGGTACGCAACACGTACTTGAAACGACCGTTGTCCATGCCCGCCTTCGGGGCCTGAAAAACGAAAGGCTCAGTAACAACAGGCATCGGGTTGTCGGACGTGGACAGTGCCAAGCGCGCTGGCATCAAAGGTATGCCTCCGCGCTCGCAAAACGGACAGGTCGTGGACATTGATTGTTTCTCCTTGCTTAGGCCGACAGCTCGATCTCAATACGCTGCATGCGCTGCTCGTCAATCTGAGCTAACGCATCGCGATACAAAGTTTCACCATCCTGCGACATGGACAACGCATTCTTGATCTCTGGTTGCGTCACGAAGTCGACGCCCCAGCTATGGGCTTGCCTGGCAAAAAGTGCGAGGTCAACTTCATCATGAAGTTTGTGATCTCGCCTGGCGAGCTCAATATGAGCCCAAAGACTGGGCCCAAGGCATGCCACTTCGTCGTGGCTCCACACCAGCCCCGCTAGAGCAGTGTTCAGGATGGAAATATCAAGCACCGCCTGATGACGCCGCTCAACGCCTCCCACACCGCCGCCAACCAGGGTGTGGCGCTCAATCGGAACCATCTCTCCCGGCAGGAATAAGCACCACGTTGAGATTGGCCCGAACAGCCTTCGCAACTCTTCCGCAGGCCATATCCACAGCAGATGCATGAGTACGTGTGGGTCCCAGACTCTTACCCAGTGCTTGCCAAATCGCCCAAGTGATCGTACAGACTCATGGCCTAGGTGTTGCGCCACCCGCTCCAACGAAGCCTCAGTCTTGAAAGCCGCGTCGACTCCGGCAGGCCGCTTTGCGGCTAGGCAATCATCTATGGCATCGAATACAGGTCCGACGCCTTCAGAACCTACTGAACCAACATCAACAAGTCTAGGCAACAGTTCTTCCGAAAGTGCCAACGACGGGTGCCGAATCAATATGGCACCGATTCCCCTGAGAGGTGATTCCAAGCAGGAGCTCGGATCGAAGATCGCGAACCGATGTTCTTGAAAAAAGCGAATATCTAGGTTCACGGAAGTCAAAGCGGAACTGCCGCAGCGTGCGACTGCGCAGCGGCAGCAACTTTGAATTGGCAGGGCTTGAGTTCTCCCGGCCTCTCAAGCACCAAGCTCGTGTTCGCACTCCCCGCTCCCGCCAGCTCCTTCATCGCCGCCTTGAAGCTCGCCGGCCCGCTGGTGGTGAGCGTGATGTTTCCGGTCGTGATACGAAGCGAGCTGCCTCCAGCCGTCAGCAGCACGTGCTTGGGCGAGCCCACCGTGATGGCATCGGTGACGCTGGCCACGCTGATGGCCTTGTCGGCCGTCAAGCTCAGTGTGTTGGCCTGGGCCTGCAATGAGACGTTGCCGCTGGCGGCGTGGAGCTGCATGCCGACTTCGGCGTTGGGCTTGTTAGCGTTCTGCGCCTTGCCGTAGGTGAAGAGGCTCAGGCCGGCCTTCACTGCCACGGCGGTGTGGCGCTGGCTCTCGAGGTTGATGTCTTGGCCGGCTGCGAGGCTGGCCGTGCTTCCCGCACTCATCACGTTGTGGGCGGGGGTGCCGGCGCCCACGCCTCCGGGCGCGCTGACGAGCAAGTCGGGGCGGCTCCAGGCGCTGACCGTGCCGGCACCACCTTGGATGGCGATGAGGTCTTCGCTGCTGGCCGCTTGAGCGTCGCCTTGGCCCTCGGTGGCGCTGAGGCTGTCGACGCTGGTTTGCTGTGCCGTGCGGGCGGGCAAATCCTTGGGTTGCAGCTCCGCGCTCAACTTGGCGTTGTGCTTCTGCGCGGTGTCGCTCAGCGTTTGCGTCAGCTCGCCGGCTTGCTCAAGTTGGGCAATCGCCGCGCGTGCTTCAACGAGTTGCGCACTGGCCTGCGTGCCTTGCATGCGGGTGTAGGCGCTCAGGTGCAGGCCGGAGCCCGCGCGCACTGCACCATGCGCCGTGGTGCTGAGGTCCAGTCCATGGCCCCGCTTGGCGAGGCGCTGGTTGTCGTTCTGCTGGACCAAGTGACCGAGCTGCAGCCAGGTTTGCGCCTGCGTGCTGCCCAGCGTGGCACGCGCCTGCGCGGGGCTGTCATCGAGCACGAGTTGGTTGTAGCCACTGGTCCCGCTCTGGCTACCTTCCAGGCTCTGGCTCTTGAAGCCGGCCAGCACCTGCGGGTGCTGGTGGCCTTCTTGCTCTCCCGCCTTCTGGTTACCGGGGAACCAGGCGCCTGCGTTGCCCGTGGCGGTGGCGGCGCCGGCTGCCACCTGGTTGCCTTGCGCATCTTGCTGGCCCTGGCCGTTGTAGACGCTGCCGACAACGACGGGACGATCGATGTCTCCCTCGATGAAGCTGACGAGCACCTCTTGACCGAGGCGCGGCGTGTGGTGCCCGCCCCAATTGGCGCCCGCCCACGCCTGGCTCACACGAACCCACGTGCCGGTGCTGGCATCACCGGGGGCGTTGCTGCCGGCGACATGGTCCAGGCGATGGGCGCTGCTTGCGCCGCGTTGCCAGTGAAACTGCACCTTGATGCGTCCATCGCGATCGGTGTGCACCGGCTCGCCCAGGCCGACGACGATGGCAGTCTGCGCGCCGGGCACTTGCGGGCGAGAGAAGAGAAGGTCGCCTTGCTCGTTGACGCCGCGAGCAGCACGCACCGGAATGCTCGCATCCTGGGCCAGCAGTTGCGCCTGGTACAGAGGTTCATCGGTCTGGTTGGCCGGCCCCTTGAAAAGGCTTGGCTTGGGAGCGCGTTGGGCTGGAGCTTCGTCGGTTTGGGTGGCAAAGGTCTGCGGCACTTTGCCCAGCAATGACTTGAGACTGGTGCCGAGATCGGCGGTGATGTTGTTGCGGCCGCGGTGCTGCACGGCCAGCGTCGCCCAACGTGTGTCGGCGTTCACGCTGGCATGTTCACTGAGCGTGAAGGTGGTGGCGCAAGCGGCCTGACGCAGCGAACCCTGGCCTTGATATTGATAAGCCGCAGCCTGAATGGCTTCGAGCTGACGTCGGACGATGCGCTGGGCCTGGCCCTCGTCTTCATACGCATAGACACCAGGCTGGTCGCGCAGATCGAGTTGCATCTCTGCGGGGCTGAGCCGCGCATCGCCCAGCGCCTGGGCGCTGACCTGCTGCACGCTGCGGTGGTCCCAGCTGGCGGCGGCCAAAGCGGTGGACGCGACGCGGCGGTGCTCATGGAACTGGTTGAGGCTGTCTTCCTTGAAGCTGGCTGACGCACTTTGCGTGTAACGCACAAGCGGCTGCACATTGGGTTGGAAGCAGCCATTGTGATCAGCGATCACGAGGGTGTGCTGGCCCAGGCTTTCGCCATCGGCCGCGCTGTGTTCAAACCAGCAGAAGAGGCCTTCTTCGGCGAGCAGGCGCTGGACGAAGGCGAGGTCGCTCTCGTGGTATTGGATGCACAAGCTGCGCCGCGGGTAGGCGCTGGCATCGGCCAGTTCCCATCTCCACGCCGGAGCCAGCTTGCCTTGTGCCTGATAGTCGGTGAAGACCTCGTCGACGATCTGCGTCACGGTCTTGTCTTGAAAGATCCAGGCGTCTTGCCGATGGCTCAGGAAACTCAGCCACGGCTCGATGGTGAGCTTGTAGCGCGCCAAGCCCCCGTCGCTGCCGAGAAGGGCGAAGGCCGTCACGTGACCATGGAAGGGCCGCAGGTCGGAAACACCTTGCTGGGTGAGCAGGTCGAGCCGCACCGGCTGGCCGATCAGGTCTTTGAGTTGCAGATGCGCGTTGGTGCTGAGTGCCAGTACTTCAAACTTGAAGCCCGTCGCAGCCGACCCGCCAGGCCCCCGCGGCCCGATGCCCTCGACTCCGTGCATGCGCTCGGCCAGCAAGACATTGGGTCCAAGCGGCGTGTGAAGGCGCAGCAAGCGCTGGTTCTGGCTGGGCCCGAGCGCCGCCAAAACGGCTTGAACAAGGGACTGGACGGCAGACAAGACAGTCATGTTGTGGAGGAGAAAAGTGCAGGCATGCACGTGCGAGATGCCGACACTGAATCATCCCTGTCAGAGGGGTTCATCTCAATCCCTCGTTGGGACGAAGCACCACAGTTACAGATGAAACTTCGGTAACCATGACCCTCACTTGACGCTGTACTTGAACTTGCCGTCCTTGCCTGCGCTGACCTTGATGCGTGCAATGGCCTGCCCTTCCGCCATGCGCGCCAGCACGCTCTCGGCAATCTCGGGCAAAAGCGTGCCGTTAAGGATGTGGTCGACCGCCCGCGCGCCCGTATCGACCTCAGTGCATCGCGCCAGCACGGCATCGATCAAGCCGTCGTCATAGTCGAAAACTGCTTTGTGGTTGGTGGCCACACGCGCCGCAATGCGGCCCAGCTTCAGGCGAATGATCTGTTCGAGTACGTCGTCCGAGATCGGGTAATAAGGGACGACTTTCATGCGGCCGAGGAAGGCCGGTTTGAAGGCCTTGTAGAGCTGCGGTCTCAGTTGCTCGGTGAGCGCGTCGGCGTCAGGCAGTTCTTCGGCCGGCTTGTTCAGGCACAGCTGCATGATGGCCTGCGAGCCGACGTTGCTCGTGAGGATGATGAGCGCGTTGCGGAAGTCGATCTCGCGGCCCTCGGCGTCGTCCATCACGCCCTTGTCGAAGACCTGGAAGAACATCTCCAGAACATCAGGGTGGGCCTTCTCCACTTCGTCGAGCAGCACCACGCTGTAGGGCCGGCGGCGCACCGCTTCGGTCAATACGCCGCCTTCGCCGTACCCCACATAGCCGGGCGGCGAACCCTTGAGGCCGCTCACCGTGTGAGCCTCTTGGTACTCGCTCATGTTGATGGTGATCATGTTGCGTTCGCCGCCGTAGAGCACGTCGGCCAGCGCGAGTGCGGTCTCGGTCTTGCCAACACCCGACGGGCCGACGAACATGAACACGCCCTTTGGCTTGTTCGGATCTTCCAGGTTGGCACGCGCGGTACGCACCCGCTGCGCCACGGCTTCGAGCGCATGGTCCTGGCCGATGATGCGTTCCTGCAACGTGGGCAAGAGGCCGAGCACGGTCTTGATCTCGTCCTTGACCATCTTGCCGAGTGGAATGCCCGTCCATGCGGCAACGATCTCGGCCACCACGGTGCCATCGACCTGCATCGGCACCATTGGGCTTTCGCCTTGCAAGGTGGCAAGTTCAGCCAGCTTGGCCTGAAGCGCTGCATGCTCGGGTGACGGAGGCAGAGCCTTCGCCTTGCCGTTCTTGCTTGCCTTGGCTTTGGCATCTGGCTCGGCGAGTGGCACAGGCTTGCCCTCCAGCTCGGCACGCAACCCGCGGATCGCGGCGACCAGCACCTTCTCCTGCTCCCAGCGCGTCTTCAGCGCGGTGCCCTTGTCGGTCAGTTGCTGCTGCTGCTCGGCCAGTTCGGAGAGTCGTGCCGCGTGGTCCGCACCGGCTGCAGTTTCGCGTTCGAGCGCCCCTCGCTCTGCCGCCAAGCGGTCGAGATGGCGCTGCGTGTCTTCGATGGCCGAAGGCGTGGCGTTCTGGCCAAGCGCGACCTTGGCGCAGGCAGTGTCGAGCACGCTGATGGCCTTGTCGGGCAGTTGGCGGCCGCTGATGTAGCGGGCAGACAGACGCACGGCTTCAGTGATCGCCTCATCGAACAGGCGCACGTTGAAGTGCTTTTCCATCAGCGGTGCCATGCCGCGCAGCATGGCCGCCGCCAGCGGCTCGCTCGGCTCTTCGACCTTCACCACCTGAAAGCGGCGAGCCAGCGCCGCGTCTTTCTCGAAGTACTTCTTGTACTCGCTCCACGTGGTGGCCGCCACGGTGCGCAGCTCACCGCGCGCCAGGGCGGGCTTGAGCAGGTTGGCCGCATCGTTCTGGCCGGCCTGCCCGCCGGCACCGATCATCGTATGCGCTTCGTCGATGAACAAAATGATTGGGTGCGGGCTCTTCTTCACCTCATCGATCACGTTCTTCAAGCGATTCTCGAACTCGCCTTTCACCGAAGCACCGGCCTGCAGCAACCCCATGTCGAGCGTGTGCAACTCCACGCCTTGCAGCGGCAAGGGCACATCACCCTGGGCGATGCGCAATGCCAGCCCTTCGACAACCGCCGTCTTCCCCACACCGGCCTCACCGGTCAGGATGGGGTTGTTCTGGCGACGGCGCATCAGGATGTCGATGCACTGCCGGATCTCCGGGTCGCGGCCGATGACCGGGTCGACCTTGCCGTCACGCGCACGCTGGGTGAGGTTGGTCGTGAACTGGTCGAGTGCCGGCGTCTTGCCGGGTGCGGCAGCTTGTTCGGCGGCCTCTTCATCGGTACCAGGCGCGGGAGCATCAGCAGCGCTGACGGTTTCTGCAGCTTCCTGCGAACCCTGCGTGAGTTCGGGCAGCTTGTGCTTCAACTCATCGAGCTTGAACTTGACGAAGAGCTTGGAGCCTCGGTAGGCAAGCTGGCTCAGGCTCGGTTCGGTCAGCAAGGCAAGAAGCAGATGGGCGCTGCGAATACGAGTGGTGTGCGACTCCAGCGACGCAATCAGCCATGCGTGCTCGAGCAGCACCGGCAGGTGCTGCGAGAACACCGGCGTGCGCGTGTTGCCCGTCTTGAAGCGGCCAATCTCGTTCTCGAGATCGCGTTGCAGCTCGGTGGTGGAGATGCCTGACTTCTTGCACAGCAGAGCAAAGTCGCTTTGCGGACTCTCCAGCAGCGCCAGGAAAACGTGCTCCAGGTCCACTTCGTAGTTGCCTCGCGCCATGCAAAGGTTGGCCGCACGCTCGGCGGCACGGCGCGTCGTGTCGTTGAGCTTGGAGATGAGTGTCTTGAGATTGTTGGACATGAACGTGACGGTGATGACAGCGATGAGTTATTGGTTGAATCTAGGCGGCCGTGGCGGCATGGATGTCGTAACGCACATCGGTGCGGTCTTGCTGCTGCGGAAGCGCTTGAACATAGGTGTCCCAGCCGAGACGGCCCGCGAAAGGCGCGCGATTGGAATCTAGGGCGCTGCTCTGCACGGCCTCTGCACGCAGCACGAGATTGATTTCGTATTCGAGGCTGACGCCGCTCAGCAGCGTGAGCAGCTCGCGCAACGCCGTGGCACCCGGCGCGCCTGGCAAAAAGCGCTGGAACAGCTTGTGAGTCAACGGCCCCAAAGTGACCTTCACACGCAGATCGCGCTGCCACACTCTTTCGCCCGACAAGGCATTGCGGCCGAGCATGCCGTTGCCCATGCCAAGCGAAGTGCGGGCGCCGGGAGGCAAGGTGTACCAGCGGCCACAGAATTGCTCGATGCGCACCGGCACCCGCAGATAACGGGACAACAGCTGCCGCAACTGCTGGGCCGATAAGGCCCGCTGCTGCAAAGCGCCAGCAAAGAAGGCCAGGCTTTCGTCGTTGACGCCACCCTCTTTCGGCTGCAGGCGATCGTGCAATGCGTTCTGTCCCATGCCCGCCAGAGCCAGCACCATCGGTGCAAAACGATTCCGGCGATCGGTTTCGTACTGCAGGTGGAGACGGCTCTTCTTCCAGGCCGCGTAGAACAGCGCCACCGCCCTGTTGCTGAAGAGATCGAGAAAGCTGCGCGCCGCGAAGTCCTTGTCGTAGAGCTCGCGTTGAGCGATCTGCTCCGTGTAGACGAAAGGCAAGGCGCCCGACATGCCGAGGAGCCCCATGAAGGCAGGCGTCATCTCGATTCGCTCGATGGCTTGCCGGGAAGATTCGTCCTCGCTGCGACGAACGGTCAGCGATTCGATCTCGCTTGCAGGAAAGGACAGCGAGATGGAATTCCGGAAGCGCAGCTGCGATGGCAGCAGGTCGGCACCCGGCGGTTGCGAACCTGCGAACGCGCGCTCCAGGAGCCGCACCGCCTGGAAGAACTCGAAGCGGTGAGGGTTGTCGAGCAGTTGCTCGATCAGACCAGTGCTGTCGCGCCGTTGCGGGGTGGGCATTTGAAGAGAGCTTGCTTCGATCGCGACGAGATGACCGTGAGCTGAGTGAAGCTGTTGATGTGCACGTACAGGCCAAAAAATCGGTCCAGCACGGCTGCAAAAAGGCTCAGACCGGTGCCGACGAAGTTCTCTTCATCGACCACCAGTCGCACCTCGGTGCCACGCACGAAAGTAGCAAATGGTTCACCTTGAAGCCAGGCCGTGGCGGGTACGAATTCAACAGAGACCAGGCCGTCGACTTGGCGTCGGTTGGCAGCGTCCTGCGGCAAGTCGTAGAGGCGCAGCATCTCCTTCAAGGCCTCGACACCCCGGCCACTGAGTGACAGGTGGTTGAGCGACAGATGAGAAATCAGCCGCCAGAGGTTGCCCTTGCCTCGGCCGAAGCTTTGGGCCGAGGTTGGCTTGCGCAACATGCGGATCTCACGCGCGATGCTGCCGCCTTCGATGAAAAGGTCGCCACCCGCCGCGCCGAAACTGAGTAGACTGGGCAGATCGCGGTTCGTGGCCGTGACATGGATCGACAAGGTGTCGGTTTGCGGCGTAGCGGGCTCGAAATCGACATCGACGATCGACATCTCGAGCTCATAGCCCGGGCTGACCGCGGCAATGGCGTCGTCGCGCTGCGCATGCCAGTAGCGGCCAGGTGGTTGCTCGCCGAGGCTGCCGTCGTCGCCCAGCAAGTCGTCATGGTGCAAGGAGAAGAACGGCCTGAACTCATCAATCGACTCGCCGTGTGGCGTCTGCTTGACGCGGAAGACCTTGTCGATCGAGTAGACCTCGTAGCCGAATGCCCTGCGTGCATCCACGACCACCGGATACTGCGTGGCCGCATGAGTAACGCGAATCGGGTCGGCGTTCTGCTGGAACAGATTCACGACGGGGCTGCAACCCAGGACGAAATTGCGTGCCGAGATGGTCTCCAGCACGCGCGCTTGTTCGGAATCGGAATGCATGCCCGACAACACAAAATGCAGCGTGAGGCTTCGCAGCGCCGTGGCCATGTCCGCACCCTCGCTGATGATCGGAAGCGCAGCACGCGGCAAGGGCAGATCGACGAAGTTGAACTTGTCAGGGAAGGCGAAGTACTCGGTCAGCAAGCGATACGCTGGGTGCGAACGCTCGTCGTAAGGAATCAAGGCTTCGTCATCGTCGAAGCCGGCGAGTTCTGGGCGTTGCGTATGCGGGCCGGACCATGGGCCGTGCGGTGTGGTCTGCACCATCACCGCCACCACCTTGTTGCACAGCGCTTCACGCAGCGGGCTCACCTGAGATGGCTCACCGTCCAGATACACCCTGATCGTGTCGCCGAGACTTGTCCACTGGAAGAGGCCCGACAAGATATCGAGTTGAACGGAGATCACCGCCGTCGACGCCGACGGCAGCCTCGTTCCTTCAGGCGCAGCCGCCGAATGCCGATACATGGCGGAGCGAACCTTCACAGGAGCCAGCCGAACCGGGTAAGCCGTGCGGAACTTGCAGGTGACGCCACGTACCTGTCGCGTCGTGACCGTGGTGCCCCGCTCGATGACTGCGGCAGAACTCATCTGCCCCGCAGTGCTGCTGATGTCGAACTGCGCAACCGAGCAGGAAGGGAACGGCCGGAGGTAGTGCGGGTAAAGAACGTCCAGCAAGGACTCTGTGACCAGCGGAAAGTCGTCGTCGAGCCGCTTGTGAACACGCGCGGCGAGCAACGCGAACGACTGGATGAGGCGCTCGACGTGCGGGTCTTCGCCAACATCGCCACTCAACTGAAGGCGGCCAGCGATCTTGGGATACTGCTTGGCAAACTCGCCGGCGTGCCGACGCAAGAAGGCCAGCTCGCGTTCGAAGTCAGGGAGAAGTTCGTTCATCGACGCTCACCGGGACCGCTTGCCGTTGGATCTGCCACCACGTGCAATCGAATACTCCAACGTCAGCGGTTGCAGATGGGCATCGAAATTCACGGCTTCCCTCGCGAAGTCGACGATCAGAATCGCCCGGATGATGAAGTGCAGTCGGTTGTCGGCACTGGCCTCAGCACCCAACTCAACCTCGACTTGCCTGAGCCGAGGCTCATGGTCTGACACCGCTTTCTCGATTGAACGGCAGATCTCAGCGCGATGCGTCGGGTTGTCCATGCTTCGGTCCGAGAAATCCGGAATGCCAAAGCTGAGCAGAGACGATCTGAGCAAGGGGCTTTCGAGTTCGAGCAGCGACTCATTGCTGCGCGTGTTGAGCAGCCACTCGAGATCCCGTGCGACGCTGTCTTTGATCTCAGACAACGCCACCGGTCGCCCGGCCTGCGGATCATCGATGCCCGGCTGCAAGTCGACCAAGCGATCCAGCAGAGATGACTTGTACTGGTCGACCATAAACAAGAAGGCGGCCAAGCCGCCTTCCTTTCTTTGAAAATACCGCTTAGAACGTGACCACGTTGTTCGCGAGATTCCACGAACCCTGGATGTTGTTGCCGGACGATTCGATGCCCGAGCCGTCGATCTTGCTCTGGTTGTACGTCCAGCGAATCGCCGAGTACTTCAGACCGAAAGTTTCGGTCGGAATGGCTTCACCCGAGATGTCGGTGTTGACGGAAGAGACCAGCACGTTCTTCAACTCGATCTTGAGGTAGTTGACACGGTTGTTCTGGCCCGAACCCGTGGTATTGCTACCGCCCACGGCGCGGTAGAAGAAGACGGTGACCAGCGGGTACACCGTGCCTGCGGAGCAAGCCTGCAGCAGTTTGGTCGTCGACTTGTCGACGTCCTTCGTGAAAAGCAGTTCCTCATGCTCAACGCGTTCAGCGGTGTGGCCGCCGGCGTTCGATGCAGTGGCCGACTTGGGCTGGCGCATCGAATGGCGGAAAGAGCTAACTTCGACAGCGTTTTGCGCCTTGTGTTTGGAATCGTTGGTCTCGCCTTTGATGTCAGCAGCAGATCCGAATTCGACGTATATATCTTTCATATTTTTCTCTCCTTTGGTTAAACAGCTTAAGCCCCGCTAGCACCCGGCAGTTCTGCGACAAGTCGCAGAGACACCGAGAGCTGATCGAGTTGGAAATGCGGGCGAATGAACGACACCGCGCGGTACGCACCAGGGCGCCCCGGAACTTCAGATACCTGGACAGAGGCTTCGCGCAACGGGTACTGGGCCTTGACGGCCTGAGTGGCAGAGTCGTCGCCAGTGACGTACTGTGAAATCCAGCGGTTCAGGAATTCCTGAACGTTGGCCGCGGAGGCAAAGCTGCCAATCTTGTCGCGCATCATCGCCTTCATGTAGTGGGCGATGCGGCAAACGGCAAACATGTACTGCAACTGAGCCGACAGAGCCGCGTTGGCATTGGCCGAATCGGAGTCGTACTTCTTGGTCTTCTGTGCGGACTGAGCTCCGAAGAATGCGGCGTAGTCTGTGTTCTTGCAGTGCACGAGCGAGATGAACCCGAGGTCACTGAGTTCCTTTTCACGTCGATCGGTGATGGAAATTTCAGTCGGGCACTTCAGCGCGACTTCGCCGTCGTCCGTCTTGAAGGTGTGGGTTGGCAGATCTTCGACCAGGCCTCCGCCTTCAACGCCTCGGATCGCCGCGCACCAGCCGTACGTTTCAAATGCCTCGGTCAGGCGCGCGCCAAACGCGTAGGCTGCATTGACCCACAGGTACTTGCCGTGGTTGGAGCCATCAACCTCTTCGACGTAGTTGAACCCTTCGGTCGTGGTGCCGTCTTTCGGGTTGTAAGGCAGGCGCCCGAGGAAACGTGGGATGGTGAGGCCGACATAACGCGAGTCTTCTGATTCGCGGAACGACTTCCATTTGGCGTACTCGACTGTGTCAAAAACCTTCGACAGGTCACGCGGCTTGCCCATATCGGTGAAGCTCTCGAGCCCGAACAGCTCCGGCGAAGCGGCCGAGATGAAAGGCGCATGAGCAGCAGCAGCCACGTGGGACATCTGCTCCGCGAAGTACATGTCTTCAGCTTGGCGGCCGATATCGAAGTCGCCGATCAATGCGCCGAACGGGGCGCCGCCGAAGGTGCCGAACTCTTCTTCGTAGACCTTCTTGAACAAAGCACTCTGATCGAAATCGATCGCGGTCTTGAAGTCACGCACCAGTTCCTTCTTGGTGGTGTTCAACACTTTGATCTTGATCTGCTCACCGGTGCTGGTGTGCTTGCACAGGTAGTGCAGGCCACGCCACGACGATTCGAGTCTCTGAAACTCTGCGCCGTGCATCACCTCGCTCAGTTGCGCTGAAATCAGCTGGTCGAGTTCGGCGACACGTGCATCCAACGTGGCCGATAGGTTGTCGGAGACCACCACCGTGCCCTGCAGCACTTCCTTGACGAGTTCGCCGATGATGTCCTTGGCGCGGTTGTGCTCCGTGCTCGTCTTGGCGACCTTGCTCTGCGCGACGATGTCGTCGAGCAAACCGAGTTCGGTGGTACCGGCGACAGAAGCCTGACTGGTGGATTGCGATGCTGAGGTCATGGCTTACTCCTGGTCCTTGCCGGCTTCTTGCCCGAGCTGCTTGAGCTTCTCGGTGTTGCTGAGTACATCGCTCAGCACGTCTTCGAGCTTGTCGTTGCCAGCCAGCTTGTTGCGCAGGTCGGAGAGCTTGGTGCGCGCCTCCAGCAGCTTGCGCAAGGGCTCGACTTGCTGAACCACCGCCTCTGGGCTGAAGTCGTCGAGCGACTTGAACTGGAGGTTGACCGCGAACTCGCCACCATCGGGGCTGAGCTTGTTCTTGACGCGATAGCTCGCCTTGGGTGCCATGCCGTCGAGCACTTCGTCGAAGTTGTCGAGGTCGACGTTGACGAACTTGCGATCCTTCAGCTTGGGCAGGGGCTTGTCGGGGTCTTGCTGACCGGTGAAGTCACCCATCACACCCATCACGAACGGGAGTTCCTTGCTCTCGATCGCGTCGCCGATTTCGACGTCGTATGAAAGCTGGACCCGCGGTGGGCGAACGCGCTCGAGACGCTTTTGAACACTTTCTTTCTTGGCCATGATGTCCTCTCTGAGAGATGCAGTCAGCGTGAGTCTCAGCCCTTGAGGGCGTCGAATGGATTGCGCTTGGGTTCGGCAGCCGGAGCTGGTGCCGGTGTCGGCGCAACTTGCGGCGCCGGTGCGACACGGCGCACTGGAGGCGTTGCCTGCCGAGTAGGAGTCCCTGCTGTATTACTACTCGTTACAGCAGGCGCTGGAAGAATCGATTCGCCCAATGCGTCGCGCATGATGCGAGCAAGCGTCTGCGCTTCATCTCGCGTGTTGCCACCCAAAGCATTGGCAAGTCGAAGTTGCTCCAGTGCATTGGCAGATACGCGCAAGCCGCTCACGGCCATGATGCTTTTTGCAGTGACGTCGCCGGTGTCGCGCTGCAAGACTTCTTGCGCTGCAGTGATGGCTGAGCCGTAATTGCGCGCGTCGAACTGGGCTTGTGCGATGCGTGACCAAGGCTGTTTCTTGGCAGGGTCGGCCTTGGTCGCCTTCTCATAGAGAGCCATCGCTTCGACGATGCCGCCCTTGCGCTGAGCCTCTTCGGCCGAAGCCATCAGATCGTCGTACGTTGGCGGCATCAAGGCCGTGACCTGCGTCGGCGCCGTCGAACATGCACCGAGAAACAGAACTGCACTCGCTACTGCAAATGTCGCAAAGGACCGCTGCAGACTCAGGACTGAAAACTTCACCAACCGACTCCCTCAATTCAACTCGCCGAGCGAGTTCTTGGTATGCGAACAATCTGAAACCAGATGCAGTTGTATCGAATTAAATCTCAAAAAACTGGAAGGTCCGCAAGGCTTACGCCATGTTACCGAGCCGTCGCAACAGGGCCATCCCTCTCTTGGGGGCGGCACACGCAACCGTGTGTTCACGCCTTTAAACTTCAGCCTCTCGCGGCGCATTGCAGCGGGTCTTGCCGACATAAGACAAGGCGCGATTGAAATCGAAAATGATGAAGCGAGACAACCCACTGAACAGATGGATGCACGCGGCGGCGCTTCTTGCCATGCTGATGCTCACGGGCTGTCAGACAGTCGGCAAACTGGGCGAAGGGTTGGGCAACATGGGCGACAAGGCACTCGAGACC
>Ga0307515_10009311_pt1 | contig 19001 bp, 19 predicted proteins | sample 17_EM_MG_FD_194513 | JGI IMG/M metagenome (GOLD analysis project Ga0307515, IMG submission 194513) | Populus trichocarpa ectomycorrhiza microbial communities from riparian zone in the Pacific Northwest, United States - 17_EM | ecosystem: Host-associated > Plants > Roots > Unclassified | place...
CGTTGGGTCTGAACCCTTCGCGGTCGAGCATAATCAACCTCAAATTCTTTAGTTGAATTCATTATTGCACTGGCGTTGCGGGAATCAACCCCGCGGGTTTCCCCAGCCCTCGTCGTGCGTCTTCACTCCCCCCCGACCACCTGCGCATGAAAGCCTCACAGTTTTTCATTTCCACGCTCAAGGAAGCACCCGCCGACGCCGAGGTGACAAGCCACAAGCTGATGATGCGTGCGGGGTTCATCAAACGGATCAGCGCGGGCATCTACAACTACATGCCGATGGGGCTGCGTGTCATACGCAAGGTCGAGGCCGTCATCCGCGATGAGATGAATCGGGCTGGGGCCATCGAGCTCTTGATGCCGGTCGTGCAGCCTGCGGAGTTGTGGCAGGAAACGGGCCGGTTCCAGAAGTACGGCCCTGAGTTGCTGCGCGTTAAAGACCGGCACGATCGCGACTTCGTGATTCAGCCCACCAGCGAAGAAGTCATGACCGACATTGCGCGCCAGGAGCTGCGCAGCTACCGCGCGCTGCCCAAGAATTTTTATCACATCCAGACCAAGTTCCGTGACGAGCGGCGGCCTCGCTTCGGCGTGATGCGTGGGCGCGAGTTCACGATGAAGGATGCATATTCGTTCGATCGCGACGTCGAGGCGGCGAGCAAAAGCTACGACGTCATGTATGCGGCCTACACGCGCATCTTCGAACGCATGCAGCTGAGCTTCCGTGCGGTTGCGGCCGACAACGGCTCGATCGGTGGCGTGCGCTCGCATGAATTCCAGGTGATTGCCGATACGGGCGAAGACGCGATCATTTATTGCCCGACCTCCGACTACGCGGCCAACATCGAGATGGCCGAAGCCGTGGCGCCAAGCGCCGGACGCGCTGCGCCATCCAAGGCGCTCACGAAGGCGCCCACGCCAGGCAAGAGCACCTGTGAAGACGTGGCTCAACTGCTCGGCGTGCCACTGCAGAACACCGTCAAGTCGCTCGTGCTCGCGACCGATGAACTCAACGCCGCTGGCGATGTTGCCAAGACCACGGTCTGGCTGCTTCTCGTGCGCGGCGATCATTCGCTCAACGAGATCAAGGCCGGCAAGTTGCCAGGCCTGAAGACGGGTTTTCGCTTCGCAACAGCGGCTGAGATCGACGCGCATTTCGGTTGCAAGCCTGGCTACCTGGGACCCATCGGGTTGAAGCAGCCGGTCAAGGTTGTGGTCGACCGCACCGTGGCTGCGATGAGCGATTTCATCTGCGGCGCCAACGAGGTGGACTTTCACTACACCGGTGTGAACTGGGGCCGTGATGTGCCCGAGCCCGATCTGGTGGCTGACATTCGCAACGTCGTCGCCGGCGATCCTTCGCCTGATGGCAAGGGCGTGCTCGCCATCCAGCGCGGCATCGAGGTCGGGCATGTGTTCCTGCTGGGCAGCTACTACAGCCAGGCGATGAACGCGACCTATCTTGACGAGAACGGCAAGCCGCAATTGCTGCAGATGGGTTGCTACGGCATCGGCGTCACGCGCCTGCTGGGTGCCGCCATCGAACAGAACCACGATGAGCGCGGCATCATTTGGCCGACGACCATGGCACCGTTCGAAGTGGTGCTGTGCCCCATCGGATACGACCGCTCGGCCGAGGTCAAGGCCGCTGCAGACCAGTTGCACCAGCGGCTGTTGTCGCAGGGTGTCGATGTGTTGCTCGACGACCGTGGCGAGCGCCCCGGCGCGATGTTTGCCGATTGGGAACTCATCGGCGTGCCGCATCGCGTGGTGCTGTCGGACCGTGGCCTCAAGGAAGGCAAGGTCGAGTATCAGGGGCGGCGAGAGGCCCAAGCCTCAGCCATTCCCGCTGCTGACGTCGCGGCCTTCGTGAAGGCCAAGCTCGGTTCATGAGTCCTGGCTCGGGATACGCGCGGCGGCAGTTTCTGGCTGCTGCGGCGCTGTCTCCATTGCTGTTCAGGCCCACGGAGTCGTGGGCAGGCGCGCAGGTCGAAGAGCCCTTGGCCGATTCGGTCCGCTCAGCGCTGTCTGCGGCTATCGCCAACAGCGCACCGCCCAAGCCTGTGTTCGGTGGCACCGAAGCCCGTCTTGATTATTTGCAGTGGCTGGGCGAGATGAGCTCGCGTCTCCAGAAGCGCAAAGCCGAGCACGTCGCTCGCGTCGAGTTTCTGGAAACGCTCTGGTACGAAAGCGCGCGTGCGGGGCTCGACCCGTCATTGGTGTTGGGTGTCGTGCAGGTCGAGAGCGGTTTTCGCAAGTACGCGATCAGCAGTGCGGGAGCGCGTGGCTACATGCAGGTGATGCCCTTCTGGGCGCGCTTGATCGGCGATGGCGACAGTGCGCGACTCTTTCACATGCAGACCAACCTGCGCTTCGGCTGCGTGATCCTGCGCCACTACCTCAACCTTGAGCGCGGGGATTTGTTCCTCACACTCGGCCGCTACAACGGCAGCCGTGGACGGCCGGAGTATCCGAACCTGGTGTTCGGCGCTCGCAAGAGCTGGGTCTTCAAGCCAGCTTGAGCGTCGTCACAGGCCGTTCCAGACCTGAGGCCGAGCCTCGGCCACGCCCAATAACGCCAGCACCCGCTCCACGGTGTCGTTGACGAGCTCATCAATGGACGTGGGCCGGTGATAGAAAGCTGGCAAGGGCGGAAAGATAACGCCGCCCATTTCAGTCACTGAGGTCATGTTGCGCAGGTGCGCCAGGTTGAACGGCGTCTCCCGCACCATCAAGACGAGCCGACGGCGCTCCTTCAGCGCGACGTCTGCGGCGCGGCTGAGCAGGTTGTCTGACAGCCCGTGGCCAATGGCGGCCAAGGTTTTCATCGAGCAGGGCGCGACTACCATCGCGTCGGTGGCGAACGAACCGCTGGCGATGGCCGCGCCCACATCGGCAGGGTTGTAGGCGGTGTGGGCCAGGGCCTCGAGCGCCTTGCGGTCGAGACCGAGCTCATGGTGCACATTGAGCACACCCGCAGGGCTGGCGACCAGGTGCGTTTCGCGGCCAGCCGCCTTCAGGCGTTCCAGCAGGCGCACGCCGTAGACGGCGCCTGTGGCTCCGGTGATGCCGACCACCACCCGTGCGGGTGCGGCGCTGGTCAAGATGTCAGGCCTGCACGCCCAGCACTTGCTGGAGTTCGCCGGCCTGGTACATCTCCATCATGATGTCGGAGCCGCCTACGAACTCGCCGTTCACGTAGAGCTGGGGAATGGTCGGCCAGTTGGCGTAGTCCTTGATGCCTTGGCGCACAGCCTCGTCTTCCAGCACGTTGAACGTTTTCAGGTCGCTCACGCCACAGGATTTGAGGATCTGCATCGCGCGGCCGGAGAAGCCGCACATCGGGAATTGCGCTGTGCCCTTCATGAAGAGCACCACACGGTTGCTTTTGACGAGATCGTCGATGCGTTGTTGAACGTCGCTCATGGTCGCGGGCCGCTCAGGGCGGCGGTAGGTCAATGGATAAGCGTGGTTATACGGCAAACCAGGCGCTCGCGACCAGCGCCTGGCATATGTCCCTGCGACGCCTAGAAGGCGTACGAGACACCCAGCTGTAACAGCGGGGCGAAGCGCAGTTCGCGCAGCGTGTCGTCCAGGCTCTGAGCACCGTTGAACACCTTGCCCAAACGCACGCTCGAGCGCGGTGAAGCCATCAACCCGAGGTCGGCAGAGAGGCCCCAACCGCCTTTGTCGGATAGACCGGTATAGCCGACACCCACGTAGGGCAGGGTGCTGCTTCCGTCGGCGTTGCCATCGGCCACTCGACGGTCTATCGCCGCGGGGCTGCTCCACAGCGAAGAGCGCGGGCCCAGCAATACCCCGCTGGTCGCCCGCAGACCGCCGGCCGTGCCCAACCAGGGTTTGCTGAGGTAGTAATCGCCCATCACGCTGAGGCTGCTGATCTTTTGCGGATCGGGATCTGCGTTGCCGAATTCGTTGCGCAGCGGGGTGGTGGTGCCGAGGGACAGGCGACCTTTCAGCCCGCCCCATGCCTCGCCGTTGAGCTGTGATGGCAAGCCATCACCGGGTGCCGCATGCACGGCAGATGCCGCCAGAGCCAGGACGCCAACCCACAAACCGATGGTCTTGCGCATGGGAATCTCCCGGTGTTCGGTTCCTGAGCGTGAGCGCTCCGCCGAATTTGAAGATCATGCTACGCCGCTTGGCGGTTGCCGGGTGGGGTGTTCCACCATTTGCAGCACGCTCGGCGTGAGGGTGTGCAGCAATGCCGCAACACCGTCTTTTTTCAGCCCCAGCGGCCGCCCGTGCACCGTGGAATCCCGGCCAAATCGTGACGCGTTGTGACAAAGCCGAAGCCCAGTTGAGTCAGCATGCCTGCAACGGCCGAGGCTTGATCGTGCCCGTGCTCGAGAAGCAGCCAACCCCCGTCGTTCAGGTGCGCCGGCGCACCGGAGACGATGTGGCGCAGCGCTCCCAAACCATCACCGCCGGGGGTCAGCGCCATCTGGGGTTCGTGTTGCAGCACAACGAGATGCTCGTCGTCGCCCGCAACATAAGGCGGGTTGCTGACGATGAGGTTGAATCGCTGCCCCGTCACACGCTCCCACCAGTCGCTCAGCAGGAAGTGCACATCGAGTTGCAAGCGTGCTGCATTGTCGATCGCTACCCCCAAGGCCCCAGCACTGGCATCGAGCGCCGTGACGCGTGCTGATGGCAAGTTGTGCTTCAACGCCAAGGCAATGGCGCCGCTGCCCGTGCCCATGTCCAACACGGTGTTAGGCGTGGGCAAGCTGCGCATCAACTCCAGAGCCCAATCCACCAAGGTCTCGGTGTCGGGACGGGGGATCAACACGGCGGGTGAGACGCGCAGGGGCAGCCCGTAGAACTCCTTTTCACCGACCAGATAGGCGACGGGTTCGCCACCCGCTCGCCGATCGATGAAGGCACGCATCAACTGCGCTTGCGTTTCATTGAGGCGGGCATCGTCGTTCGCCAGCAGCCAGCTGCGCGATTGCGTCATCACGTGCGCCAATAGCAGGTGCGCATCGAGCCGATCTACCCCGCGAGTGCGGGCTGCGGCGAGCGCGTCGGCGACCGTCTTCACGCGCCGCGGCCTTCCAGTTCGGCCAGCTGCTCTGCTGCACGGGCGGCTTGCAAGGCGGCCAGCACGTCGTCGAGGTCGCCTTCCATGATGGCCGCGAGCTTGTAGAGCGTGAGGTTGATGCGGTGATCCGTCAGCCGTCCCTGCGGAAAGTTGTAGGTGCGGATTCGGTCGCTGCGGTCGCCGCTGCCGATCAGTCCTTTGCGGGTGGCGGCTTCCTTGGCGGCTCGTTCGCTGCGGTCTTTCTCTCGCAACCGGGCGGCCAGCACGGCCAATGCCTTGGCCTTGTTGCGGTGCTGCGAACGGTCGTCCTGGCATTCGGCGACGATGCCGGTGGGCAGGTGCGTCACACGGATGGCGCTGTCGGTCTTGTTCACGTGTTGCCCACCGGCGCCGCTTGCGCGGAAGGTGTCGATGCGCAGCTCGGCTGGGTTGAGCTGGATCTCCTCGGCTTCATCGGGCTCGGGCATCACAGCCACCGTGCAGGCACTGGTATGGATGCGGCCTTGTGTCTCCGTGGTGGGTACGCGCTGCACGCGGTGGCCGCCCGATTCGAACTTGAGTCGCGCGTACACGTCGTCGCCGGCAATGCGCAACACAACTTCCTTGTAGCCACCCAGGTCGGACATGCTTTCCGACATCACCTCGGTGCGCCAACTCTGGCGCTCGGCATAACGCAGGTACATGCGCAACAAGTCGGCAGCGAAGAGCGCCGACTCGTCGCCGCCGGTGCCGGCGCGGATTTCGAGAAAGGCGTTACGGTCGTCGTCGGGGTCGCGTGGCAGCAAGGCAGTTTGCAACTCGCCGTGCAGGCGGGTGATGTCTGCCTCGGCGCTCGCAATCTCCTCCTGCGCCATCTCCGCCATGTCAGGTTCCTCGAGCATTTCGCGGGCGGCTCCGAGGTCACGTTCGCGCTGCTCGTACTGGCGAAAGCGCTGCACCAGCGAATCGACCTCGGCGTGCTCGCGGGTGAGGCTGCGAAAGCGGTTCATGTCGCTGGCGACGCCTGGGTCGGCCAGGGTCGCGTCGAGTTCGGCCAGCCGCATGGCGAGGCGTTCGAACTGTTGGCGAAGAGAATCTTTCATGCGGGCTCCGAGAAGAAGGGGCGGAGCCGGGTTCGCAATCTGCAGTGAGAGCACGCGAACGCTCCGCCGGATGCGGCGGGCGCAGCGTCGCTAGTATTTGTTGACGGGCTTGTCGTCGGCCGGGTCGCGCGAGCTGCCGCGCAGGAAGATTCGCGACACCGTTTGCACCAGTTGCGCACGGGTTTCGCCATCGGCTGCATGCAGCTCAGCCAGGGTGCCGTGAAGCATCTTTTGCGTGAGGCCGCGCGACAGCGCTTCCAGCACCGCCTCGACGTCTTCACCCTTGGCGAGCAGCTTGCGGGCACGGGTGATCTCCACCGCGCGCCAATCGTCCACCTGGGCCTTCAGCGCCTGGATCAAGGGCACCGAGCCGCGCTGGCCCAGCCAGTGCACGAAGCTCTGCACACCACTTTCGATGATCGCTTCGGCTTGCTGCACGGCGGCCTGGCGTTTCTCGCCGGCGCTCTGTACCAAGGCGGAGAGATCGTCGACGGTGTAGAGGTAGACGTCCGACAGGCGGGCGACTTCAGGCTCGACATCGCGCGGCACGGCCAGATCGACCATGAACATCGGGCGGTGCTTGCGAGCCTTCAATGCGCGCTCGACCGCGCCGAGGCCGATGATCGGGACCGAGCTGGCGGTGCACGAGATGACAGCGTCGAACTCGCCCAGACGAGCGGGAAGATCCGACAGGCGCATCGCCTCGGCGCCGAAGCGGCTCGCAAGCTTCTCACCGCGCTCCAGCGTCCGGTTGGCCACGGCCATTGCGCGAGGCTGACGTGCGGCAAAGTGTGTGGCGACAAGTTCAATCATCTCGCCAGCGCCGACGAACAGCACCTTGGTGTCGTGCAGGTCTTCGAACAACTGCGACGCCAGGCGCACGGCTGCGGCGGCCATGCTGATGGAATGGGAGCCGATCTCGGTGGACGTGCGTACGTCCTTTGCCACCGAGAACGAGCGCTGGAACATCTGGTGCAGCGTGGTGCCCAAGGTGCCGGCGGTGCTCGCTTCGCGCACGGCCTGCTTCATCTGGCCAAGAATCTGCGGCTCGCCCAGCACCATGGAGTCGAGTCCGCTCGCGACGCGGAAGGCGTGCCGTGCCGCGGCGCCGTCTTCGAGCACATAGGCGTGGTGCATCAGCTGCTGCCTGTCGACGCCGCCACGGCTGGCCAACCAATCGACGGCGGGCATGACCATGCCGGGTTCGGCCGCGCAATACAGCTCGGTTCGGTTGCAGGTGGACAGCAGCGCAGCTTCCGGCTCACCGGTACGGCGGTTCACGCGGCTGCGAAACTCCTGCAAGGTTGGGCCGAGTTGCTCCAGGGTGAACGCAAACCGGCCCCGCAAATCCAGCGGTGCCGTGGTGTGGTTCAGCCCGAGGGCGAAGACGCTCATTCTCAGATTATAAAATTTCGCATCGTTCCAGGGGCAGCCGCCCGTCGGAACCCCCTAGGAGCGTGACGCAATGGGCGTGTTGGATGGGCTGTGGCATCTGTTGAACTTCTTCGCGCCGGCCGTGGGGGTGGGTGTGATGGCCGCTTGGCTGGCCAAGCTGCTGTGGTGGCGCGAACTGAAAAGCGTGTCGCCCTGGCTCATGGCGCTCTGGGCGGTGGCTGCTTCGTCGCTGGCCCTGGTCGCCGGACTGCTGTGGACGGGTCATGACGGCAAGATGGCCACCTACGGCGCCATGGTCGTGGCGTGCGCGTTGGCGCTGTGGTGGGCCGGCTGGGGACGGCGCCGTGGCTAAGCGCCGTCAGAGGTGATCAGACGAGCACAGGGTTGTCGTTGGTTACCACCTCGGCCCGCAGCGAGTGCGGGTAGGCCTCGGTGATATGAACATCGATCATCTGGCCGATCAGGCGCTGAGGACCTTTGAAGTTGACGATGCGGTTGCACTCGGTGCGGCCCATCAGCTCGCTCACGTCCTTGCGCGCGTTGCCCTCGACCAGGATCTTCTGCAGCGTGCCGACGCGTGACTGCCCGATGAGACGCTGATTGGCTTCGATCGCTGCCTGCAGCTGCTGCAGCCGAGCGAGCTTGCGCTCTTGCGGGGTGTCGTCGTGCAGCGCTGCGGCCGGCGTGCCGGGGCGCGGGCTGAAGACGAAGCTGAAGCTGCTGTCGAAACCGATGTCGTCGATCAGCTTCATCATCTTGCTGAAGTCGTCTTCGGTCTCACCCGGGAAGCCGACGATGAAGTCGCTCGACAGGCTGAGGTGCGGCCTCACAGCGCGCAGCTTGCGCGCCGTGCTTTTGTATTCCATCGCGGTGTAGCCGCGCTTCATCGCCATCAGGATGCGGTCGCTGCCGTGCTGCACCGGCAGGTGAAGGTGATTCACCAACTGCGGCACGCGGGCATAAACGTCGATCAGCCGCTGAGTGAACTCGTTCGGGTGGCTTGTGGTGTAGCGGATGCGTTCGATACCTGGAATTTCGGCGACGTATTCGATCAGCAACGCGAAGTCGGCGATGTCGGCGGTGTCGCCCATCGCACCGCGGTAGGCGTTGACGTTCTGCCCTAGTAGGGTCACTTCTTTCACGCCTTGCTCGGCCAGGCCAGCGACTTCCGCCAGCACGTCGTCGAACGGGCGCGAGACTTCCTCGCCGCGGGTGTACGGCACGACGCAGTAGCTGCAGTACTTCGAGCAGCCTTCCATGATGGAGACGAAGGCCGTCGCGCCTTCGACCCGTGCCGGCGGTAGGTGGTCGAACTTCTCGATCTCCGGGAAGCTGATGTCCACCTGCGGGCGGCGTTCGTGTTTGCGCTGGGCCAGCATCTGCGGCAGGCGGTGCAGCGTCTGCGGGCCGAACACCACGTCGACGTAAGGCGCCCGTTCGATGATGGCCGCGCCTTCCTGGCTCGCGACGCAGCCGCCCACGCCGATCATCACGCCCTTGGCCTTGAGGTGTTTCACTCGGCCGAGGTCGCTGAAGACTTTCTCTTGGGCCTTTTCACGCACCGAGCAGGTGTTGAAGAGAATCAGGTCGGCTTGTTCGACATCGGAGGTCGGCTCATAGCCTTCAGCGGCGGCGAGCACGTCGGCCATCTTGTCCGAGTCGTACTCGTTCATCTGGCAGCCGAAGGTCTTGATGAAGACCTTCTTGGAGGTGGAGATCGGCATGGTGCAGGCCCCCTTTGATCAGGGTTTGGTCCAGGTCTGCGCAGCCGGGTCGAATTCCCAGGCTTGCGCTTGCTCCAGCGTTTCGGGCCAGGGCTTCATGGCCACTTCTTCCTTGCGCAGCAGCCACACATCCTTGACGAGGCCAGACTGATCGACGGTGTAGTTGACGACGCCTTTGGCGCCGACCAGCGCACCCGACATCACCAGCAGGTTGTTCTCGCCGCGAATGCGCGAGCCCGGCGACAGCTGAGTGGACTTGCCGTTGAGCAGGACCAGCGGCGGCGCGCCGAAGGTGATCGTGCCGCGCAAGGCGTTTTGCGGGAAGTTGCGCTGGACCTGGGCGGCCGCGGGCAGGGCGAAACTGATGGCTGCAGCGGCAGCAATGAGACAGCGGTACATGGTGTAGATCCAGTGGCTGTTGATGGAGCTGGGCACAAACAACAACGGCTCCAAGTCAAAGACCGGGAGCCGCAGGTAAAACATGTTCTGGTGGCGCTTCAGGGATTCGAACCCCGGACCTGCGGATTATGATTCCGTCGCTCTAACCGGCTGAGCTAAAGCGCCTGAGCCGCGCATTATAGCCATCACTTTCACGGCACTCGCTTCGCCTCTCTTGCACGGTCGCATTCAACTGCATGTTCAGCTTCTTCAAGAAAAAGCCTGTGGCGCCGCCGGATGCCGTCACTGCGCCCGTCACACCGCCGCCGTCAGAGCCATCTCCACCTGAGCCGCCTCCGGTGGAGCGCAACTCGTGGCTCGACAAGCTGCGTGGTGGTTTGCTCAAGACGAGTTCGGGCATCGCTCGCGTGTTCACCGGCACCCAGATCGACGATGCGTTGTACGAAGATCTGGAAGCGGCATTGTTGATGGCCGATACCGGCGTGAAGGCCACCGAATTTTTGTTGACCGACCTGAAGCGCCGTGTGAAAGAGGCGCGTGTCACCGATCCATCCGCAGTGAAGGGCTTGCTGGCCGAGGCTGTCGCCGACCTGCTCAAGCCGCTGGAAAAATCGCTGCGCGTTGGCGAGCACAAGCCGATGGTGATGATGGTGGTCGGCGTGAACGGTGCCGGCAAGACCACCAGCATCGGCAAGCTCACACGGCACTTGGCCGATGGCGGGCAGAAGGTGCTGCTCGCTGCGGCTGACACCTTCCGCGCTGCGGCGCGCGAGCAACTGGCTGTGTGGGCCGAGCGCGCCGACCTGCCGGGCGGCTCGTTGCGCCAGCGGGTCGAGATCGTCAGCCAGGAAAGCGGTGACCCGGCGGCGGTGAGTTTCGACGCGGTCGTGGCCGGCCAGTCACGTGGTTGCGACGTGGTGATTGCCGACACCGCCGGACGCCTCACCACGCAAACGCACCTGATGGACGAGTTGAAGAAGATCAAACGCGTGATCGGCAAGGCGCAAGGCGGCGCGCCGCACGAAGTACTGCTGGTGGTGGACGGCAACACCGGTCAGAACGCGTTGTCGCAGGTCAAGGCCTTCGATGACGCTTTGCAACTCACTGGCTTGGTAGTGACCAAGCTCGATGGCACGGCCAAGGGCGGTGTGCTCGCGGCAATTGCCCGCGAACGCCCCATTCCGGTTTACTTCATCGGGGTGGGCGAAAAGCTCGAAGACCTGCAGACCTTCGACGCCCGAGAGTTCGCGCAGGCTCTCCTGAGCTGAGGCCGCGCGGCGGTTCCGTCGACGTTTAGCGAATCGATGGACCCGATCCACGTGGCGGCATTGGCGCCAGCGGAGCCGGTGCGCTGTCGAGTTCGTCAAACCAGGTCGAAGAGGGCGGATCACGCTGCTCCAGGCCGTCGTCCTCGACCATGGCCGCTGCCGGTTCTCGGACCGGGGTGGCGGCACCCACCGGCGGACGAGCCGATGACGTACCCATGGCGGCTGCCGGAGCCGTTGCCGCGCTCAAGGGCATGTCGGCCGGTACTTTGAGGATGGCGCTGCGAGCGCCGAGAGCGTTAGGTAGCGCGTCTTCTCGCCACACATGCAACGGAATTTCGGCGGCCTTGAGCACGCGGTCCATGCGCGCATGGCGTTGCTTGGCGCGATCGTTTTCTTGGGCTTCGGGGGCGCGGATGTCGACCACTGCGATGACCTGCGAGACGCTGTCGCACACCACGAGGTCGGCACACATCACGCCAACGCGTCGCAGCCACTCCGAATAGGAATGGCGAGTCGGCACCTTGAGGAATCGCGCTAGCGGAACCTGCGCCAGGATGATGTGGTCGGGCAAGCCGCCGCGCAATGCGGCATAGGCCTTGCGCTCCGATGCGGTCATTATGCGGGTGGCTTGCGGGTGCCAGGACATCAGTGTGTCGAGCCCATCGGCCGCTTTGGCCTTGCCACGGCGGGAAGGCTCTTGTCGGGGAGCGCGCTGCTTCATCCAGGCCCAAACGAGGCCCACCACCAGCGCCAGACCACCGACGATCAGCAGCAATTGCATGTCCATTGACTACCTATATTCCGCAAATGCAGACCATATCCGCCCCGGGTGGAGCGGTCAACCGGAAACCCACCAACAGTTGGCGCATCAGCGCATGCCGCCGGGGCCGCCCAGGCCTTTCATGCCACCCATGCCGCCCATGCGCTTCATCATCTTCATGAGGCCGCCGCCCTTCATCTTCTTCATCATGCCTTGCATCTGCTCGAACTGGTTGAGCAGGCGGTTGACCTCCTGCACCTGAACGCCCGCGCCGGCAGCGATGCGGCGCTTGCGGGTGGCCTTCAACAGCTCCGGCTTGCGACGCTCCAGCGGCGTCATCGAGTTGATGATGCCTTCCATGCGCCGAACGTCGCGCTCGGCACGGTCCATGTCGGCCTGCCCGAGGTTGCCAGCCTTGCCCGTCATTTGAGTCGGCAGCTTGTCCATGAGGCCGGCCAAGCCGCCCATCTTCTTCATCTGGCTGATCTGCGAGAGGAAGTCGTTGAGGTCGAAGCCGTCGCCCGATTTGAGTTTGTCGGCCAGCTTTTGGGCCGCAACGACGTCGACGCCTTTCTGTACCTCTTCGACCAGGGCGACGATGTCACCCATGCCGAGCACACGGCCGGCGTGGCGTTGCGCATCGAAGACTTCCAGCCCGTCGATCTTTTCGCTGACGCCGGCGAACTTGATCGGCGCGCCGGTGATCTGCCGTACCGACAAGGCCGCACCACCCCGTGAGTCGCCGTCGGTTTTGGTTAGCACGATGCCGGTCAGCGGCAAGGCCTCCTTGAACGCCTTGGCGGTGTTGATGGCGTCCTGGCCTTGCATCGCGTCGACGACGAAGAGGGTCTCCACCGGCTTCAACGCCGCGTGCAACTCGGCGATCTCCTTCATCAGGGCTTCGTCGATCGCAAGCCGGCCGGCGGTGTCGACCAGCAGCACGTCGAAGTAATGCTTGCGGGCGTAGTCGAGTGCGGCGTTGGCAATGTCCACCGGCTTGTCGGTGGCGCTGGACGGGAACCATTCCGCGCCAGCCTGCTTGGTGACCGTCTTCAGTTGCTCGATCGCGGCCGGGCGGTACACGTCGGCCGAGACGGTCAGTACCTTCTTCTTGCGTTTCTCGATCAGGTGCTTGGCCAGCTTGGCCGTGGTGGTCGTCTTCCCGGCGCCTTGCAGGCCCGCCATCAGGATCACCACTGGCGGCTGTGCCACGAGGTTGATGTCGGCGACCCCTTCGCCCATGGTGGCGGCGAGTTCGCGGTTGACGATGCCGACCAGCGCCTGCCCCGGCGACAGCGAGCCCACGACCTCGGCGCCAAGCGCCTTCTCCTTCACACGGGCGACGAAATCGCGCACCACGGGCAAGGCCACGTCGGCCTCGAGCAAGGCCATGCGTACTTCACGCAGCATGTCTTGCACGTTGCTTTCGGTGATGCGGGCCTGGCCGCGCATCGTCTTGACGAGGCGGCTCAGTCGATCGGTGAGGGCAGAAGCCATTCGGGGAGGGCGGTGCACGAGAAATCGGGCACGCGAAAGTACACTGTGGCGATGATTTTATCGTCGGGCTCATCCGAGGCATCCAACGCCTCTGCCATGCTTGCGCTGTGGGTACCGAGTGCACTGGCTTTGCTGGCCTATGCGGCTGCGGTGCTGTTGCGCGAAGAGTCGTCTGGCGCATGGCCGCGTCGCGCGCTGTTCGTCGGTTGGTTGGCGCACGCGGTGGCGATCGTGGTTGACATGGCTGGCGTGGGCAGTCCGCTGCCCGGTGCGCGCTTCGGGTTCGCACCGGCCTTGTCGGCCACCTTGTGGTTGGTGCTGGCGGTGTATGCGGTCGAGAGCCGCTGGCTGCCCTTGCCAGGCGTGCGTCGGACGCTGGCGGGTCTCGGCATGGTGGCGGTGGCACTGGCGGTGGCCTTCCCCGGTGAATTCAGGCCTCAGGTCGTGTCGAACTGGGCACCGCTTCATTGGGCGCTGGGCATCGCGTCGTATGGATTGTTCGGCGCAGCGGTCCTGCATGCCGCGATGCTCGACAACGCCGAGCGGCAGTTGAGACTCAAATCGCAGGGCGGTACCGGCATGCCGCTGCTGCGTCTGGAGCGCCTGACATTCGAGTTCGTCGTCGCGGGCTTTGCCTTGCTGTCGGCCACGCTGGTGTTGGGGTGGTGGTTCTCGAGCCCGTGGCGCTGGGACTACAAGACAGTCTTCTCGGTGTTGGCATGGCTGGTGTTTGCCGGTCTGCTCGTCGGCCGGCAGACACTCGGTTGGCGCGGGCGCCGGGCTTCTCGGGGTGTGTACGCGGGCGCGTTGCTGCTGCTGTTGGCCTATGTGGGCTCGCGCTTCGTGCTCGAGGTGATCTTGCAGCGCCCGCCGTCATGAGGTTGATGCGATGAAATTCCTGGTCTTGCTGGTGGTGATCGTCGGCGTGTTGTGGCTGATGCGCAGCCTGCGCAAGCCGACGCTGCCGCCCACGCCAAAACCGCAGCAGCCTCAACCACTGCAGAACGAAGAGATGGTGGCGTGCGCCCAGTGTGGCGTGCACCTGCCTCGCACCGAAGCCTTGCCCGGACGTGGTGGAGTCTTCTGCGGTGAGGCTCATCGCACCGCGTTCGAGGCAGGACGGAACGAGGGATGAGCAGCGTCTCGCGCGGCAATGATCGGCGCGGTGGCGACCGACGCCGTGCGACTGCGCCGCGACCACGACCGCCGGATGAGTCCTGGTTCGGTGCCTTGGGTGTCGACGGCGACACCCAGCTTCGCGACGACCCTCACGCAGGCGAGGATGAATCGCGCTACGACGGCAGCTGGGCCGCACCCGGTGCCAACGAAACGGATTCGCGCTTCCTGACGCGCCAGGCGCGCCGTATCGTCGGGTCGGGGCAGACGGCCTTCCAGCGCATCTACAGCGCGTTCATCGCGGCACGGGCTGCGCTTGGCGTGGCGCTGATCGCCACCGTGGCCATCGCCGGTCTGTTCGGCGTGCGCCCACCTCTGGCGGTTGTCGTGATCAGCGTCGCCTACGCGACCTTGGCGCTGGCGATGTGGACCTTGCCACGCCTTCGGCGCGAGGCAGCACCGAACGTGATGGCGCGCATGCAGAGTCCTCAGTGGCTCGCAACCATCGGAGTCGACATCGTCTGCTTCACTGCATTGCACGTGCTGTCTCCTGCAGCAAGCCTGAATTACGTGGCGCTGCTGGTGCTGCCCGTGTTGATGGCGGGAGTGTTGACGCCTCGGCTGATCGCGCTTGCCACGGCAGCCATCGTGACGCTGGGCCTGTTGGTCATCGCGGCATTGAGCGTCTGGGGCGGCGGCGACATCACCTTGCTGATGACCCAGGCTGCATTGGCCGGCAGCGGGTTTTTCGTCATCACCCTGCTGGCCGGTGAACTCGCCGGCCGCCTGGCACGCGAGGAATTGACAGCCAAGGGCAGCCTCGAGCTGGCGCGCCAGCAGGCCCAACTAAATCGGCTGGTGATTGAAGAGATGCAAGAAGGCGTGCTGGTGGTCGACCGCCGCGGTCGTGTGCGTGCCGCGAACCCAGCGGCGCGCGCCTTGCTGGCACCCGATGGCATGTGCCGCGAGGCACCGTTTCAACTTCGCGGCGTCGAAGCCTGGGGCGCCCTGGTCAAATCTGTGGAGCGTGCCTTCGCCGAGGCGGCGTGGCCCGAGGCTGGGCGCGACGTGTTGCTCGATTTCGAGGGAGCACTCTCCCGGACCCTGCGCGTCCGCATGCGCTTCACCCGCCGCCGTGAGCCCAACGCGAGCGAGGAGTTGTGCGTGTTGTTTATCGAAGACGTGCGCAGCATGCAGGCACGTACGCGGCAGGAAAAGCTGGCCGCCATGGGGCGCGTGTCGGCCGGCATCGCGCATGAGATCCGCAATCCGTTGGCTGCCATCTCGCAGGCCAACGCCTTGATGGCCGAAGATGCCACCACGCCTTCCCAACGCCAGCTCACGCGCATGGTGACCGACAACGTCGAACGCCTCAAGCGCATCGTCGACGACGTGATGGAGGTGGCCCCCAGCGACGTGCAGGCGATGGGGGCCATCGATGCCAGCGCCTTGGTGGCCGCCGTCTGCGTGGAATGGGCGCGCACCGTCGGTGTGACCCTGGGCGAGCAGAGCGTGCTGCGCGTGGAACTGCCCGACGAACCAGTGGGCGTGGTGTTCGACGGCGAGCATCTGCGGCGGGTCTTGATCAATCTGCTCGACAACGCTTACCGGCATGCCAGCAAGGTTGCCGCTGCGGTGCGATTGCGTCTGGCGGTAAGAGATGAAACCCACGCCGTGCTCAGTGTGGCGAGCGACGGCGCTCCCATCCCACCCGACGTGGAGCGTTACCTGTTCGAACCCTTCTTCTCCACACGCAGCCGAGGCACCGGGCTCGGCCTGTATATTTGCCGAGAGCTGTGCGAGCGCTATGGTGCGCGCATCGACTATCGGCTGAGAAGTGCGGCCGAACCCAACCGCAATGAGTTTTCCGTCGCGATGCGCCGTCAGATCCTGCCGGCGAACGCGGCCGGTGAAGCCCGACTCCATCTGACCTCATGAGACATCCTGTGCCAATCTGTTCTGCGCGGACCGAGTGCCGGGCTGACCCCAAGCCGGTCGAGGGGCGGTCATGACTTCACCCTCGCACTTCAGCCTGTTGGTCGTCGACGACGAGCCCGACTTGCGCACGCTCTACGAGTTGACTCTGCTGCGCGAGGGTTACGACGTTGAAACGGCAGGTACCGTCGAAGACGCTCTGCTGCATCTGAAGGACCGTACCTACAGCGCCGTCATCACGGACATGCGCTTGCCCGACGGGACGGGCCTCGACCTGTTGCGCCGGCTCGAAGAAACCGGCCGCCGCGAGAAAGCCATCGTGATCACTGCGTACGGATCGGCCGAGAACGCCGTCGAGGCGCTCAAGGCCGGTGCCTACGACTACCTGACCAAGCCCGTCGACCTGAAGCAGTTTCGTGCGGTCGTCGCCTCGGCTCTCGGGCGCAGCGCGTCGACCGTGCCGACCATCGTGCCCTCGAGCCTGCCCTCCGAGAACGGTACCCGGCCTCGGGCCGTCGTGCCGCCGGCTGCCGTCGTCGCCTCACCGGTGGTGCCCGTCAGCCAGGCCATGAGCCGCATGGCGGGTCAATCGGCAGCCATGCAACAGGTCCGTGCCCTCGTCGACAAGGTGGCGCGCAGCATGGCGCCGGTGCTGGTGCATGGTGAGTCGGGCACGGGCAAGGAGCTGGTGGCGCGATCGATCCACGAGGTGAGCCCGCGCGGCACGCAGCCTTTCATCGCGGTGAACTGCAGCGCGATCCCGGAGCATTTGCTCGAGGCCGAGTTCTTCGGCTACCGCAAAGGCGCGTTCACCGGCGCCGCCGATGACCGCGAGGGCTTCTTTCAGGCGGCCAATGGCGGCACCCTGTTCCTTGACGAAATCGGCGACCTGCCGCTGGCCATGCAGAGCAAGCTGCTGCGCGCCATCCAGGAGCGCTCGGTGCGGCCGGTGGGTGCTGTGAGCGAGCAGTCTGTGAACGTTCGCATCCTGAGCGCCACGCACAAGGACCTGGGCGCCGAAGTGCAGGGTGGTCGATTCCGCCAAGACTTGTACTACCGCCTCAACGTCATCCAGATTCGCGTGCCGCCGCTGCGCGAGCGGCTCGAAGACCTGCCCGCGATCTGCGATCGAGTCCTCGACCGCATCTCGCGAGATGCGGGCGTGTCGCCCGCGCCGCGCATGACCCGCGATGCTTTGGTGCACCTCACGCGCTACGGCTTCCCTGGCAACGTGCGCGAACTCGAGAACCTGCTTCACCGTGCGGTGGCGTTTGCTGGCGGCGAGTGGATCGACGTCTCGGACCTGGGCGCGCTGGATCTGGCCTTGGGCAGTGGCGACGTGCCGTCGATGATCAGTGCGCCGGTTGTTGCGCCCACGCCGTTGCCTCCTGCGCCGGCGCAACCCGCTGCACCGGCACCGTTGCCAACCGACCTGGCCGCCTACCTCGATGAGGTCGAACGCGACGTGCTCGAACGCGCGCTCGAGCGTTATCGATACAACCGCACGGCCGCGGGGGCCAGCCTCGGCTTGTCACTGCGGCAAATGCGGTACCGCATGGCGCGCCTGGGTGTGCACGTCGGCGGCGACCCCGACCCGGTCGAGATCGATCGCGGCGATGACGCTTGAATTGAGCGCGTCGATTGCACATGACGCAGTCGCCGACTTCAGCTGACGCGGGTTGGATACCGGAAGCTCGACGGGTGCCTTCGCCCAACTTCGGGCCCCGGCCCGAGGGCACCGAAGTCAGTCTGGCCATCGTCCATTCCATCAGCCTGCCGCCGGGCAAATATGGTGGCGACGAGATCGAGCGCTTGTTCACCAACCGGCTCGATTGGGACGCTCACCCGTATTACCAGCAGATCCGTGGCGCCACGGTGTCGTCCCATTTCCTCGTCCGGCGCGATGGCGAATTGCTGCAGTTCGTCTCATGCGAAGACCGAGCGTGGCATGCCGGGCGCTCGTCGTGGCAGGGCCGCGAGAACTGCAACGACTACTCCATCGGCATCGAACTCGAAGGCCTCGAGGGTGAACTCTTCGAAGGGGAGCAATACGCTGTGCTGGCTGCACTTTTGGAGGCCTTGGCGCAGCGCTACCCATTGAAAGCCGTGGCCGGGCACGAGCATGTGGCACCTGGCCGCAAGATCGATCCCGGTCCTGGTTTCGACTGGCAGCAATTGAAGACTCGGCTCGCCTGGCCTGGTCGGTATTTTCCCGAGGACGTTCAGCGAGCGGGCTGACGCGAGTCGCGACGTCGCAAGCGGCGACGCCATGATTCATGCGCTCTGCCGGCCGATATGCGCCTGAATGCCGCATGCAGTGGCGCATGCATTTGACCAACGGCGCTATCACTCGCGCTCGGGGGCGTTCTCCGTCGTATTCGTCTCTTGCCTCTCCTGCCGGCAAACCATGGAGACGCTATTGGTAGTGCTTGATGACCCCCGAGCCCCCAGATATAGTGTCCCTTCGTGTTATCCTTCTGCTTCAGAAACACCCTTCCATGCCTCAGATCAGCGCCCCGTTTTCTGGGTTGCCCGCGCAAGGCGGCGGCGTTCTTCTGCAGAGCAAGAGATGCAAGGCGCCACGACTGGCGCAACACCGTTCTCACTTGATGTTCACCCGCTCCTGGTTCGCCAGGGTCGGCTGCGGCTTTTGCGGCTGAGATCGCAAAGCCGTTCGATGAACGCGTGAGATTGATATCCACCGAACCGACATGACGACAGGGAACACCATGCAGCAAACCGTCTCCTCTCCCACCGCCAA
>Ga0307515_10009312_pt1 | contig 19000 bp, 20 predicted proteins | sample 17_EM_MG_FD_194513 | JGI IMG/M metagenome (GOLD analysis project Ga0307515, IMG submission 194513) | Populus trichocarpa ectomycorrhiza microbial communities from riparian zone in the Pacific Northwest, United States - 17_EM | ecosystem: Host-associated > Plants > Roots > Unclassified | place...
TAATGCAGCAATAATTTGTGCTGTCAGTTCTTGTTTGGCTACTTTCCTTGATTCTTTAACGATGGCTTTCTTTTTTTTCATAAAATTGAATTTTTCCAAAGCTATGTTATTACAAAGTTAATTTCATATTATCTTTATGTTAAGCAACTTAGCATTTCTTAACATATCATTTAAAAAGAAATCACTTATTTAGCTTCCCACCAGTTCAAAGGGAATTTAATTTCATCAACAGAACTAGCAATCATGTCAGGTTTAAAAGCATAATGACCTAATGTATCTTTGTTAGATATGCCTGAGAGTACTAATATGGTTTTATAGCCCATTTGTACGCCTCCTTGTATATCAGTTTCCATCGTATCGCCAATTACCGTTGTTTCTGATGTTTCCAATCCAAGAAATTTTCTAGCAGAACGCATCATGACAGGGCTAGGTTTTCCAGTAACAAAGGCTTTTCTGCCTGTGGCTTCCTCTATCATTGCAGTTGTGGCAGCTATACCCAAATTATTCCATCCAGGTTTTTTAGGTGATGGATCTCTGTTTGTGGTAATAAATTTAGCTCCTGCCAAAATCATATCTACAGCCCTTTGCACCATTTCTAGGGTAAAGTTTCTGCCTTCTCCAAGTACTACAAACTCTGGGTCGGTGTTTACCAATGTTATTCCGTGTTCATGTAAACTGCTTAACAAACCACCTTCGCCTAGTACATAAGCTGTACTTTTTGGACTTTGGTCTGATAGAAATTTAGCAGTTGCCATCGCACTCGTATACACATGGCTCTGATTTACGGCAATGCCTAGTAACTTTAACTTTCGTACAACTTCTAAAGGTGTGCGTTGGCTATTATTGGTCATAAAAGCAAACGGAATCTTCTTCTCTAGTAAATTGGCAATAAACTTATCAGCACCGAATATCAATTCTTCGCCACTGTAAATAACGCCATCCATATCTATTAATAAGCCTTGTTTCATAATTTTGTGTATAATTTCAAAACTCAAAGATAAGCTTTGGTTATTTAATTGATGTTAAGGAGAATGATAAGCCTTAATGTTTCTGACCTTTATTGACATTAAACACATGCAAAACTTGTGGAAATAAGGCAGCCATGTATTCTTCAGCGGCTTTTTTAGCACCAGGGAAAGTAAGTACAAGCGTTTCGCCAACAAAACCAGCTACACCTCTTGATAACATGGCATAAGGCATACGTTCTTGTCCGTAGCTTCTTGCTGTTTCCATGATGCCATCTATTTTTCGGTCAATTAAAGGCTCAATTGCTTCTGGAGTAACATCTTTTGGAGAAAGACCTGTTCCACCTGTGAATATGACCAAATCGCGACCAGCCGCAGAAAGACTTTTTACCTTTTCTTGAATCGTATTGAAATCATCCGCAACTACCATGTAATCTAATGTTTCTATACCCATTGCTTCCAATTTAGCAACGATGATTTTACCCGAAGCGTCTTCTGCCAAACCAGCTGTGATAGAATCAGAACAGACTACCACTGCTGCTTTAAGATTAGGGAATTGTTTATTCTTAAAGTCAGATTTCCCTCCAGATTTTTTCAATAACTTAATGCTACTAATTTCAACTCCCTTGTCTATTGGTTTAAGCATGTCATACATCGTAAGGGCAGTAATTGATGCGCCATGCATGGCTTCTACTTCTACACCTGTTTTGTAAATGGTATGTACCTCAACAGTGATGATTACATTTAATCCTTCAATTGCATAAGTAATGGCAGTGTATTCGATAGGGAGTGGGTGGCAATCAGGAATTAAGTCACTCGTCTTTTTAACACCCAACAATCCAGCTGCACGAGCAAACTCGAATATATCTCCCTTAGGTACTTTTCGTTGCTCAATGGCTTCAATGGTTTCTATTTTAGATACACTTACCGTTGCAGTAGCAATTGCAATTCTTAACGAGCTTGATTTTTCTGTAATGTTAACCATGTTATTTATTTTCCTTCCACTGATGTGTTTCGTCTTCAAATAGTTCTTTCCCCCAGATGGGTAATTCTGCTTTTAATCTTTCTACTATTTCCGTACAGGCATCTATGGCGGGTTTGCGATGTGCTGATGAAGTAAATACAAATAAACAGATTTCTCCGGCTTTAATGTGTCCTAAGCTATGATGAACATGCATACAGCTCAACGGATATTTTTCAAAAATAGCTTCCCTTATCTCATGCATTTTCGTAAGCGCCATTTCTTCAAAAGTGGTATACTCAATCGCCGAAACAAACTTCCCATTTAGCTCATCCTTTCTTACTTGCCCCATGAAAATACTGTGACCACCAATAGCAGTCTTAGCACTATGTTTGGCTATGCCATCGGCGATAAAAGCTGGCGTGATGGGTCCGCTAATAAATATGTTTTTTATCTTTTTCTCAGTCATGTTAATTGATAAAATAATTGCGCCATTTCACAATTCCGCCTTTAAGGCTGTAGATGTTTTTGGTGTTGCCATACTTTTCGGCCAATGCTTCTGCTGCGGCAACACTTCTAATTCCGTGTTGGCAAATTAACACAATGTTTTGCTCTTCAACATCGGTTGATAAAAAATCAGCAAAACTAGACATCGGTATTTGGCGATAAATAGCTTGGTTAAGCGTTGGAACTTCATGTATTTCTCTTACATCAATTAACAGCGTTGATGTTTTTTGTTGTAAGTTATTCAACTCTGTTGCGTCTATTTCTATCACCATTGGTTCAGTTAAAGCGCTGTGGTTGTATTTAAATGCCATTAAATCTGCTTCGTTTTGCGGTAGTTGATAATCATTTCCTGCAACTATGGCTAACTCATATTGCTCGTTGTTGAGGAGATTATAATGTAATAATTTATTAACTAATGGTTTGCCGATGCCAGTTATCATTTTTATAGTTTCACTAGCGGCCATGGTACCGATTATCCCTGGCAATACACCAATTACTCCATTTTCAGCGCAATTGGCAATTTCTCCAGGTTTTGGTGCAATAGGGAAAAGGTCTCGATAATTTGTCGTTTCTCCCTTGTCATCTTTTACGTTAAATATGGCTAACTGACCTTCGTAATCAGCTACCGCAGCAAAAATCAATGGTTTTTTTAACAGGGAACAGGCATCATTGATTAAATACCTGCTTTCAAAATTATCAGAGCCATCCAGCACAAAATCATAAGCCTTTAAAATTTCAAGAACATTAATTGATTCAATTCGTAGGACATGTGCAACAATATCAATTTCAGGATTCATTGCATGCAATCGCTGTGCGGCTATCTTTGCCTTTGGTTTTCCGATATCATTAGTGGTATATAAAATCTGACGATGTAGATTAGATAAGGCAACAGTATCATCATCGGCAATGCCTATTAAGCCAACACCAGCCGCTGCTAAATATTGTAAGGCAGGACAACCCAAACCACCAGCGCCAATTACCAAAACTTTTGCTGCCGTTAATTTTGATTGGGCATTTGCACCAAAACCTTCCAAAATAAGCTGTCTATGATATCGTTCGGATGCCATGGTTAACCTCCAGAAAATGGTGGCATCAACGCAACTGTATCACCACTTTTTAATTCGGTGGTTTCTTGAATGATGGTTTTGTTTAGTGCCAATTTGTATTTGATGTTTGCCAACTGAGGGAACTCTTTTTCTAGGAAATCTTTCAAATGCGCAGTAGTTTCAACACCATCAACTGCTAGCTGTTGATTGGCTATGAATTCTGCAATCTTCCCAAAACTAATGATTTCGATTTCCATTTGGCTAATTTACGCGTAAGATGGTAATTTTGCTCAATCCTTTTATAAATCGCCTACCAGAGGCTTCATCACCAGGGGCAATCATCGCAATATTTCCTTTTTCAGCTTTTGCTGGATTAGGCTCAAAACTGGTGAGTATCAAAAAATTGTTGTTAGTCTTTGAGTTAAAAACCTCATTCCATGAAAGTACCACTTTGTAGTTATCACTTGCTGAACAAATCAGGTAATATTCACTCAATACGGTTGGTGAGGGCGCATCGATTTCCATTTTGGCCAATAAATCTTTCAATAAAACACCCTTTACGTTTTTAATGACACTCTTACGTACCATTAAATGATTGTAAATGGTAATACTATCTATTGAAACGCTTTTGTAGTCTTTTAGCGTATTCAGGTTAACCGTCATTTGTTGCTTCACTTTTCCATCAACAATAAATTGTTTGCTTTCTTGTGCTTTAGCTGTTAAACCGAATAATAAAAGAATGGGAATAAGGTACTTCATTTTATGCGTGGGTAAATAATAATTTATAAGCGGCCAGGGCAAGTACGCAAGCCAATACATTTTTTAATATGGTTTGAGGGAACTTTAATGCGCCAAAATAAGCACCACATATACCACCAGTAAAGGCAACGGCAACATAAGCAAACATGTGGTTGTTAAATTCAAAACCTTTTATCAGTTGACCGCCCAAACCAGCAACAGAGTTTACAAATATAAAAGCAGCGCTGATGGCAGCTGTTTGTTTTTGGTCTGTCCATTTTAACAGTAATAAAACAGGAGAGAGGATAATACCTCCACCAATACCAATCATTCCTGATAAGAGCCCAATAACACCACCAACTAGCAATGAAAGCGGAATGTTGGCAGCTTTAAAATCTTTAGGGTCGGTGTTTTTGAAAAAGAAAAACCTAATTACTGGAATGAGTAATAACACACCTAGGATTTTTTTATAAATGGAACTTTCAATAGCCATCATACCACCTATAAAAGAAAGCGGAATGGATGCCAAGGCAAAAGGCCAAAACAACTTCCACTTGAAATGCCCGCCCCTATAGAACTGTATAAACGAGGTTGATGAAACAAAAAGGTTAAGCAATAGGGCAGTAGGTTTCATGATGGCAGGAGAAACAGCAAAAATGGCCATTAAAGCCAAATAACCACTAGCACCACCGTGACCAACCGAGGCATATAAAAAAGCAACAACGAAAAGCAGGATGTAAAAAAGGATAAAAGATTCTTGCATGGTTTAGTTTGGCAATAAAAGTATCGTTACCGATTGGTTCTCCTTAAAACTTTCTTCTTCTTCTGGTAAGCAGATTAAACAGTTGGCTTGGGCAAAAGAACTTAAACGATAAGAGTCTTGTGCATTTAAAGGCGTTGCCTGTCCGTCTTTATAAAAACCTTTTAAAAAATGTGTTAATCCTTTTGGTTTTTGATAAGCAACCGTAAGTTCTGCTTTTAATTCTAGCACAGTATTTTCTTTCTGAGATAACTGTTTCAAGCTGGGCAATACATAATTGTAATAACAACTCAGTACAGATGATGGGTTTCCAGGAAGCCCGAAGACCAATTGTTGTTCTTTTTTACCGAAATAAAGTGGTTTGCCAGGCTTTTGTTTTACCTTATGAAACAACTGCTCTATGCCACACCTTTGGGAAGCCTCAATTACAAAATCATAATCGCCCACACTTACACCTCCAGTTAATAAAACTACATCGGCCTTTGCCAATGCTGTTGCAAGTACATTGGTTAAAATGTCCAGCTCGTCATCTGCTTCAAATACTGTAATCTCGGTAATCCCTTCATTTTTTAAGGCTGCGGTAAGCGAATACGAATTAGATTCGTACACCTGACCAAAGTTAAGTGGCAGGCCGGGTTTTTGTAATTCTTTTCCCGTAACAATAATGGCAACCTTAGGCATAGGAAAAACGGAAACTGTGGTCACGCCAATGCCAGCCAAAAAGCCAATAGCTGCAGGCGTTAAAAGATTGCCCTTGCTCATCGCTAAATCTCCAGCACTAATTTCAGAGCCTTTTTCCCTTGCATTTAATCCCTTTTTAAGGTTAATATCTTGAAGTATGATTTTACCATTTACTACGCTAACTTTCTCTTGCATGATCACCGTATCGGCTCCTTCAGGTAATGGCGCACCAGTAAAAATTCGATGGGTTTCTCCAGCTTTTAACACTGATTTTACGGGAGCTCCTGCAGCCATTTCGCCAGTAATGGTCAATTCTTTTAAGTCTTCCTCAAATTTTAAAGCATAACCATCCATAGACGATTGCCTAAATGCAGGAATGTCACAGTTAGCATAAATATCCTCTGCTAGAATATGCCCTGAAGCTTGCGCCAAACTTAAATCGATGGCTGCTAATGGGGTAATGTTGTTACTGATTATTGTTTTTGCTTCGGCTACGGTAATCATGTTTGGCTTATCCTCCAATGGTAATCATGCTTCTGTTGTGTAGGGTTGTGGTATCAATCTGCTCAAAGTGTTTGTCGAGCTGACCACCTAATTCTTTTTTCTTGCTTAAAATAGAAGCGTGGATAAGCGGTAACACATCTTCGTTGTTGCGTAAGGCAGTTAATAAATCTGTTTCTCCATCGCTAAAAAGGCAGTTTTTTAATTTCCCATCGGCAGTTAAACGCATTCTGTTGCAAGTGTCGCAAAATGGAGCGGTCATCGTACTTATAATAGCAAAAGATCCTTCATGCCCTGGTATCATGAAACTTTTAGCGGTATCATGTGGCTCGGCCTTAACAGGGAGAACTGTAAAATCTTTCTCAATCACTTGCAGTATCTCGGCTAAGGAGAACATTTTATTGCTTGTCCACCTATTCCCACTGAAAGGCATGAATTCTATAAACCTAATCTGCAATGGATGATGTTTGGTCCAGTCTATAAAATCCTTGATTTCGTCATCATTTAGTCCCTTCATCACCACCATGTTAATCTTTACCTTAAACTCGTGTTGTAGTAAAAGTTCGATATTGCTGCGTACCTGATGGAAAAGATCGCGACGGGTAATGAGCATGAATTTCTCAGGCTGTAAGGTATCTAAACTAATATTGATGGATTTAATGCCAGCAGCTAAAAGTGTAGGTAACAGTTCAGCAATTCTTGTCCCGTTAGTGGTAATGACCAATTCAACAGGCAACTTCCCTAGGTTGGAAATGATGGCTGCTGCATCTTTACGTACCAATGGCTCGCCACCTGTTAACCTTATTTTTTTAACACCTTGTGCTACAAATAGCTTAGCCAAACTTAGTATTTCATCAGGTTGCATTAATCTTGAGGCAGGTGTAAAATCATAATCCTCTTCAGGCATGCAATAAAAGCAGCGGAAGTTACAGTTATCAGTCAATGATATCCGTAAGTAATCATGCACACGTCCAAAAGAATCTGCTATCATTGTTGTTTGGTTAAGTTATTGTAATCTGCCTCAGTATCTATATCAATATTCCCTTTTTCAAAAGAGATGCTTGTTACCTCATTTGGGTGTTGTTTGATGATGTGTTTCGCTCCGGTATCTCCAGTCAAATTCATTAAAGCAGTAAAGTATTTCTTGTTAAACAAAACAGGCGTGCCTATGGTGTTTCCATATTTGCTAGCAATAATATGATATGCAGTATGCTCTTTCTCTGCTATCAACTGCATTAAGGTTTCTGCTGTTAAAAATGCTTGGTCGGAAACCGTAATGATTACATTTTCAATAGCCGGATTAAGTTTTAGTAATTCAGTTAGGCCAGCATGAATACTTGTTGACATCCCTTTTTCCCAGTTCTCATTAATAACGTAATTTACATTAGATTGTTGATGTGCTACCGAAATTTCATCAGCATAAGCTCCAAGCACTGTTACAATAGATGCAGATCCTGTTCCTTTAGCTGCTTCTGTCGCTATTTCCAATAAGGATTTTCCTTTGTAAGTCAACAACTGTTTAGGTTTCCCCAATCTGCTCGAATTTCCTGCTGCTAATATAATGATGCCGTTCTCCATTCCTTAATTTATTTCGTGAGTATGAATGGAATTCTTCTTGTTTTTTAAGGAAGTAGCGCCTGCACCCGTAAAAAACGCTTTAATTTCTGCAATAATGGAGATGGCAATTTCTTCTGCTGTTTCTGCGCCAATGTCTAAGCCAATCGGACCGTGAACTCTATTTTGATTTTCTTTAGTGTTTAGGTTTAAATCATCAAGCATCCTTATCAATTTTTTCTTCGGTCCGAGTGTACCGATATAAGGTGCATTGGTGTTTAAAAGCAAGTTTAACAATGCTGTATCATAGTTGTAATTGTGTGTCATTAACGCAAATGCAGTTTGTTCATCAATTTCAACTTTATCAAGCAAATCATTAGGTTTTGCAATTAAAACCCTGTTTGCATTCGGAAAACGTTGTGTTGTTGCATGTGTTGGTCTACCATCTACAACAGTCACTTCCCAGCCTAATAAATTAGCCATTTGAACTAATGGTTGTACATCGTTTCCAGCACCAGCAATAATCAAAGAAATAGGAGGGCTGGTATATTCAAAAAAAACTTCGTAGGGAAGTCCATCGATCTTTAATGCCTCAAAATGGGAGGTTTGATCAAGCAATACTTGCTCAGCTTTTTCAGTAAATTGCTGTGAAATTTGATCTGGAATGATGGAAATTGTTTTCGCTGTGCGATACAACATACTGGTTCCCAATTGCTGTTGGTGATCAGTAGAGAACAAGGTAACCAACACAGCGCTCTTGCGTTCTGCAGCTAAAGCTTTTAATATCTCGATTGGATTATTGACTTCCTTACTATTTATAGGTTCGAATAAGATATGTACAATCCCATTACAGCCTAATTGTACACCAAATTTAGCATCGTCTTCATCTGTTGTATCATAAGTCACTAACTTTTTTTGTTGTTGATGAATAGCCGAAAGCGCCTTTTTCAATGCATCGCCCTCTAAACAACCGCCACTTATGGCGCCAGTTAACATACCATCTTCAGTAACCAACATTCTGGCACCCGGTCTGCGATAGGATGAACCCTCTACTTTTACTACAGTAGCTAATGCCGATCTTTTGTTTTCTTGTTCTGCTTTGGCGTAGGCTTTTAGTATGTCGGTAATCTCTTTCATTGCTTTAAGCTGGGAATTTAGCTATTTTTTTTACGATTGACTAGAATCCCTATCAATTTTTACATGATTTGGTCAAAAGCAAATTAAAAGATTTATAATGGCAATTACTTTTTTAATAGACCACTAGAGAGATTTACTAGATAGGTTAAGGTTTTTACGCTATTAACGACATCAAATCATAACTGGTCTATAGCAAATCAGTATTCATCTATAACTTTCCCCGAACTGTCTATCAGTGAAAAAGGAGTAAGGAATAATTCGCTTATTTGTATAGTATAAGTTAACGGATTTTGGTAATTTTAAAGATGAACCCTAAACGCTAAATAAGGAAATATCTCTAGACGAGCTCACATAAATAGATAAAATGAACAACCAAGAAAAAAACAAACATCGCTTTTCAGGCCCTGTAAGAACATTTGCGGTGGTAGGTATCTTGTTATCTGCGGCCTGCCTAATGGCCCTTGGCGCTGGCTCAACTTTGAAGCAAGCTGAAGCAGTAATGCCTGCAAAACAAGTAAAAAAGGACAGCGTGACTTCTGTTAAGGCATTTCAACAAGTTTATCGAGTATTGATGAGCCCACGTTGTATGAATTGCCACCCCGCTGGAGATGTGCCTTTACAAGGAGAAGATAGCCATTTACACGCCATGTTACCTAAAAGAGGTTTAGATGGAAAAGGCGTTACTGCCATGAAATGTATGAATTGTCACCAACCGACCAATACTCCAGGAAAAAATACGCCTCCAGGCGACCCAAACTGGCATTTGCCACCTGCAAATATGAAAATGGTTTTCCAAGGACGTTCTGCTTACGAGTTAGCTAAACAATTGCTTGATCCAAAACAGAATGGAAACAAAGATCTTAAAAAATTGATAGCACATGCTGACGATGGTTTGGTTAAAGCAGGCTGGAACCCAGGTGAGGGTAGAGCATTACCTCCTTTGAGCCATGCAGAATTCAAAAAAGCGTGGATTACTTGGTTAAATACTGGAGCTTATGCTCCAAAAGATAAATAGATTTCAACGAAAGACAAACGAATCCAATTATGGAAAAGACCAATACTGATTACGGCAGACGTTCCTTTCTCAAAGCCTCTGCTCTTGTGGGCGGTGGAATGATGATTCATTTCAGCGGCCTTGCTAAACTTGCGCTACCAAAGAATGGTGAGACAGTTGTTCTGGAGCAATGGAGCGAGCTGAATGGTTACATTAAGATTACCCCTGATAATATTGTCAAACTCATCTGTCCTAATCCAGAGTTTGGTCAAAACGTTATGACCTCACTTCCAATGATGGTAGCTGAAGAACTTAGTGTAGATTGGAAGCAAGTAATAGTTGAAATGGGATCACACGATAGCGTTAAGCTTGGCCCTCAGTTTACTGGTGGAAGTAATTCCATGCGAATGTACTGGAGGCCATTACGTGAAGCAGGTGCAACAGCTCGTCAGATGTTAATGCAGGCAGCTGCGAATACTTGGGCAGTACCTTTAGAAGAAATCACAACCAAAGCAGGTGTCATTTATCATGAAAAAAGTGGCAAGAAAGCGAATTATGGAGAATTTGCCTCAAAAGCTGCAGTCATAACAGTTCCAAAAGGAGTTAAATTGAAGTCTGTTAAAGATTTCAATGTGGTTAGAAGCTCTCAGAAAAATGTAGAGGGAACAAAGATCATTACTGGTAAACCACTATTTGGGCTCGACTATAAACACGAGGGTATGCTAATTGCCATGATCCAGCATCCACCTGCTTTTGGAATGAAACTGAAGTCTTTTGATGCTTCACAAGCATTAAAGATGCCTGGCATACGTGATGTATTTAGCATGAAACTTTTTGAAGATGGATTTGAACAAGGTGGTTTTGATGTTCGTACATTCAATGATCTGCTGGTTGTAGTGGGTAAAACTACATGGGAAGTCATGAATGCAAGAAAGAAGCTTATTGTAGAGTGGATGCCTGCAGGTGATACTAAAAACACGATGGGAGGAAGGAATGGTAAACGAGAAGTTATCGTTCCAGGTGAATTGGAAGATACAAAGGTTCAACACGAAAAGATGAAACAGTATGCTGCCAAACCAGCGCAGCAATTACGCAAGGATGGAGATCCAGAAACAGCTTTCAAGAACGCTGCACAGATTATAGAACGTACTTACAATGCTCCCTTCTTAGCTCACAATTGTATGGAACCAATGAATTTCTTTGCCCATGTAACAGATGAAAAGGCTTTACTTGTTGGTCCTTTACAAGCTCCAGGTTGGACAGAGCCTACATTGATGAAGGTGTTGAAGCTTCCTGCTGATAAAATTGAAATCCAGATGACCCGTATGGGCGGTGGTTTTGGTCGCAGGGCTTATGGACATTATCTAATTGAAGCAGCCCTAATTTCTAAAAAAACTAAATCCCCAATAAAACTCATTTACACTCGTGAAGATGATAGTACCTATGGAATTTATCGTCCGATGTATACTACCACCTATCGTGCTGCACTAGATGCGAATAAAAACCTAACAGCTTTTCACCTTAAAGGTGGAGGAATACCAGAACATGCAGTACATGCGAATAGATTTCCTGCTGGTGCGGTAGATAATTATCTTGCAGAAGGTTGGCAAATTGCATCTAATATTACAGTGGGTGCTTTTAGAGCGCCTGGATCTAACTTCGCTGCTGCAGCAGAACAGTCTTTTTTAGATGAACTGGCCGAAGCAATGGGAAAAGATCCAATAGATTTTCGTTTAGAGTTGCTTAAACGAGCAAAGGAAAATCCTGTAGGCAAAAACAATGATTATAATGTAGATCGTTATGCAGGTGTACTTCAATTGGTGAAGGAAAAATCAGGGTGGAACGGTCCAGAACATGGCAAATATAGCCGTGGAGTTGCAGCCTATTTTTGCCATGCTTCTTATGCAGCACATGTTGTAGACATGACTGTTAAAAATGGACAACCTTATGTAGAAAGGGTATTCAGTGCAGTAGATTGTGGTATTGTCATTAACCCAGATGCGGCTGCTAACATGGTACAAGGTGCAGTTGTTGATGGCATTGGTAATAGCTTGTATGGTGGTCTTACGCATAAAGATGGCTTGGTAGAAGAAAACAACTTCCATAAGTACAGGATTATTCGAATGCACGAGGCACCTAAAAAGATAGAGGTTTCATTTGTGCAAAACGATATCGATCCAACTGGCTTGGGCGAACCACCTTTCCCACCTGTTTTTGGAGCTGTGGCAAATGCGCTATACAAAGCAACTGGCAAACGCCACTACCAACAACCATTTTCACTAGCGCAACCTGATGCGCCTAATGTTTAATCTATTTCTATCATCATTAATATTCAGTATATGATTACGTTAACCATAAATAAAAAGATTCATAAAATAGAAGCAGATCCTAACACGCCATTGTTATGGGTACTGAGAGACATTGTTGGTCTTGTAGGAACCAAATATGGATGTGGAGTGGCACAGTGTGGCGCTTGTGTAGTACATCTTGATGGTGAAGCTGTTCGTTCATGCGTAACAAAACTTAGTCGTGCTCAAGGCAAAAAAGTAGTGACTATAGAAGGCTTGTCAGAAACAGGTACTCATCCATTACAGAAAGCTTGGTTAGATTTAGATGTATCTCAGTGCGGTTATTGCCAAGCTGGTCAGATCATGTCTGCGGCGGTTTTGCTAAAGGAAAACAAAAATCCTACTGAGCAGGATATAGATGACGCGATGTCTGGTAATATTTGCCGTTGCGGCACTTATCTACGGATTCGTGAAGCTATCCAATTGGCAGCAAAAGAGCAAGAAGGGTAGGCATTGAAACGTTTTTGAGAATAGTATTTTAAGGCATCCATTTTGGATGCCTTTTTTAATTCCTGTCTATGCGATACAATCTCCCCTGATCTGTAATGGCATAAAGGGCGCCATCTATTCCTTGGGTAATGTCTCTAAAACGCTGACTTACATTCGCTAGTAGTCTCTCTTCTCCAGTTACTACATTGTTCGTGATTACTAAACGTACGATGTGCATCCCGCTCAATGCGCCAATGAAAAGGTTGTTTTGCCATTCAGGTACCCGATTGCCACTGTAAAAGGTCATGCCACTTGGTGATACCACAGGATCCCAATAATAAACAGGTTGTGTCATTCCGTTCTGCGCCTGTATACCGGTTAGTACTGGCTGACCACTATATTCCAATCCATAAGTAATTGTGGGCCAGCCAAAGTTTGCCCCAGGCTGCACACGATTAATTTCATCTCCACCTCTAGGACCGTGCTCACTTTGCCAGATATCTCCACTTACCGGATGCATGGCTAATCCTTGTGGGTTTCTGTGGCCTATTGAATAAAGTTCTGGAAGCGCACCCGCTTGCCCTATAAAAGGATTACCTGCCACAGGTTGTCCATCTTTAGTAATTCTAACCACTTTTCCGATAGATGCATTAGTTAACTGCGCTTGAGCACGGGTTACATTGTCAGCACGCTCACCAAGACTCGCAAAAAGATTGCCGTTTCTGTCAAATATCACCCTTCCACCATAATGATTTACACCTGAATAGCGAGGACTTCCTCGAAAAATAACTATAGTGTTTTCTATAGAAAGTTCATTTGTAGCCAATCTTCCTTTTGCTATTGCAGTAACATTTCCGCCAGTAACTGGTTCTGAAAACGACCAATAGACCATGCGGTTGGTAGAAAAATCTGGATCAAGACATATTCCAAGTAAGCCACCTTGTCCACCAGCATTAACAGTAGGAATACCCGTGTTGATTTCGCTTACGGCCCCAGTGCTAGTAACGATACGCATTCGCCCTGCCTTTTCTGTAATTAGTAAACGGCCATCAGGCATTGCTGCAATTCCCCAAGGTGCTGTAAGAGCAGAAGTAACTACAGTTGAGTTATAGCTGGTTGTAGTTCTTACTGCAGCTATCCGCGTCTGACCGGTAAAGGCAGGTCTATAATTCGCATTAGGTGGTAAGGTTTCTACCGATGTAGTAGTGGGAGTGGTAGGTACAGGTTCTTCAATAGGTGCCGTTTTATCTTTCTTTTTACAAGATGTGGCCAACATTAAACTGCCCGCCATAAGGATTATAAGATAAGTTTTCATGTCAATTTATTTTATGTCCATTATTTAATCAATTTGATTTTTTGCAACCAAGACTTCACTTCATCTGCAGTCTTTTTTTCTTTATCGCCCTGCATGACAAACAGGACGCCATCTCGTTCAATACCTCCTGCAGTGGAGTATCCTTCTAGTACTGTGCTATTTGGACAGAGCTGTTTTACCGTTTCAAAACCGCTGCCAACACCATAACCTGCGTTGGTATTAAAAGGGATAATTGTTTTACCACCAAAATTGTATTGTTTTAAAAAGCTCTTCATTGGTGGAGGTATTTTCATACCCCAGGTTGGAAAACCAACAAAAATAAAATCATAGTTACTGATGCTGTCTAATTTAGTTTTTATAGTTGGTAAATAATTATCATTGTTTTCTTTAACAACCTGTGCCACATGTTGCCCATAGTTTTCAGGGTATGGTGTAACCAATTCTATGCCAATTAGCATTCCTCCAACTTGCGTGTGTATCATCTGAGCAACGGCGAGTGTATTTTTGGTTCTAGTAAGGTAAACGATTAGTATCTTCTTACCTTTTGCACTCTTTTCTGCATCTTGTGCCTTTGCGCAGCCTGAAGCTAAACAGAGAGAGATAAGTAGCATAAAGAGATATTGATGCAAGGCTTTCATTATTTTAATGCTGTTTGCGCATTGCTATACTGTATAGCAGTAATGGTTAGTAAAATTCCGATGATTGATGTTTTCATATTTTAGTAGTTATTTTTCCTGCTTTCTTCAAAGCAAAACATTCTTTTTTGTAAATAATTTTCTAATAGACCATTCGGGATTTAGCCTAGACCGTTAGCTGTTTTCAACCGATGGGCAATTAGACCATATTTTAAAGGAAGATAAAGCTATATTCGTCTATGAATTAGTCCAAACTATCTATTACTTGCCAACAATTCAGATAAAATCAGTCTTTTTGTATCTTCACCTAAATTGGGAGTTTGATTACATTTAGATATGAATAGAGATAGTCGGATTTTGAAGGCAGTATTTTCGATAGACTTTGTGGTGATGGCCTCATTGTTTTGTTGGCTGGTTGTTCAATTAAATAGCTATTCGACCAAGCCATGGGAATTCTGGCTTAAGCAGGTGGTAGAAAATGGATCAATAGCGGCACTTTACTTTTGTAACATCTATCTGTTTTTCCCAAAACTATCCAATAAGTACTGGGGCATACCGTATCTACTGATACTCATTTTAACCATTTGGTTTATGGTACAGGCTAATATTTGGTTTGCTGATACCATAGGCATTAATGAGATTTTCGCCAAACTATATGATAAACCAGGAAAGCCTTATGTGCCAAACTACCATTGGACAAAAACTTGGATTACTGGTCTATCTATACTTGCGCTTGCCCTTAGCTATGTTTCTGTAATAGCAAAAAGATTGCAAAAGAAACAACTGGCCTATGAGATTTCAGAGAAGGAAAGGGTAGGTGCCGAGCTAGCTTATTTAAAAGCACAAATCAATCCTCATTTTTTATTCAATACACTACATACCATTTACGCATTGATGGATACCAATGTTAAATCTGCAAAAACTTCCATTTATTCCCTTTCACACATGATGAGGTATGTGCTCTATGATACCAAAAATGAGCAAACTTCCCTGTTTAAGGAAATGGAGTTCATAGAAGATTATATTGCTTTGATGAAGGTTCGTATAGCAGGGGATGTACAAGTTATTTTTGATAAAAAGCCAGGTTTGAGGGATTTGCCTGTAGCGCCTATGCTTTTTCTTCCATTTATAGAAAATGCCTTTAAGCATGGCATTAGTGCTGTTAATCCTAGTTATGTTTATATTGAAATAGCAGAGAAAGATGGAAAGCTAATGCTTGAAGTTCGTAATTCACTCTTCGTAGGTCTTGCTAAGCAATTGGAAGACGACAAGGGCATCGGCGTTGTCAATACCAGAAGACGTTTAGATTTAATTTATCCAAACAAATATGAATTAACAGCAGAGCCTGATGATTTTGCAAAAGAATTTGTAGTGACTTTAACTTTAACAATAGATGAGCATTAATTGTATTGCAGTAGATGATGAACCAGCAGCGCTAGAGTTAATCGCATCATATATTCAACAAACGCCTTATTTGCATTTAGCAGGTAGCTACAATAATGCCATATCTGCATTAAAAGAAATACACGAGAATCCTAGCTTAAGCCTTATTTTCCTCGACATCAGGATGGCAGACTTAAGCGGTATAGAATTGGCACGTATCATTGGTCAATCAGATAAAAAGAAAAATGTGAGGATTATATTCACTACAGCGTATGATCAGTATGCACTTGAAGGTTTTAAGGTAGATGCATTAGATTATCTGGTTAAACCCTTCAGCTTTGTAGATTTCTCTAAGGCTGCCGAAAAGGCTAAAGACTATTTTTATATGTATGAAAATAGTTTACAAACTTCAAGTTTTGATACCAGATTAGTGCAAGATCAAAGGCCATACATCTATCTAAAAGTAGAACATCAATTGGTTAAAATTGATGTAGATGATATTCTATATATTGAAGGATTAAAAGACTACGTTAAGGTGTACCTACGCTCTACAGAAAAACCTTTACTTACACTCACCAGTCTTAAACGTCTCCAAGAGAAATTACCTGCCGAAATGTTTTTACGCCTCCATCGCTCTTTCATTGTAGCAACGGCCGCTATCAAATCGGCTAATAAAACTTCTGTGCAAATCAACGAGATCACCATACCTGTAAGTGAGCAGTTTAAAGAAGATTTTAATAATTTCTTAAATAAGTGGGTGTTGTAAGAAGTCCGTGCCATAGGCATCCCTTTGGGAAAAGACCGAAAGTCGGGAAGTCCGAGAGATAAAGGAGCAGGAAGGATGGAAGAGGAACAACAGAAAATGAAAATCCGATAGGTCGGTAGGCGTTATGCTGTCCCCTTCATCATACCGTCACCTTGACGAAGGAGAGGTCTCCAACATAAAAGCACCTGTCTTTAAAAATGTCCATCTCCAATACGGTTTCCCGTAATTACTTGTAAAACATTCCTACTATTTTAGCCTTGAGATAATTCTGCAAGAAACTTGGCAAAACACAACCTCAAAATTCAACTTTTTAACTCAAAATGTTCATAATGTTTACATTTATGGCTTAACAGATAATTTTCTATACTTTAGACAAAAAAGTTATCCAAATCCCTAAAGCGCTCTCTCGCTTCAAAGAGTTGATAACAATATTTATCAGATATGAAGCAACTTAATGGCAAGTTATGGGTGTTTAAGGGCATCCTATTTCTTTTGATGTTTTCAGGATTTAATTTGAATGCTCAAGAATTAGTTCAAGTAATTAATGAGGTCATTACAGTAAATTCGACATCATCTTTACTTGGTTACACAAGGAACAAGGTCCAGGTCAGATTGCCTGAAAAAACTAAATCTTATATATATAGGATTTCGGTTTATCCAAAGGGAAATGCTGGAATTGATCAGTCGCTTTTAGAACTATTAAAAAAAGTAGGTGGAGCAGAAGTGGCTTTAATGAGCTCATTGTCTGATTTTGCAATTAGAAATAATGACAACCTATCCATAGATGCATTTATTTTTAATAATGTTTATGATATGGATAATTTTTATTCGAAGAATGAGAATAATTGGTCGGCTTGCAAAACAATGCTAAATCGTGCAAATAGTTGTATTTCAGTCAAGGAATGTTTAAACAAGGACGTTTTTTTCGGTTTTAGGAATAATAATATTTCTCAGGGATTGGATGTAAAACTTGAGATCATTGCATTAGTAGATAGTACATCAACTGTTGATTACCTACATTCCTTTACAATTAATAACAATTCAAATCAAGAGCTAAAATACTTTCTAAGTCCAGACAATATTAACTGGAAAGAAATGGTCTTAAGAAAAGGTTATATAAACTCTTTTAATATTGAACAAGAAAAACTCTTTTTTAAGATATACACAGATAAGTATAAATTTTCATCTTATAGATTAGATCCTTCAGAAAGATATAAGATTATATGGAATAGTTCAAAAATGATCTGGGATTTGGTAAAATACTAATATGTATAACAAACATCCGGTAAATTAATATTTATGTATAATTCATTATGAGTAGAGATAGTACTATTGAAGAAGATCACCAATCTCGATCAAACTTTGTTAGGGAGCTTGTGCAGGAAACCAATAATTCAAATATGGTATCCCCAATATCCGATAGAAGTATCCCAAAGAGGATTATCCAGTTTTGGGACAATTTAGACCAATTGCCTTCCGATGTTGAAGAATGTATTACAACATGGAGGAAGGTAGAAAAATGGGGTGTTGAGAGACTTCTCTTCGATAACCAAATGGCGAGAGATTTTATCCAAAGAAAACTTGGATTAAGATATTTGTTAGCATATGATAAATGCTACCATCCTGCTATGCAGTCGGATTACTTTAGACTGTGTTATATATTCGTGGAAGGTGGTTGCTATATAGATGCAGATGATGTGTTTAGTGGAACTCAATTTGAATGCCTTTTTAATGATGAACGTTTAAAAATTCAACCGTTATGTTATGATATCTCCTCTAATTCTATGGTGGCTTCTAAGATTTTCACAGAGAAAGGGACAGACGAAACAGGTTGGATCTTTTATTTCAATAACAATCCGTTGATTGCTGGCAACGGACACCCTTTAATAGAACGTGCACTATTGCAGGCCACCTTTTCTCTTGAGGAAAGCCCAATCAACAACCTACCAGAAATACAATCAACAACAGGTCCTGGAAATCTTACAAAATCAATCTTTGATGCAATAACGGAAAATAACGAACTGGAACAAGGGCTAATGGTGCTTTGTGATTGGGAAAATATCGCAAAGAGCAAGTGGGAACTTAGTTATAGAAACGATAACAGAAACTGGCGACTCTCAAACAACCAATCTTATAAAGAATAATAAGACAAGAAATATTCTATTTATGAAAAAAGCCTCTCTCTTATCCATACCTTCAAAATTCATTTTTCGTCTTGCCCTAAGATGTCTTAGATTTCTACCTAAAAAAAGATGTCTCGCATTTAGTCCTATTAATGAT
>Ga0307515_10009313_pt1 | contig 18999 bp, 22 predicted proteins | sample 17_EM_MG_FD_194513 | JGI IMG/M metagenome (GOLD analysis project Ga0307515, IMG submission 194513) | Populus trichocarpa ectomycorrhiza microbial communities from riparian zone in the Pacific Northwest, United States - 17_EM | ecosystem: Host-associated > Plants > Roots > Unclassified | place...
CTGAATGCACCTCCATAACTGCAGGTGCTTTCAGGAGCATCTGAGAATGCTCTTGCAGAGTCTGAGGAAGAAACGGCGAAACTGCGATCGGAGGGCGATGTGCAACGTGACGCGTGGTATTGACGCCAGGCGCGGAGTAATCCGCCACCGGGGTGTCTCTGACGGCTCTGACGGAGCGCGTCCACTCTGACGGAGCCATTCCGCCCGGACGGAAATGTTTTTTGCTGATGCTCATCTTCCTCCTCTTCATCGTCACCATCCCTGTCCACATCCACATCACCGTCTAAATCAACGCCGCACGGTGCATCCACATCATCCTCCATGTGGATGATATCCACATCAGAATCATGTTCTGAGTCATATTCGCTGTTCGACACCTCGGTAGAGTTGGTATCATCATCTGAGGAAATTGACACGGCGGGCGAAGTTTCTGGCTCTAAATATACCCGCTCTAGTTAACCCTCCATGTCCTTGTCTGCCTCATACATTTCCTTCTGCATCTGCAAAGCAATGGCACGAGAGATATCATCTCCCCCAGTGGTTTGTGTTACAATATCTTTCCCTTTACCGTTTCCCTTCCCCTTCCCCTTCCCTTCCTCCATTGCCTTCCCCTTCTACTTCACTTTCCCCTTCCCTTTCCCCTTCCCATCCTTTGTTCCTTTCCCTTTCCCTGTCCCTTTCTCACCGCCCTGTGTGTCCTCCTCACCCTCACCGTTGTCATTGTCATTGCCATCGCCAGGATGGCTCCATCCACCGCTCCGCGCTCTGAGATCAGCCCAGTTTTCATCATCATCATCCTCGTTGATTATCTCATCCCAATTCAGTGGTCTAACAGCCAAGAAGTCGCCTGGCTTGTACTGCTGGCAGCTTGACGGCTCAATATTTGCCCTGAGATAATAACTACCGTACTAAGAGAAACGCTCGCCAGTGCGTTTAACCTTCCCCGAGCTGGTTATCAGCGGATTGGAGCGATTGACTTGATCCCCGAAGGCACGGGGATTGTCCCACCTCCAATTGTTCATTTGGTCCCGGGATTTGTCAAACATTTGCCCCATATATGAGCAGAATGCTGCCCACCACTCCTGACAAAGGCGAACTCCTGCTCACGCGGTGCGGCCACATCAGCTGCCACTGTGAAAAGTGGCGAGTCGTGACTGTATCAAGAATGATTAGATCCTAAAAGAGGTCCCATGCCCTCTCATCCATGACCCCGCATACATTGTATATCCGTGTGACTCCAAGGATGACTTCCGGGATGAATAGTGTTATATGGTCCCGATCCAACGACAGGCGTCGATTTATGACTGATGTCAGCATCTTTGCTCTAACCTTCCCCTTTCCTTTGCAGCAGCCCTTTGGTGGCATCGCTGTGAGTTGAAAATGAATCTACGTCCAAAGCGTTAGCATTATGATGAAGTTGCATGTATGGGAAGGCAGCCCAGAGGGAATGTAAAAAGTTATGTAGGTTATCGGGTGTGTTTGGAACGAGAGGCGTTGTTTCATGCCAGTCACGTGATGTCGAAATAGTTCAGGATGCTGGCGGGTTGTTTCATACGGGAGGAAAAGAGAATGAAGATGTAGGCGGGAAGAAGGGATATATATACCCTAGTTCCTGCGATTTCTTGGTTCAACATGTGAGATATGATAATTTTGATTCATATCCCGCGTTTTGTTGGTTGACAAACACAAAACAGCCCAGCCTCCATCCTGCACAAGCACCAGGCACCTGATGAATGAGAACCCTCGAGACGAGATGTAGTACTTGTGATGCGGGTAGTTCACCACTCTGGGCGTTGCTTTTGCATCTCACACCACTTTCACCGCTCAGACCTGGTGCATGTCGGAGCACACTGCATCGTTTTCAGGTCGTCCTAACTGTGCAACCACCCAACACGGCTACCTACCTGCCTAGCGGTGGAAAAATCACACGCAACTGATGTCATAGGATAGAAAATACGTCATTGTTCTCTTTTTGATGCTTTTAGCTCAGCAAAAGGGGGATTTCTGCCAGGAAGCTGAAGATATACACAATCGATGGTTCGAAGTATTGTGCCAAGAACCAGTGCAATACTATGATAACTGGGCCAAGAAAGCGTAAACACCCTTCAAGCGGTGCAAATAGACCTTTAGACGTTGCTGTAACAGTGAATATCAACACTGAGTTCAATCTGAGTTCAATCTGATGGCAGTTAACCCCATAATTGAACGCTTTTCAAGGGGTCTGGTCCCCGAGTATTATCACGGTTTAGAGTCCAGCGCGGTCAACACTGCACCTCCCATCTGTGTCGAATCCCTCCCTGGTTGCTCAAATAGGAGTCTACCTCGTCTGCCCTTGCATATGCATGCAGAGGAAATTGTTCCTGCATTCTTCACGTTGAACATCTATATCGGACAATGCCTTCCTGAAGCCCTGACCCTGACACGAGTCGGGTTGTACATAATGTTCGAAGTCTTGCTAATCGTCCGAATCAATCAAAGTGTGGGCATTTGGGGAATTCTCCACTTCCCCCTGCTATGAGACCCATTTCCGTACCGGCTGGCGAGAGGGATTCCTCTCAAGGAGGGAGTTCCATAGCCTCTTGAATCCAAGGTCAGAACTCCACCCCCTCATCTTCGCTGAACAATTCTCACGTTGCAGATATCACTCAACACAAGGCTTCCACCCCGTCCACTGCACAGCGAGGGTCAATAAACACTCCAACCGCCACGATGGGTACACGCAGTCATAGCACACCAGCACCTGGTGGAACCTCACAGATGGACCCAACGCATCGCGTTGTATCGAGCCCTGCATCCGGCTTTGCTAGCACTCCCACTCCTCTCAGCGGTGTTGAAAACTGGCCTACCCCCATTCCTAATCCAGAAGCCAGCGCGATCATTACAAATCCACTGCGAACACGAGCTACAGAAAGCAATCAGAGACAGAGGCGGTGGAAATTGCAACCGCAGGCGGTATCTACACCTCCATCAATGGTCTCCGGCAGTCGCGGCATCCATCGATTTGGTCACTCAGACATGACGCGTGTTGTATTTGTAACGGGCAGACTCCTGGAGCTCTACATGTGGAGCAGACGGCTGTTTATGAGTGCAAGCAACTTGGAGATGGTATGTTATGCAATGCAATGCATTGCGAAAGCATTAGCTGAAGGCCCACACTGGCAGATAATAGAGAAGTACTGGAACCCGGCAATGCAGCAAAACGACATTTGGTCCATAGCATTTGAGGCGCGCCCGAAGGTGATCTTGAAAGAGGTATGCTGAAGCAACGGCGCACGTTGGATATTAGACACTCAAACTGGTACCAGATTCGAGCACAAGTCGATAAGGTTAAATCCCATTTTATTCAATCAGCAAGGGATGACATAGCAGAGCTTTATGATCTCCGCCACTTTGAATCCACCGCAGAGTGCTTGGAATTCATTGATTCCCTTCTGGCAGACAATAAGTATCTTTTTCCTGTAGCAGAGCATGTGGAAGGTGGTGTACGCGGTCCAAATCCAACGCAGAGAGAGTTGAAAGCTGCTAACGAATGGCCAGCATCCACTTTACTTCCTGGCGAAAGCAATCCCGGAGTTTATCTACATCAAATTTTATCATCGGGCGAATAACCGCGGTATGTACGCTGATGGATTTCATAATTCCATTATTGACAACAAGGACGGCCATATACTCTTGCCACTGATCATGTTTACCTGTTCTGCATTGCTCCATGCTCTTGTGGAGTGGCGAAAGAACAAAGTTGTTTATCCGAAAGCGTCCATGTCAAAGCTGAAAGCGGACAGACCTGATCACGCGAACTACTGCAACTACAAGAATGGCGGTGGTAAGAACGCATCCTGCTGCACAGCAACAGGTCACAAGTTGTTAACCTCACCTGGCATTGCAGACATGTATTCATTCTTGATGAATACCTGGAACACACTACCGGAGAGCTACCAACAGAGGGTGTATAACAACACTCTTGCGACAGCCAAACGTCAGATCCAACAGGTGGAGAACCCAACGCCTGCCAAGGTCATCAGCGTGGAAGCAGCGTGTGTTGACAATGCGATTCTTCTTGACTATTTGACCTCCGAAGTAGTGCTTGAGTAGCCTCAGATCAGAACCACTGACCCAAATATCCCGATAGACAACAATTGCACCGATGACGAACCGCATTTCGGGATGCCAGGGGGCAGTGGGGATTATGAATATGAAGCAGACAAAAGCGACGAGCGGGATGCCTTCCACACTGCCAGCCGGCGACGACGGCCCGCGACTGAACTCGAGAGGTTTGACCTGGGAACCACTGATGTCGATGGGTATGAGGGCAACGATGGCGATGATGCAGATGTGGATGTTGAGGAAGAAGCATTGCCAGCCGATAATGGATCAACGCAGAATGTGGAGGACTGAGGGCATAGTACAACAGAGTGTGAAGATTGGACATCGCGATGATGTGGATGCAGATAAGGAGGAAGAAGCATAGCAAGCCGATGATGGATCAACGCAGAATGTGGAGGACTGAGGGTATAGTACTAGAGAGTGTGAAGATTGGACACTATATTTCAGACCTGTAAAATGCGATAATGGCAAAGCAAATACAACAGCAAGCGATGTACCCGAAGCGAAGACTGTATTGTAATTCGTGACAACATCTCAAAACTAACCATATATGGGGAGAGTGCAGCATCCGATATATAGCAATAGCGGAGAGGTACAATGTCGCACTCGGCCGGAGAAAGGCATGAACATCGCTAGGCGTTGTGTAACCGTCTTCAGAATCACTGCAACCCCTGCGAAGAGTGTAACACACGTGTCGTTTTGATGATGCATATCCGTCACCACAGAGTAAAGGAGGTACTTATGCAATGCGACCCGTTGACTGGGCGATGGGTAGAGTGTAATTCTCTGTCAGAGGGTACGAGATTCCATCAGAGCCTTCAGAGCCATCCGGAACACCCAGGTGTCTCAGACAGAAACTAGGGTCGTTGCTGATGTGCTCTGTACACAAATTCTACATTATTGTTTGTAGAAAAAATAATAGAAAGAATACTCTACAGAAATACCTCCAATTTGGTGTGTTTTGAAGTTAATTCATTCAATATCCCAATTCACGATACAAGCCCATCTTCCATAGTCTTAATTGATTGTAATAGTATCAAATATCAAAAGTGACTTTTTCTATCTATCTATCCCCTAATACAACTATAGAATAGTATGAAGCAGTTTCCACTCACATTACTATTAGTTTAAGCTTATTAAAAAGCACTTGACTTTTGATAGTTTGGATTATAAATTAGTTAGTTTCCCAGCAATTTCACCATGTTTGACTTGCATTGTCTAATCCAGAGAGTATGATAATTTCTTCAACCGTAACCACTACCCGGCCGATATTCGAAGCTTGTGTGCCATCAGTGCTGGGTATATTAAACTTCACCTCCTGTAACTCCGGAATTGTGACATGGTCGGGTTATTTTGGGTGAAAGTTACTGCCATTACCCGCTAATACGCGTGGCTTGTGTGTGAACTGGATTCGAGTCAGGACTTGGTGGATTTGAGATTAAAAACGCAAACACCTCAATAGAATTATTTTGGTAATACAATCGTCTTAATTGAGCGAAAGTTGGAGTTAGTATAGGTCACTAGATATCATCTAAGAGTCTGGATCCAGCTAATACTTCGATTGCTCATTATAAAATCAAAACAAAGACATGAATCAGCGCCGTCTAGTCTGTCCGAAACCCGTTGTCTCATGCCTTGAAGCACTCGCCGAACTACTTTCCGCAAAGTTCGAACCTGCGCTAAACGAGCCACTCGGCCTTGAAGGTCTGTACTCATAGCTAGCATTTTCATCCCGATTTCTGTTGCCCACGAGATAACTGCCAGCCGCACCGGCAGCCATCCCGGTCCAGAACCCGGGCCGCCATCCTTGCTCAGTAGCACCTGAAAAAGTCGACTTATATCTTGAATGTTGAGGGTCATAAGGTGGAGGGGGGTCATCGTTGCCTCCTCCAAACCAGGGACGGCCATTACCCCGTCCCGCTGTTGGACCGCGCCTTGGACCTTGAGGGATGTTACGGGCAGTGTAGGCGCAATAAATGAAAATTACAACTGCCCAGAATATTATTAAGACTGATAGCCACCAATTGCCTGGATGTACATGGTCAGCTGCTGGAGGATAAATATCACTGGGAAGCGGTTAGAATACTATCAGCTCTAGCAACCTTACGGAAGGTAGAAAATGACCCTCCATATTTCTCATAGCCAGCATCTGTAAGGGCCAGGCGATACTCCACACCACAGGAACCTTGTACTACTGTCAGAATCGTCATAACTCAGTTCTACTTAGGGGCACGGGCAACCTACCTTTCAAGATATAGGGATCATCTGGCCCGCTATATCCTTCGCACAGAACATCCGTAGACCCAAGTTTGAAGTACTTTGGTACATCTGCCGTGCAACTCCAACTTACATCCTCATCTCCATAATCACTACCCATATTGGTGCATCGCATAACATCAACCTCATAAAGCCCCTTTCCGTCACCTCCCACGCATTTCAGTTGCTGTATAGGAGACAATCTCCGACCGGTAGTGACCTGGTCATTTCTGAGCGTTAATGTCTTGATTTTGGATAGTAACACCTTGTCGCTGCTTCCAGCATCAGAGTACTCAGCGAACAGCCCTAGCAGAACTAAGAGTATGGGGTAGAAAGAGTTGGGCTTCATAATCACGGATGGCAGAGCTAGATAAATCTGAAACCTTCCCAGGATATGGAGTGATTCGCAATTGAAACGTGGGTGTACCTAGATTGATGCCAGAGGACGTGTGAGGTCGAAGGCTCCGAGTAAACAAGCCACGGGTCCATTTGTGTTGCGACAAGGAAGCCCCCGCCTTATCCCTCCCTCACTTCAACTTCTAGGGCTAAAAACATGGTGAGAATTACAACCCTCATGATACAACCCTTATCACACTGCTAACAATTATCCCTAGACACCCCGAATTTTTATGGAGCTAGGTCGACGTTATCGCCGCGCTGTGGTCGATGCTTGGGACCAGGCTCAATCAACAAAAAAATACGCTGCTGCCGCGGCGCAGGGTCGAGTTTCTGGCTCTGAAGTTTTCCTGGGGACGAATCAATTGACGCTAAGCGAAGCTTGTCGGATTCTAAACGTCAAACCCCTTCAAGGCGGCAAGACAGATATGAACATTATCATGGAGCGGTTCAAAAGCCTGTACGATGTGAACGAATCCGATAGTGGGGGCAGTTTTTATCTACAAAGCAAGATTCTGAGAGCTAGAGAAAGGATAGAGGCCGAGGTTAGAAAGGCAGAGGAGGAGGCTGAACGGGAAGAAGAGGTTCAGACAGGTTGGAAACCGAAGCTCTTCCGTTGACAAGCCCCCGTGAATGGTATTCAGTCACGATCCGGTCATTGTGGCGGATTATAGGCATTGTGAGTAGTCTCATGGGACAACTCATGCATTGCAGGAACGAGAAAGGCGGATAAACACAAATTGAGAAGTTCCTAGGATGACTCCATCGTACATACTACTCTAAAAAGATGTTTGAACAGTTGCTTTAAATAGTGGCATTAATTTGCATTCAAACACGATCAATGCGAAATAGTAAATGAACAATCGGAGCACTGAAAAGTTACTCCTGAAGACCGCAGCACATCCGGCCTACAACAGCTAATACTAGCTCGGACACAAGAAAAAAATGCTGTCGACAACTTATACCACATAGCATACTTATGAAGCGCCTGCAATGCTGAGGTCACGGATTTCCTGGAGGACTTGCTCCACCCTCTGATCGAGGTGGCCTTGCGCATATTGTTCACGAGTGTCGGGATCGAGATATTGCTGTACCTGGGCCATACGCGAATACGCCTCGGCGCAAACTTGTATACCGGTCAGATTGCCTTATAACAGCAGTAGGAACCGAGAGCTCACATCTCAACTGAATCTTGACCAGAGCTTCGAACGAGGGATCGAGGTACGGTACACGCAAATCGATAAGCTGTGGAATTTCGCTGGTTAATTGTTCGTTTAGTGAATCGTACACGTCCCTCGCCATTGCCGCTTCCTTCTCGGTCTGTGGCCATTAATGCTGTCAGTCTCAGTCCTCAACACACCTCAAATAATATATATACCCTTGGTAGCTTTGAGGGATCTTTATCCGGCTTATCTACAAGCTTTTTGACCTTTGCCCTCATCTGATCGTAATCTAATAGTTTATGGTTCCTTTTTTTAATGCATTCATTGATATCCGGGAAATATGCACAAAACCTGGATATCGGCTCTAACACTGTCGTTCTGTAAGGTCCATCTAGGGACTTGATGGTTTCTGCATCCAACTCTTCCACAGCCTGCTTGTACGAACGACTGACACCATCCCGCGTGCCAGCATCCCCATAAAAAGCGTCGATTGTCTCAGCAATCCTCATTTGTGACGCAGTCATGGCTATACAGTTGTCGATCAGTTGGAAGAGATGTAGAGAGTAGTGGAAAGGTTACACACCACGAAGGGCATCCAGATAACCCTTAGCTTCCTTTTGTAGTTTGTTGGCAGCTGCTTCCATTGTTCTGAAGCGTCTACAAGCACATATCAGTTTCCTCCTTCACAACACGATGCCCAAAAGTAACACCCACCGCTCTTCAACTTCATAATCGCGGTCATTTGTTTTCTCAATTTGGCCAGCTTTCATCATCACCTGGACAGTGGTCCGGTTTACCGTCTTCTTGAAGCCTAATGCCCGCTTGGTTAGCCAACGACCGAAATGCAGAGCTTGGAAGCTGACCCGCCCAACTCATGCTCGCGATCTGACAGCAACCTAATAGTTTATGTAAAGATGTGAGCCAAGGTTTCGGAGGAATTTCGAGGTGTTTGGTCTAAGGTAGAGTAAGCGGGAAAAGAGTTGCTTAGACTCCAGTCAAGAGGCTCTGCCGCGTGTACCTACGTATGCGAAGTTGGGGTATAAGTATGCCAAGACGTCGGATCGGGTAATCCCTGCATTTGGGTTTGGGAAGTAGCGCTAAAAGGTTTTCCGATTTTAGGAACCCAGTTTTGAGTATGACGTTCTAAGTCCACTTCCAACAGAAAATTCAACAGTTTCAACTCCCAGTCAACAATTAACTATTGTCAAAATGTCAGTATCCGAGGGCTCTTTCGAGCAGAAAAATGCCGCCTTCATGAATTGGTTCATTGGCTCTCTCAGTGCCAAACTAAATCCTAAAGTGGCGCTGGCGGACTTGCGAACCACCGGCTCCGGTCGAGGAGTTGGTATGGCCAAATTCGTTTTTACTTCCTATTCCTTGGTCAAAACTGACGAAATCCCATATCTAGTCGCTATCTCTTCTCTTGACCAAGATGAATTGGTTTTCCGGATCCCTCGAGGAAGCATATTATCTACAGAAACGTCTGAGCTCTCGACTCTCTTGCCGGGTGATGAACTAGCCTCCCTGGATCCATGGTTGGTCAGGACCAAACTCAATGGAATATGAGGGAATTTAGTGGATTTAGGTTGTTGTACTGACTACATGCTTGCATTATATATGAAGGCACTGATACTCGTCCTCATCTTTGAAACGCGCAAATTGAGCCCATGGAAACCATACATCGACCTTCTCCCCGAAAATCTCAACTCTCTGATGTTTTGGGAACCAGAGGAGCTTTCTGCGCTGCGCGGAAGCTCTGTTCTTGACAAAATCGGCAAGGAGGATGCAGATAATGTCTTTATGCACAAGCTATTACCTGTAGTTATGGTGAGTTGACAACTTCATTGATGTATATACATATTGTAACAGCCACCGCTAACTCAACTAACTTAGAAACACGAAAGTATATTCTATGGAACTACTCTTACATCTGTCCCCGATGGTACTCCGTTCGAACCCCACTTTTTACGGGTAGCACACCGCATGGCTAGTGTTATTATGAGCTACAGCTTCGACCTTGCGGTCCCCGGCCATACCTCAACCAGCCCAGATACACACTCTGACGAGGAGGATGGTGCTGAAGACAATGGCCACTATAAAGCTATGGTTCCCTTAGCGGACATGCTGAACGCAGATGCAGACCGCAACAACGTTTGTCCCCTCCCAAACACTTGCAGTTTATTTCACGCAGAGTATTATTGACCTCATCCATGATCATTAGTGTCGCCTCTTTGAAACCTCAACCAGCTTCGAAATGAAAACCATTTGCGCTGTCTCCTCGGGTTCGGAACTCTTCAACGACTATGGCCCTCTTCCTCGATCCGACCTTCTCCGCAGATACGGGTATATAACCCTGAACTACAAACAATATGACGTGGTCGAGATTAGCTCGCCTCTCATTCTCGATATCGCCGGTCCTTCCCTCACCACTGCCGACAGGGCAGCTAGAATTGAATTCCTCCTCGATGAAGGCATTCTCAGTGACTCGTTTGACTTGGACCATACTTTGGATATCCCAGAAGAGATGCTAGTAATTATACACACACTTCTTCTCTCCTCCGCCGAGTTTGAACGCTACCGAGACACTGGAAAGCTACCAAAGCCCTTATTTACAGAAGATGTTGCTCTAATATTAACCGCCGTTTTGGAAGCCAGGTTGAAGGATTATCCTACTACTGTCGAGGAAGACCAACAGCTTTTGGCAGAGAGTCAGGTCCAGAGGAGGGAACGGGCTGCGGTAGAGGTTAGACTGGGGGAGAAGCACATCTTGGTTGGTGTTTCTCATCGTCTGAAACAACTGGTTTGGCGTAAGAGGCCCAGTCCTGCGGAGGAGTCATGTCACAACAAAAGGATGAAAGCTACCTAGATATGGCCTCGTACCCCAGCCCTTGTCTAATGTGTGGTAGTATAAAATCAACATGTGTGTGGTATACATCACATAGTAAGTTAGACTAAGCCAGATTAAGCTAGGTTAAGTCAACCTATTCCAAATTGAGATGCAAGAAAAAGTAAAGGGAAAGGGTCTGGAGACATTATGTTAGGGGTCGTCCCTAATAGCGATAAAGATACTTGAATTATGATACAAGATGCATACATATCGAAGATATGCAAAAAGACTTATGCATGTGAACGTTCAAGTGGTCAGCAACATGCTGTAGTGACAGTACATGTTGGTCGCGCGAAGTAAGGGTACTTCGTTCACACCTGGATACTATACCAAGACATGTGTGGTAATCACACACGGCAGTTGATAGTCATATGCGATCAAGAGAGCTCTTCTCCCCACCCAGTGAGCGGGATGGATAGGGAGAGGCACGTTCCGGTCTGGAGAGAAAGTCTCGACCTTAGCATGACGAAAACTGAGGGATTAATGACGTAGGCATTGTGCCTAGAGCGAACACTACTAAGTTGACTCTGGTGGTCTGGATCGCAATGTAACCTCGTATCGGGTACGAGCTTACGCGTCTTTTAATCTACGTTGGCATAGCATCGGTTGGTCGCCGACTTAGTCTATGACGCAATTAAATAACTCATGTGCATGAGGGATTTAAAAAGGCGTAAGCATTATCGGGAGAGCGATAAGTGTTCCAACTACCGACCCATGTTGTCAAGGATGTGTGGGCTGATATCGCGCAATGGATGGCCTGATTGTTATCAGGAGCGTAACGCTTTCAAACCACATTGCATGAGCACAATTACCTGAGGGTGTAGAGGCGAGTTATCACCGGGCGCTAAGGGGGCGTGGCCGAGATAACTCTATCAGAACTAAGAGGAAGAGTGAGCTATAAAGAGCAAGCGATGGTCGAAGGAATTGGGAATCATCAGCGAGCAAAGTTAGCTTTCAGAACACCGAAGACGATCATAAAATATTATTAAGAATTCTATCTATCTATCTATATAAAGAAATAGCCGCCACTATTTCTTCCTTAATCAATCTCTGCGACCATACCTTATATGTCTGGACGCGGACTCACTCAATCCGAATACGCACTGCAGAAGGTGGTAGAATCATTCGGCAATCTTCTGTTCAGTTTGAGCGAGCACAATTTAACCCACACCTACCGAGTGGTTTTTTGTTTCGCCGAACTCGAGAACATCGACTACCTGGTGTTACGATATCTGAACACAGGGTTGTTACCATTGGAGGAGTTTTCTGAGGAACTGTTGTTCGACGGGGAAGCTTGATTTACGTCTACCGAGGAGAAGGTTTGTGGCACAGGTTTAGAACGGGAGTTCTCGTTGTTGAGGAACGAGAAGTTGAGTCTTAGGATAAGACGAGGAGAGAAAGAGATATTTGGATAGGCGGCTGTACTTAGTCAATAACAGTGTTGTATTGATTATTGGGACTAAGAACCCCCGTAACAGTATAATATTTTAAGTACTCTACGCTGTATCTGGAAAGAGGAAATTTGCGATATCAGCTTCGAATGAGTTCGGAGTGTACAAGGTGCGAGGACAGTTTTTGTTGCATCTACCTGGGACGAAGGTTGTGCAGAGAACATTGTCAGAGGGAAAATTGTTTCTGCATTAACTGCCAGTTATACAACATCGAAGAGAAGAGTCCCTCGGTATATTGCCAGAAGTGCGATTTTTTGTCGGAGTGCTATAGCTATAAGCATTTATGCAAGATTAACGGGAGGAATTCTTATCTATTGCAAAATCATTGCATAGATCACTGCCAGACCGAGGGGTGCCCACATAAGGACGAAGTCTCAGTTGAGTTAAACAGGGCGGTTTTACCACCAGATTATAGTCATCTCGTTAGAAATGGCAACCCCACGGAGACGCCTGACATACGTGAGCAAGGCGTTGGCTCCCAGCAGTTCGAGAGTGGAGAAACCGCGATCCCCAGCAGCCAGGCAAATCCCAGAATGGTGCCTAGAGTATCAAAAAAGAATAGAGGACGCCAGAAGGGAATACTTGCTAATAAAGGAGCAAGCGGAACCCGAAGAGGCTCTAGAGGGACAGGGGGAAATCGATATGCTGGAACCGAATACAAACTTAGTGCAAGAACAGTTATCGGAACTCGCACAACAAATCGTCCATGTTATCGAGGCATGTAACCTTGAGAAAGACGTTTTGAAGGAAGAATTTGATTCGGTACGGAATGGAATAGTTATTATGGAAAGCCGCCTTCAGACGGAGAAAAGTCGGTTCGATGCTGAAGTTTCCGGCGTTGGCAACATGGCAAGGTTTCAGGAGGCCATGCTACAGGAACTTCGTGCGGGAGTACAAGTACTACAAACGCAAGACAATCAGATTGTACAAGAGGCAACAGAATTGTTCAGTGGAATGCGAAGTGAACTGGAGGCTCAAAGCAAGAGAATAACCGATAATTCCTTACAACTAATAGCGGTTAAAACCTCCATTCAAGCAGTCCAGAAGGGAATGGCTCAGTTGTCCAAAAGAGTGGATGAAGTAGTAAAAACTACGGCGGCCATTACAACTTCGTTAAAACATGTTCCTACGAAGTTAGAGTTACAACAACATGCGCAGGCCATGAAAGAACATAAGGTTCAGATGACTGAAGTTAATACTGGATTAACCATTGCAATGGAGGAATGCAAGTTTTCGCAGTCAACTCCGTATGATTTCAGAAGAACGAACGTCACAGCAGGGCCCTCCGGGTCACGGGAACATTTGAGTTACGATAAATCCCCGACGGAGTCAAGCCTTAGAGATACAGGAAGCGAATATTCCTGGCATGCTCAACTTAGAGGAGGAGCCGGAAGTAGTGCGGAAGAACTGGAAGCAAGAGATAATCCAGCCGAAGGAGGTAACGAAGGAGGGAACGATGGAGACCCACCACCACCTCCACCTCCAGAGTCCGGGGATGAAGGAAACGGAGGAAGGCGCCCGTCGAGAAGACAAAGACGCATTAAGGAATTAGAATTCGCTAAACCTATCAAAATTAAGGAACCAAAAATGTTTTTCGGGAAACCAGGGGAAGATTTTGATACCTGGTGGGTTCTAGTTCAGGTCTATATAGAGGACCAACCGGAAAGGTTCCCAAAGGATCAGCGAACCAGTGACTGGATTGGATCGTTAATGGAAAGCTATGCGGCATCTTAGCATATCCAGTGGCTTAAGGGAACGCTCAATGGAACTCATCCTAAGTCCATGACCGGCTACGTAAATGCTCTTAAGTTAAGGTTCGAAGATAAGGATGCCAAAGATGAGGCATATGCAGAGTTAGAAGGAGTACGCTATGAGGGGTGCATCCGCGATATGTTTACGAAGATCCAGACCTTCAACGATAAGGCTATGGTTTCCGGAGCGGCTTTGAAGAAGTTAATCCTAGAACGGTTACCTCAGAAAATCCTGGAGCAGATGCATGTAGTCGACCTGACGGGGAAAACCGACAATGAGATTATCACCATTATTACCAATGCGGGAAGAACTGCAGAAAAATGGGAGGCTGCGAGAAAAAATTTAGGCCTGAAAGCGTCCTTCAGGAAATTCAAGTCTAAATCATCCAAATACGAATACGGAACGGAAGAAACTGAGAAACCAGAAAGGAGGAGAGATAAACGAGATCGAAACCGAAGGTCCAAACGAGAGGACAGAAAGGATAGATCGAGCGGAAGGATTAAGAAACACCGGCCAAAGCCTGACTCAGATAATAAAACTGAAGGAATAGATTCATCAGAGTTAGGCCGAAGAAGGGCGGCAGGAGAATGCCTTAGGTGTGCTTGGCCTTCAGATCGAAAGGGAACGCACAGGGTTAAAGATTGCCTGAGGCCAATTAAATTGGATAAAGGAACCGCACCATTTCCAAAGGCCAAGGAATATCAAAGGATGAAAGTGGCAGCCATGCAAGTATCCGAGGATACAGATACAAGTAATTCAGAGACCAGTGAAAGTTCAGGAAGTTCGGAATCTGAGGAATCATCTGAGAGCCAGGACGACTCGGAGGAGGATTATTTGGATGATTCGGACAGGAGCTTGAATCAGGAAGAACAGGAGGAAGGAAATTGGTGGGATTCGCCAGATGAATCGAGTTAGTCGGTTAATTGTTTTATTTGCTTATTTTTTTTACCTTTTCCTCTGAGGATGATCGGAAGATCGAAACGGCTGGCCCGTAAGGAAATACGACACTTTACAATAATACCACGAAACAAAATTAACTTACATTGACCCGTTGTGGCCATACTATTGTCGAAAGGATAGTAATGTCTAAACGAAAAGCTTCAGAACCCCTGTCAGGGTTGCCGAAAAAAAGAAATATATCAACAGATTTTGTCTATTACCAACCAGCTAGCCACCCTAAGGTCAAGAAGGTTTCAGCTACTAAGGTTGGAAAGAGACCAATTTATTGCTTTTTTGTCAATTACGACGGAAAATACTTCCCGTTACGATGTATACTTGACTTAGGAAGCACGTCCTTTGTCATTTCACCAGAAGCAGCCAAAGCTTTTGCAATACCGGTCATATCAAGACCTAGACCGGTTAAAACAGGAGATGTGTCAGGATCTCAAATCAAGACAGAGGGCCTATTTCCAGTACCGTTGGGAGTATCATTCGGCAATCATAGATCCTTTAATCAGGAAGATCATGCCTTCGAGGTAATCAAAACCTCTGGAGATTACGATGCTCTAGTACCAGCATGGTACCTGGAAAAACATAAAGCCCGAGGAACGACTACGAGTCATCTACATTTTCCTCATTGCCAGCAGAGCTGTTATAATCACGGCAAGATTCATCCAGAGTATTCAATTACATACGATAGGAGAATAGCTCTAAATGATGCAGCCATACACATAGGAGCAATAGTCATGGCAAATCCGTCCATCGCACAAAAGTTACCAGAGCATTATCATAAATATCTACTTTTGTTCGATCCAACAGAAGCCGAGAAGCTATGCGACAATAAGGGATGCGATCATCGAATCGAATTGTTGGGATCAGAGGATAAATTACGAATGGGCCCGATATATCAGCATTCTCTAGAGGAGGAGAAACTATTGGTTAAATATCTCGATACCATGATTAAAGAGGGAAAGATTCGGCCTTCAAGTAGCACGGTCGGAAGTCCAATATTGTTCGTACCCAAGCCTAATGGAAAGGGGTTACGATTATGTATCGACTACAGACATCTTAATGACTATACAAAGAAGGATAAAACCCCTTTGCCAATAATGGAAGAGTTATCCTCTCGAGTTCGAGGAGCCACACATATTACAAAAATTGACCTTAAGTCTGGTTTTCATTTGATTACAATGGCTTTAGGACATGAGGAGTTTACAGCCTTCCGTACGAAGTTTGGTCTTTACGAATACTTGGTTATGCCCTTCGGACTCTGTAACGCACCGGCAACTTTCCAGAGGGAAATCAACAGGATTCTTAGACCTTTGCTAGGACTTGAATTAGTCATAAAGACAGGTGTTCACCTTGACGATGATAATGGAATGGTCGTGGTAGCATATATAGACGATATATTAATAGCTACAAAGGGATCCCTCGATAAACATCACAAACAGGTTTCGAAGGTTTTCCAACTCCTTATGGATAATAACATGTGCGTCAAAATAGACAAGTGCGTCTTCGATGCTCAAGAAACCACCTTTTTGGGATTTGTTGTAAGCGGTTCCGGTTTACAAATGGATCCAGAAAAAGCAAGAGCAATTGTGGATTGGCCTCGACCTACGTCTAGGAAGGAGGTTCAACAATTGTTAGGGTTATGGAATTTCTACCGAAGGTTTATCCATAATTTTTCAGGATTGGTTTCGCCCATTACCGATCTACTTAGGCAGGACGTCACTTTCCATTGGGAAAAAGCTCAAGAAGCAGCGTTTCTGAAGGTAGTAGTGCTGTTTACATCGGGAAAAACACCTATCCTCAAGCATTACGATCCGGACAGACCAGCGCTATTGGAAACAGACGCTTCAGACTTTGCGATAGCCGGCATTCTATCACAAAAATTTGAAGACGGCAGAATTCATCCAGTTAGATTTGTCTCAAGGAAACTTACTCCAGCCGAGCTTAATTATGATGTTTACGATAAGGAGATGCTAGCTATAGTATTTTCCTTACGGAAGAATCGACATTACCTACAGGGAGCGGAGCACAAAACTATGGTTTACTCCGATCATCAAAACCTCACCTATTTTACAACAGCAGTATTGTTAAACAGGAGACAAGCACGTTGGGCCGAGGAACTTAAGCAATTTAACTTCCGGATATTATATTGGAAAGGCTCTTCCAACGTTAAAGCAGACACACTTTCTAGGTGCCCGGCGTTCACCTCTAGAGAAGGGGGTACAACATCGACAACGACTCAGGAAATGTTGAATAAAAACCAATGGTTGGAAATAAGCACTATGGAATTGGACATTAAGGATGAATACGAAATAATCCAGATAGCGGCTATGGACGTGGAGCAGCTTTTACCGGAAGCTAAGGAAAGGATAAAAGAAAAAGCGATGCTGGATGAGAATTACATAGCCCTATGCAAACAGGTATCGAGTGGGAAATCGGTGGATAAGAACTTCTCGATATCCGACGAGTTGTTATGCTGGAAGAATAGGATTTACGTACCGGAAGGATTGCGGCAGCGGGTTATTCAATCAGAACACGATTCGAAGGTAGCGGGACATTTCGGAAGAGAACGGACAATGGAATTGATATCCAGAAATTTCTACTGGACCAACATGGAAAGAGACGTGAGGAAGTATTGTAGCGAGTGCGACAATTGCCAGAGGACAAAAGCGCCTAGACATGCTAAGCACGGGCTCCTACATCCGCTGGAACTGGCCTGTAAACCATGGACGCATATCTCGACGGACTTTATTACGGATCTACCCGAATCCGAGGGTGCGACGATGATTTTAGTAGTAGTAGACCGCTTTACTAAAATGGCGCATTTTATTCCACTCAAGAAAAAAGATTCGCCAACAGTAGCCAGAGCTTACTTAGAAAACGTATGGAAGTACCACGGCTTCCCTGAGGATGTGGTATCCGATAGAGACTCTACGTTTACAGGAAGTTTCTTTATAGACCTATATAATTTTCTAGGTATTAAGCGCAGCATGTCTACAGCATACCATCCTCAAACAGACGGTCAAACGGAACGCATCAATCAAGTAATTGAGTCATATCTGCGATCATACTGCAACTACGAACAAAACGACTGTGCTTCAATGTTAGCAATGGCGGAGTACGCCTATAACAATTCAAAGCATTCGTCAACAAAGATATCCCCCTTTTACGCCAACTATGGTTTCGAACCTCGAACAACCTGGCCAACGGATATACGGTTTAAAAACCCAGCGTCGGAACTGTACGGACACTACATGACCAACATCCATACGAAACTTAAGGAAAGGTTAATTGAAGCAATGGAATCGATGAAGAAGAATTACAACAAGAAAAGAAAATCCGTTGAACCATTTGCGAAGGGAGAACTGGTCATGCTTAATGGACGGAACATACGGGCCAAGCACAGGTGCAAGAAATTGGAAGACAAAATGTTTGGGCCTTTCGAAATTCTATCGGTAGGAAAAAACCTAAGGTATTGCAAACTCAGTTTGCCCGATTCATGGAAAATTCATCCGGTTTTCAACATCGATTTACTGGAACGATATAGGGGAACCGACCCAAAGAAACAGGTGGTCGAAATCGAGGCCGACGGGGAAGATTGGGTAATGGAATCTATAATAGCAAGCGGACCTTCAGACGGGGATTGTAAGCAACATGTGTTTTTGGTCAAATGGAAGGATTTTACGCAGGAAGAAAATACGTGGGAGTCATATGAGAATGTTGCGGAACACAATGTGGATTTGTTGGAAGATTTTTATAAATGGAATCCGGGAATGGAAAAAGACGGGAGATTCAAAAAGAAATTGTTGAAGAAAAATAGAAAGAGTCTGAGAAGATTGTAGGTGGAAGTTTTACTATTCAATTTGTTTTACAAAAGTTATTTCATTTTATTTTAGGAAGAACCGCTGGGGTCATCGGTCTTAGAGAAGGGGGTGATGTTAGGGGTCGTCCCTAATAGCGATAAAGATACTTGAATTATGATACAAGATGCATACATATCGAAGATATGCAAAAAGACTTATGCATGTGAACGTTCAAGTGG
>Ga0307515_10009314_pt1 | contig 18999 bp, 16 predicted proteins | sample 17_EM_MG_FD_194513 | JGI IMG/M metagenome (GOLD analysis project Ga0307515, IMG submission 194513) | Populus trichocarpa ectomycorrhiza microbial communities from riparian zone in the Pacific Northwest, United States - 17_EM | ecosystem: Host-associated > Plants > Roots > Unclassified | place...
GGGAATGTAGAGAGTTGAGTACAACATCCGCTGAGAGATGAGAAACTGGCTGGGAGCGGGAGACTGTCGATCTTGGGATGATGCTGTACTTGGTGTATGGTGTACTCTGTGTTAACTCATGATCATGGCATGGAGAGATAGAGAGGGATGACTTAACTTCATGTTCTTAGGTGATGGTAGAGTTGAGCACAAGAATGTGAGAGATCGGGGGAAATCACCATGAGAAACTGGGACTTAGAGAATTTCGTGTGCAAGTCAATTGACCATTCCCAATGCGGCAGGTACGAGTCCCGATCCGGCGCGAACTCACACTGATACGTGGTCTTTGCAACCCAATCAGGCAAGTCATACCACTGATTTCTCATATCTGCTCGTATCCTCCATATCATTCTCATCTTCATCCCCCATCTCTCTCTTCCTCATCCACAACTCACCCATCATCACAGAACACAAAGTTAAGTCATCCCACTCTATCTCTCCATGACATGATCATGAGTTGACACCGAGTACTGCATACACCGAGTACAGCATCCACCCAGGATTGTTTGTCTTCCCTTCATTCTCATGATTACGAGTTGACCCCTGAAAGTAGCTTCAGCTCCCAGCGTACCTCCCTTCATGATCGACCGCCATCAACCAGCTCTCCATGAGAGCTCAAAGGTAAAGTCACATTGTCACATTCCCATGGTTGCGAGTTAACTAACTGATGAATAGAGTCTCATCACCCGGTGCACCGTCCATCGACCGCCTCCAAGTACTCGTCCAATCGCGCTCGATCACGGCCTCCAAGTGCATCTCCAATCACACTGCATCATGGCCTCCAAGTGGATCTCGAAACTCGCTCGATCACGGCCTCCAACTGTATCTCCCAACTCGCTCGATTACGGCCTGCAAGTTCGGACAAGCATGGCCTCCAAGTGCATCTCCAAACTCGCTCAATCACGATCTCGGAGTGCATCTCTAAGTTCACTCGATCACTACCTCGAAGCGTATCTCCAAATATGCTCGATTACTGCCTCCTAGTGCATCTCCAAACTCGCTCGGTCACAGCCTCGGAGTATATCTCTGAGTTCACTCGATTGTCATTTTTAGGTGCACCTGAAATTGCTCTCAAGCACCGCCTGCAACCAGTCCAGATATACCGTGTGTAGATGGGTAGCTATATAGATACATAGATACATAGATGAGAATACAAACTGAATACATGACTGTGATTCGAGGTGATCCCAGACATGTCGCTGGCGCTCCAAGGTTTGTCGCCGGTGCTCCCAGGTGCTCCCAGGCTTGTCGTCGGCGCTCCGAGGCTTGTCTTTGGCGCACCCAGCCTTGTCGTCAGCGCACCCAGCCTTGTCGTCGGCGCTCCCAGTTACTCTGAAGGCCGGCAGGAATGCCCTCCTAGGGTCTGACACTCCTAAAATTGATGCATCTAAGTTTACACTCCACATCCTCTCAGACACTCCTGGAGGCTTCCAGTGACTAAAATACATTTCGCTGATGCTATGCAACACGAGCCGTCGCCTGGGTGACGGGTAGAGTGTAATTCTCTGTCAGAGGGTATGAGGTTCCGTCAGAGCCGTCAGAGCCGTCTGGAACACCCGGGTGTTTCTGACGGAAACTAGAGTTGTTGCTGATGGGTCAGGGGTTCAATAACAATCAGCGGAATCAGCAGAGGTTACACTGTTGCTGCTGCTGCTGGCCCAGACCTTTTGTCAAGTGTGTTCCTAAACAGTTATGTTCTTCACACTCGCAAGGTAACTCAGGGTCACAATCAAACCCAGTGTAAGCTTCCCAATAATGAGTCCAACTGTTTCCAAACACTGAATGGTGGAGATCCAAGCCTCCTCCATATGCGGTGGCTTCTGTCCAATAAGTGTTCCAAGGGGAGGGAACATCTAACTGTTCCCAAAAATAAGCTGGTAGAGTGAGAACGTCTACCTCAATGTTCAATGATCCTTCGATACTCTCGAAGGCATTCAAAAGTTTGTGTTCGGAATGGGCACAATGAGTTGCGGCAAAATCAAACCGGTTTGTTCGTGAAGTACAATTCTGTCGTACTGTTACATCAAATTATGGGGATCAATATGGGTCGTAATGGATATCAAATCCAATAAGTCTTGGTAGCTTGTCAACGAAATCATTGCAAACGTGAAACCACCGGTGGTTGGGTCAGAAATATACCCAGCAGGTAACAGAGCAAGGTATATTACAGTACTTTCAGCCATTCGAAGAATGCAGCCACATCTGAATTCGCAAGATCGTGGCTACTCAGGTAGCAAATCAAGATATAACTGTCGGTGACTTCACAGTAATACCAAACATGATCAAAACAGGGAGTCAAACAATTTTGACAGTACATCGAAGATCAGGTACGTTGTAAGGGACTCGTTCTAGTGTAATGGGTGGGGTCGGGCAGTGGTGAGATTCGTAACAGTAATGTAATATCATAATCGGGACAAGGTGCTTCGAAGTTCGTATCGAAGAAATCAAGACAAGACAAGAGGCAGAGCTGTTTCAAATTCATGCTTGCTTTGCTATACATGAAACCGAGTAAAGTGAGAAGAAAAAGAAATCCTCCAACACGAAAGAATCTATCATTATATACACTTCGTCTGCCACCCTCAAATCAGTCCTCATGCTCCGATGTACCATCTGAATATATGCCCACGATCTTACACACCACCAACATAACTAGTTATCAACACAACCATACCACATCGTCTAACGTCGCAATACCTCAAACCACTTCTTCATCGTAACAAATTCTACCGCCACCATCTCACAACAACCGCACTCCATTCCCACATCCATACACATCTCCACCTTTGCGTAACACTACTTCCTACCACACACCCGATACGATTCGTAAGTACCATTCAGAACTCGAGCCGTGACAGTTTGATAGAATCAAACTCTTACTGCCATCTCAGCTTTACTGTTTTTAGCTGTTGACACAACTACCAATATTTTTGCAAGTACCGCTATAACCAGTTTCTGTTAACTAGCATGTTGCTTTATCAGATTATTCTCAATTTAGTCTGCATAGCATCCTCACCAAAATTGACATGTAATTTTGTATCAGAGTGACAATATGTATTAAAGTGGTCATCCTGTCAAGTAAAAGTCCGAGTATGTATACTGGTTAGTATAAACAATCATAACACAGCCAGTCTTCGAATATTCGCTCAGATTAATTAATATTTTCTTGATCACACCTATCAAATCTCATATTCACTAAATATCCATTATTATGCCACAACTACAACTCATAAGCTGATAGTCTACCAGATTTCATAATGGATTTAAAGAATAAGTGTCTCTAATACTGGATAGGACTACCCAGGACATAGTTGCTGTGAGCAGTCAGTCAGAGTGAACAGAAGGCATTGAAGTCGTGCAGGAATGGCAGACCCATCAAATCCATGGTCCGTTGGGCATACGAATATCGAATTGTTTATGAAGGTGTGATGTGTAGTTCTGATGGATTACTACATTAATCAATTTTACTCAAATAATGAGTATCCAAAATTGAGTCTCTGCTATTGAGTCACTGACATTACATGACATTTGCCTGCCATGTTGCAGCTTGCCAATATCTGCAAGATAATTGAAGCATACATTTGGATACTCCTGGACCTTAAACTGGATTTGAAGCTACATAATCTTAATATCTGTAAAATTGACAGACTTTGGTCATACTGACTGAGAATAGTTAATCAAAGGGCTTCAGCTGTACTAATGCGAGTTGTACTGAGCTTCGCAAGATAATCAAAGACTGCTATAAACTGCACTGCCCAGCTGTAATAGCAACATGTGACCTGAGGGTGAGTAACCATCAGTGAATACAGGTTGTCACTATGGCACTTAGATTTGTAGCAACAATTTGAATACTTATGTTTCCAATTATACTCACTCACTCTCATGAGCAACCATAGCACTATCACATACATCTATGGTCAAGTGTAAGTATATGTGCAAATACAGAGCATGTCATTTGTCAATTATTGAATATGATTTGCTTACGAGAATGCACAAGGTTTACCCCAGTTGTCAAAAATTGACACCAACAAGAGAAACAAATAGCCTGCATGGTCATTTATTGTCAATTGTCTACAATGCCATCTAAGAATGCTACCGGAAGTCAATTGCACCTGGCCAGTATATGTTTGAGAAAGGAATGCTTTTGATCTCCTCCCAGCTGAGTTACTCCAGTTCTTACCAGACCAGTCTTTGCACTTCAGCAGAATGCAATCCACTATGAGCATCACCTTGGCAATGACAAAACCACAGTGGACATAGATGATGGTCGGAGCAACAATCTGAGTGACAGCTAGAGCAAGCCTGAGTTGTACCATACCACACAATCTGAAATTCTTGCCTTGGAACTTATGTTGGACAAACAGTGAGAGATGATCAACAATGCCATCAATCTGAATACTATTCAATCTGTACAAAGTGTCTCGCCAATGGAAGCAATCTGCGAATACTGCTGAGAATGGATTGATCCAAAAGCAACGAAACGAAACATCTTTGATGCTAGCCATCCAGAATGGTACCACAGTGCAGCAAATGAACTTTCTACCATCCTTGACACATTACTGTCTAATGTCCAATGCCACATACACTCATTCTGCTGCAGAGATTCCAACAATGTCATACACACAGCATGTCTTCTCAGGTCATGGAACTATCATCCAGGCCTGGCTCAGTGATTGAAATCCATGACCAATGCTGTGGAGTGTCTGTGAGATGTACATAGAGTAACTAAGTCCTGTTTAGATGCATTTCATATTTTCTTGATAGTAGTGCAGATGATGATAAGAACTAGCAACTCACAACAGCAAAGCATTGTATGACTGACTTGCTCTATGAAGTGAAGCAACAGGGGGGAGTATATACCAATTGTATTAAACAAAATTGGAGCATAGCAGCATTGTGCGCACAGGACAGCAAGTATCTCTATACAATCGCTTCGAGAGTACTATGGCAAAGATTCAAGTCTCGGATTAAGCATTTTCCACCAAAGAATCGAAAATTTGACAGCACTGACGAGCTTTCAATCAAGCTGCACATTTTGTGTTCAAGTGAGATGACAAGAAGCCTCAGCAGCAGCTTTCTCGTCAATGGTAACATCTGTTAGGAGAATCAAGTCAACATGGCGGCGAGAAACACAACTTCTGACCATGCGTATCCAAGTCAGCAGAATCACTGAAGCCCAACAATTGAACCTTGAACATGGATGATAAATACACTCCCACGAATTGGATCTTGCCTGAGTATTATGAAACTTGGAAGTCAGAATGAAATGGCATATGCTTCCGGCTACCTAAAAGTACCACATTCCAGTTCCCAATATAAATATGTGCCATGCTCCCTGAAAGCCTTATTGCTCCAGGATATGACAAATGTATGAGATGCCAGCACTCATTGAATAGTTAACAACCATAACACTTGACTGCCTCTCTGGGTTTCAGGTTGTGAAGGCATATGCCCGTGTATATCCTCGTATGAGGGTATATCAGTAGATATGGTTGCAACCATGGATATGAACATTGTAGTGTAGAGTCCTGGGAAGTGAAGGTAAGATTATCACTACAGATCTAAAGCTCATAGTGAGCCGATTATATATACAGCTGATTTTGCCGGGCCCTGGACCCACCACATGCAGCCATGCCGTTACATCATCCCCTTCTTTGAATTCAAACCCCCCTGGGCTGTATTAACCTGAACAAGAGTAGGAAAGAAAAGGAAATGATCAAACAACAGTTCAACATAGGCAATTATCCGAATCCATATGTGCCACAACTGATCAGTACCATACGGTTGCAATTCAGCAGATCTGGCACACAGGGAAACTTCACCTGCACTTGACTTATCTGCAGAGGAGGTAAAAACCCATGCCAATGCCAGATGTACTGGGCCGCAATCCAAAGAAGAACAATAGTCGAGACAAGTGAATGAGATGACAACAAAGGTACATTCCAAGCGACACTGTCCTCTGTAAGACCACTTTTGGATCTGTCAGGCATCGGACCATCCTATTCCGCACTAAACACTCTTATCTCAGAGTAGGGTATTGTCAGAACTTGTCAGAGTAATCTTGGTGAAACCGCCAGTCATATTATGTGCATCATTCTGACTCTGCAGCAATGCAGGTGGCTTCCACTCGCTGCTCATCATCACCATTGCCATTGCCATTGCCATTGCCTTTGTCATCACCATTGCCATCAGCCAGTGCATCGGTATATCTAACTTGTAAGTATCCCAGTATCTGGTCATACTCACTATGTATATTGAAGTGCACTAGCACTCAAGTTCTCCCAATCCCTTGTGAACAACTATGCAGGTTCAACCTATCAGTGATTATTGTTGCTGCTTTGGAAGCTGCATGTGTAGTCACAGTTGCACTCAGCCTGAATGGGTGAAGTATGCTTCACTTCTGGGCATAGATGGTAACTTCCACTCTCCGTATCATAGCTGTTGGTGATAGTGAATCATATATTAACTTGTATCTATCTCATATGGTTCACATAAAATTGTCATTCATTCCATATATGTGCAAACATGCTTGCGCTCTCCAGACCATTGTGCACAGCTCTGTAGGCCTGCCTGAATATCTGACATCATCTCTCGCAGCTGGTGGCTCTCACACGGTGCCAGTAGTTATATTCATACATCTTCAGCGTCAACCAAGCAGGCTTAAAGGCCTTGAGTATGGTTGTACGACATTCATTTAGGTAAGCCGTTTGGTACACATCCTAGATGGTGCCTTTGGTAGAGCGCTCCCAATAATCCTCGTATTCAACCGCAATATGGAGTCATTCAGCCATAATCTTAGTCGCTATTCTCAGTCAGCATCTCGCAGTAGTTGTCCCAATCCGCTCATGATGCAATTTGGTGACTGTCTCTCATGATGCTGTTTAGTAGACTATTGAGTACATTTGGGAGATCATATTCTTTCTCATTCTAACCCGCTTTGGATGACATATATCCACTTGGTTGGGATTGTTCAAACTCGCTTCACATCTGATCGTCTTTCTGGTGCAATTTCAGTTCCACTGATCATCCTCCTAGTGCTTGGTGCACATAGCATCTCCAATTTCTCGCCAGCATTCCTCAGTGTATGTTTTCTGCTCCTTTTCCAGGAATACTTCCTAGTACTTGTCTAGGTATCCATACCGTCATTTCCCGAGTTTACTTGTTGTTTTATCTCCATATTGACCAGTTTATTCTTTTCTGCATACGGTTGTTGACTGCGCTAGTAATCTCTTCTGCAGTACCCTCATCGAGTGATCTCCAGCTGTGATTCTCTGGGAGCGAGTACACTCCAAGGCATTTGCTCCCTTCACATCTGTTAAGGTGATTGGTTGCAGCAGAGGTCTGTGTTGATCATGGTATGGTCATTGCCCTTTTGTGCCTCGTAGCTCCGCCCACAACCAATCCTTTATCGCTTTATCCAGTGCGAAACTGGTCTGTAAGGCTTGATTCTGAAGTTGATATCTGGTAGCAGCGGTATGTGTCAGGATTGTCGAGACTGTGTTGGAATCATGTTCAGCATTGTAATTCAGTTATATCGCTGTTCAATTTGGTATCTCTGAATATAGCCCTGATTAGAGCCCTGAGTAGTGCTCAGTATGGTACATGGTGGAGCCATGCTGCTGGTACATCCATTGTCTGCATATCTGAGCTTGATTGTAACATCTTAGCTTCAAATAGCAAAGGAGAGTGATTGTCTTCCGCCTCAGGTGATCCAACTATTGAGATCCCTCTCCTGTTGTGCCCCTCGTGTCATCCATCCATATCCGGTCATGATCCAAATCCAGTTGCAATCCATTGCTTGTCATCCATGTCCAGCCAGAATCCCTCAATGGCCGCTAATCTTTTTCTGGACATGATCCATCGCTTTTCATCAATCTCTGGCTGCAATCCATCCCCGGCTGCAGTTTATCTTCCACACCAATCCATCCCCGATCAAAATACATTTCCGGCAGCCTTCAATCTGCATCCACGATCTATCTGGTCGGGGTCCATGTGGCTTCCGCCATTTGTTTCCGCCATGTAAATCACTGCACCTGTATGGGCCGCATACCCTGTCTTCGCCTGTAGCACTAGAAGCTCTCAAAAGCACATCATGAGCGATCTCCATGATGTCTGTCATCCACTGACTCTCCACCAGAGTTCTATTATCCATCTGGGGACAAATCTTCCATCATCAGACAATACCCACCCATTGATCTGTCCATGTGGCATGTAATCTTTAAGATAAAATCCATGATCTGGCATCGTGAGCACATGATGTTAATCCACCCAACTGCAGCAATACTGCTCTACTCAACTCGACTGAACCCTGGTCAACTCAACTCCACTCAACTGAACTCTGTTCAAATCAACTCCACTCAATTGTAATCTGCCCACATGGCCAATTGTAGCTGGGCTCCAAATCAATTGTATAATGAATAGACTGATGCGGCGGAGGTGTCTCTGCTTAGCTTTGTTGAAAACCTCCCTGAAATCTCCATATATGGTCAGGATATGTCCTCTGTTATCAATAGGCACCATCTTTGAGGTTGTGCTGGATCCATCTGCAACAGTTAGTTCTCAATTCGTAAAATGATATGGAGCAGCGAGGAGGAATAACCAGAAGGCAGGAAATGAACTGTTCGCCACAATGAAGTCAGGCAACGCCATCCAGAGTCTCATTTTGTGTCTCAGTTAGCTGGAAATGCATAATCAAGTATAATGTTGGGTGCCTCTTCTCGCAGCTGCTGCCACTGCTTCTTGCTCACCCTTCCAGTACCTGGTGCTTATCTCACTGGTTGAGATGCTTTCTATGGTCACCCCCAGCAGCCCTGTACAATCCCCCACTCTTAGAAAGAATGTCCAATCGACCTCCTCACTGGCCAGAGGATTATCAACAGGGGTAGCTCCAAGTATGCAAATATATAAAGTACAGCCACCATTGGAATGCACCTCCTCCCTCACTATAATCGAGGTACATTCCCAGGGCATACTTGATGGCGTACCCAGTTTACTGCCACCACTTCTGTTTACCCTAGGGTTGCAGACCTCCAAGTTGAATGCTTAGCAAGGTGATGCTCAGATATCTGGACTGGTACCAAGTCAACTCCTATCAGTCACCAGCTCACACAGTGTGTCCAATGCAGCTGCAACCACATTGTACAAATAAGCTCACTCAGTGAGTCACATTCTTGTTACACCCAATTGGGACTGTCTGACAACCAATACTTCCTTGCCTTACCCAATTGGAGCTGTCTAACAACCAAAAAACGCCCATTCCCCAATGGGGATACATTACATCAATTGAATCCCCACACACCATAAGTACATGGTGAATCGGCTGGTCTCCTGAAAGTGCCCAGACGGTTCATCCTCCAGTTACCCAGTGGATTCTCTGAATCCCTGCTACAATGCAATGTGCTCTCCATTTCATTCCTACTATCCCTCTTTATGTGACATCATATGTGCACTTCCCTATACACTCATTGGTGATCAGCTTTTGTTGACTTGTTCGACCAAATAGAATATTGTTGGTGCAGATGGCTTTCTCTCCTCCCAACTCTGATTCACTCATCCAATCAGCTGCCAATTGTGAGAATTGAAAACAGTCATTCAGAATCTTGTCTGTTGGCCACTTCAGACCATTCGATGGTCGATTGATTACGCTTCCAACTCATACCTGTCAGACAATGTGTGATTGCTGTGCCAGTATCTTGAACATTGCCTGTTGGTAAACGAAAGATATCGGTAATTACAGTGGTATCACTGCATTGCTGCTGCTGACACTCCTCACAGCATACATAATGTAGATAACTTCATCAAGTCTTGAGGACAGTATGTTAAGATGGAACAGCGATTAGTGGCACTGCCTGACATGAATTGTGCATATCACGTAAAGCCACCTGAATTCTCTATAGGTGCACTTGCTCATGGTGATCGACCAATTATCCCAAATTGACTATCATTAATGGCGAATGTGTGAGCAGCTGTGGTGTTGCTGGTGATGCGACACTTGGTAGCATACAGGCACTGGAATTGTTCCTGTAATTGGCAATTGACTCAGTTGGATGGTAACATATCATACCTTTTCGATGCCATGATTGATAACCTCCAAGTTCTGGTATGATGAATTCATCTTAATTTACTTTGACTGACTTGGTTGCTGACACATCCCCTGGGCAGCTGGCATCTGGAATCAACTTGGAATCATCTCTGCTACCATCAGTCTCAATTGGATGGACAATTCATGCTGCTTTGCATCTGCAATGCAAAGATCTCGAGTCCATATAATTGCTCATTTATCCGTGTCCTAACCCATCTCGGGACCATTAGACACAGGAATTCACATGAAATCATCTGTTATCATTCACCTCATTTGAATAGACATATCAAGTCACTTTGCTGATGCAATCAGTGCTGTCAAATCTGTATGGTATGTTGCACATAATTTGCATGTGGAGACAAGTAGCAAAGGGGCATATCATGAACTTCCATATGCAAAATGTATCTCAAATAGTAAGAGTGATAATAGTGTAACATCATATGCCAGTGTATCACCTCATACTATGAAGGTATGTGAGTAGATACAGTTTCAAACGTGGATGTCAACATTGTACAGTAGTATAATGGTAAGTTATGGTTAGATTATTGTTAGAGATCTAAGGATAATGGGAAGCCAACAATAGATAAAGGAGGGGTTACCCGGCCCTGAACACATGATGTGCAGCTGTGCCATTACACTGGCTTAGCAAGAGCGGATGGATGAACTAGTACATGGATCATGGGGGTGTCATACTCCAATTAGAGTGAATACAGTATGATTAAAACAAACAAAAACAAACAAAAAATCAAAACGTCAACAGATAGGCGATTTTCCATACCAGAGATATCTTCAAGATAGCGATGAGACTGCATTAAATTCTTCATGTAGCCCTGCTCCAGGAACCAGACAAACTGATTGTCCAGATGAGTGTATACTACCTAGTACTAAGAATACCTCAGTTCAAGACATACAAGCTGATGATTGATTGGTCTACTGGTCAATTAACTTCTTTAAATACCCCAAGTAGCCAAGGGGAGGTATGCAAATCAGGTATAATAGTGTAGTGGTACAAAGGTCTGGATGACAAAAGTACAAACATACTGCTCCCTCATATTGGCAGAAGTATGACAGCAATTGACTCGACTGGAGCAATCTCTATGGATGGAGATATACAATAATGGGAGAGTGGTGAGGATAGTCCAACTCCGGACATTGTACTACTTGAAACAACTGCATTCAACGATCTCAAAGCTGGTGATAAGAGTATCAAAACAATGTCAGCATCGATCAGAGAATGCAGTGGAATGTTCGGAGCGACTATAGTCTTCACCACTTTGTATGATGCAGGTGAAATTGAGACTTGGAACCCATGTGCTGGATGAGCTAGCAGGGAGCAGCAGTGGTAGTTGCTGCAGAAGAGCATCCTCATAGTCTTGAATGACTGCTACTGGCTGGCCTAGTCAGAATGGGAGGTCACAGAATTGATGTGCTTAAGTTCATTTCTAGGGGAACAGCTTGATTTGGAAGACTGAGGTTTCCTTTCCCAATCTTCTTCTTTAATCATAAGTTGGAGATACAGGCTTGTGCCCAGATGCTGGAGTGGGTATTGTACCTTCTGATCATGGAGGTCATATCCCTGTGCAATACAAAGACTATGTGGACATATTCAGCAAAGATCGAGCAGACACTCATGCACTGCACTGGGCAATTGACCATGTGATTGGTTTGCAACAAGGCTTCAATTCATGATATGGCAAAATCTACAACAATTCGCGATTGAAGTTGAAAACTCTCAATGTCTTCATTGAAACGATTTTTGCCAATGTGTTCATGCAGCAATTATGATTGCCCATGGCAGCACCAAGCTTGATTGTGAAGCACAAGGATAGCAGACTGTGACTGTGTCTGAACTATCAACCTCTTCATAAAGCCATGGAGACAAACCTATATACTCTTCCAGTGATCTCGCAGGTTCTTGACCGGCTGCATGGAGCTCAGATTTTTATGAAACTAGACCCCAGGAAGGTGTATTACCTCATTTGAATCATGGAAGGCAATGAGTTTAAAATCCCATATCGCTCCAGGTAGAGTTAGTGTGAGTACCAAGCCATGCTGTTCAGATTGACAGATGCACCGGCTATCTTCAAATCTTATTTCAATGACTGTTTGTGACCTTACATTGAGGACTTTAGTGTTTGCTACCTTGATGCTATACTGATCTACTTGACCAATAAGATGGAGCTAGCAGGTACTGAAAGTGCTGGAGCAATAGGGAGAAATCTGTCTCTATTTCACAGCATAAACATGTCATTGTGGACTCTGCAAGGTCAGTTATCTCGGAAATGTCATTGGCACCAATGAGCTAGTGTTGGGGTCACACCATGTTTTAACAATCGAGGATGGGCCAACTGTGGAATCCATTGAGGTCATGCAAGTATTTGTCGTAATGACTAATTTCAACCAGTGGTCGATCATGTGATACATAATGGTAACATCACCAATATCAGACCAACTGTACAGAGCAGAGACTTCCAGGATATCTAATCACCTCAACTGAGAATTGAGTCAGGATGCCAAACATGTACTCTGGAAGTCCAAAAGAGTTATCACTAATGTACCCATTTTGAAGCATTTTGATCAGGTGTAGCCGATTAATCAGTAGACTGATGCAAGCAGCTGTGCAATTCCTGGGATTCAAAACGTGTATGACTGATTCTGGATTGTCAGTCAGGTTAAGATCTACTCTCAATAAAGCTGATGTCCCAAATCTAACTACAAAATTTACCATTGGGCGATCTTGGCTATGGTGGAAACCATAAAGCAATGGCATCACTACTTCGATGGATGGATTTATGAGATGGTTATGCAATGACACTCTTTGCAAACTTCATAAACCATTCTACAATGCAATTCAAGCTACCCAAAGCACGCAGTTTTGGACCGCAGGAGCATGCAGACTCATCGATGGCAGGGATCCAAGCGACTAACCAAATTCTACTGGAAATCAAACTCACAGCTCAAGCGTGGGAAATATATCATGCTGGAGTGAAAGTGATGTCTTGAGAGGCTGGAGACTAAGTATGACTATCAACCAAGAACTTGTAAACATCCAGGCCTTCAAAGAGGATCAATTACAAGTGCACTGGGCTATGCATGGTAGGTAAGATCGTCGATAAGAACACTTGCAAACTAGACTTGCCAAGTACTATGTGAAAACAGAATGTTTTCCACATGCCACTACTGAATCATTATACAATGCCCACTGTAGGCTGTCAATGCTCAGAACTACATTTGGTGATAGTTGAAAGAATGGAGGAGTGTGAAGTCAATTGCTTACTCAACTGTAGGCTGTGCTACTGGGTGGTGCATTAGCTGAGGCAGTAGGCCAGCTACAAAATTATATGTATGACGTAGGAACTGGGGGCACAACTTGAAAACACCCAAGATCTGATTGACAAGTTCCAACAAGAGCATCTTGATCAGCCACAACAGAAGAGATACAGCATTCAGGGAGGGAGGTTTGGAGCATATCAAATCAGCGTGGATCATTCATTGGTACCCTTGTATATTCATATTCTACTTTTCAGACTGAATCTTGTCCAGGTATACATTGTGTTCACATGGGTTATATCAACTCCAAATCTGACTGGCAGGAAGCTGAAGTATCTCCAAGTAGCAAATCGACTAAATCGCTACCATGTGATACTGATCAGCTGTGCAACTCATCAGGTCATATGATTGTGTATATAGGAAGATGGTTTCATTCTTTGGTTCCCTTTTTGACTCTTCTCTAATATTGGCCTTGGAAACCAAGGAGGTGTATTCCTAATAAGGGGGTTAATGGAACAGTGATATATGACCTGAGGATGAATATGCGTCATTGTATACTGGTCAGCACTAGGGCACTTAGGGCAGCATTGAATATGTTACCGGTTACTTCTCCATATGTACGCACTTCCTCTCAGGTACAACTGTATCACTATACCATATATCTACAGTCAAATCTAGGTATACATGCCATCACACCAGTGAACAACAGCACATAGTTCCATATCAATGATGAAGACCACATCTGCTGTTCGATTGGATCAGAACCTGGTCCCTCCTACATTCTGATCAATGGTAATACATACATATATACTTCATTTAATATGCATACAATATTAAGTGTAATATCAATATAACTCACAGTAGAATTGGTTAGGCTAGATAGATGGACTGCATTGAGCAATAGTATGTGATTGATCATATCTTCCTTAGTGCCCTGTCTGCAGTTATGGCAGCTATTGTAGTTTTGGTAGAATTGGCAGTTTTGGCAGTTTTGGTGGGTTTAGCTGTTTTGGTGGTTTTGGTAGTTTTGTTAGTTTTGGAGGATGCCCAGTGACCAAGATTGGATGCCATTGATGTCACCAGCAGTGGCATAGATCAACAATGACCTGGATTCAGATGAAATTATATATATAATCTCATAACACTTTTACTGATATATTGCAGCAATTACTGTTGGCAACATTGATTAATTCGCTCATCACATCAACAAACTGAATTTTAGACACCGGAACGCTCCCAGTGTGTATCAGAGGAGGTGGTGGATAAACTTACAAGTGTCAAATTTGATAGTGAATCAAACCTTGATAGGGTATTATGGCTGGCATTTATAGATTGTGTCATTTCTGCTGGCCGGTATCGGTGGACTATTTGAGTGATTATGATAAGTTTCAGCACATGCTGGAGGGCAAGAGAGAAGTTTCAGAGCACCTGAGATTGTCACCTACACTATGCTGGAATTCCAAATACTCTCTAGAAGATGCCTGGGTACTTATGGATTGTCATATGGAAGACTGCCAACATTATCTATCACTCTCCACATATTTAGAGATATGAATTACTCTGCATGGTCAATATGATTGGTGGATTATTGTTCATTATCAACTTCTAAATCCTACTATACTAGCTAAAATCAGGTTCAAAATACTGATTTTTGCCTTGCTACGTTGAGGAACAAAAGATATTAGTAACTGATTCACCAATGAAACATATATACACCAACTGGATCACTCTACAAAGTATTCATATGTTATCAATCAAACATGGAGTCACTGTCATCAACAAATTCTCCCATCCCATTATGGCTAATGAGAGCAGGTACACATAATTAGTCAACAGTGCAATAATGCATGACGTGTGACTTGTATTGTTGGATGATTTGTACCTGGCAAGTGGGTGAAATTCAATTACAATGTTTTTTAGCTCAATTTGTGACTTCTAACATTGGTGTAATGGAATGTTTGCAATCTGTGAATCAAAATGGAGAAACAAAAACTATACGATAAATTTGGGTGAAAAAGGGGAGTGCCACAGGGAAAAGGAAAGTGCTAGGTGAAATGAGAAGCTATGAGTTAATGGAGAAGGATGGAATATGATGGAGCAGTCAAAATCCTGTCTGAGAATTGCTGACAGCAGTTGGGGAGAGTCAATCTCTGCTGGGCAGTAGTACAGAGTAGATTATAGTGGAGGTGCAGAAAAAGGGAATTACGAACAAATGAAAGAAATAGGAGCACTGCTAATTGATGATACTGAGTGCCACCAGGGTTTGAAATGGGGCTACATGTGTCGAGAAGAGCAATTCCTAGAGTTGATGTGCCAAATGGGGGTGGGGGTGGGTGTGGGGCATTAGGATTGTGAGACCAAATGCAGAAAGGATAATCCAGGCAGAGGAGGGCAAAGAGGAGATTGAGAAGCCCTACCCCGGTGGAGATGTACTGATAATGTAACGGCGGCACGTGACCCGGGCCGGGTAACAGCCATCTCATATAGTCAGCTCGCCACGAGCTTTAGATCTCTAGCGATAATCATACTTATTCATCTACATCTACTATCACTCGCATCCACGTTTGCAACCGTATTCCTATAATTATCATATGTATACCTATGAGGCCGAACGCAGGCATACGTGCCCTTACACTATTATCGCTTGTTCAGTAAGCAGATGTGTTTTGCTCACGGGATTACGAGTTGACGAGTTTTACCCCTTTTCTGACACGCAATATCATGGAGTCAACAATTCAGAATACCGCCCTCCAAACGTGATATCGAAGCATCATTACCGCGAAGCACGAAGCATTCTTCATTCCATCATTCAATTGAGCCCTCTGACGACAGCGGAGTTGAGCTCAGAGACCAATTGGCGCACAAGGCGCATCTCCAGCAATAAACACGACAACTATCATGAGTACAGGACACCACCAAGCCAATGACAAAAATGGCATACGATCGATCCAGATGAGTTCAAGACGACATCAATTGCTACCAAAGGCTACAATCGACAACCGGACACCGGAGAACTCGCGACTGCACCCCTGAACGCGTCAATTCACGGCGGAAACCTATAGAGCTCAGAGACCAAATGGCGCACAAGGCGCGTCGCTGAAATTGAAGACGATGATCACGAGTACAAGACCATCCCTACGAGTCAATGGAGCGCGATCACCAGTCGAAGCACCTACAATGGACGGAGTTGTCATACCCCTGAGTGCCACAATATCGAAAACCAAAGGCGATGCCGAGATGATTTACCAGTCAGCACAGTTACGACTACATTTCTTCCGATTGAGCGAAGTGCACCTATCTCAGTTTGCGTGTCCACCCACAGCTCTACCAACCTCGAAGAAGCCCACTTACAGAAGCATTCTACGGCAAACCTACGGCTACTCATACCTACGGAGGAGGATCTGTCTACGATTGAAGCACATTGAGGAGGAGAAACTTTCCCTCGATTGAAGCGAACTTATGGCGGCGATACGTTGCGCAGTGTGAAGTGCATTTACGGTCGACAACCGACACAATTCCGCAAACTGTCTACGATGATTACAATGACTACAATGACTATGATTATCTCGGAGCACAAGCATTATGGACAATCGAAGTTCACCTACCCTATGAATGATCTTCGACTGCAACTACATCAATGACAAAGGTGGCAATCGACAAATCAAGCGCCAACGATCTTTCGACACTCAGCAAGCAAAAAACTATTGGTGGCGCAGACACCAATGGCGACTCTGGACGAAAATCTGAAGTCCATATCTATGCGTCAATGAAACACCGGATTAGGCACACATAGTTCATGATGTACAAATAAGAGTCAGACACGGCGAGATGTAACGCGTATGGGCTAATATCGACTGCGGCGCAACCAGCATCCTTATATCAAGACACCGAGGGTTCTCAAGGTGACTCGGAATATCACATCAGGCGGCAGACATCACTACCCTCGGCATGAATGGAGGAGTGATGCAACATCCAAAGGACAGTGGAAGACGCGGATCACAGTCCAGTACTTGGACTGCTGGGAGCGACTTTGGAACGCATCACACTGGATTCACCAGGCGAGAATACAGACCGAAGCGCTGGATGCGACGAGCAGAGAGCAGCGTCGGCAGTTGCGACAGAAGAGCTCCTCCGAGGAGAGACTTGAATGACAGCTATCAGCTCGCCGAGACCCGAAGGGAGTGACCGGACGGCGGGGCTTGGCTCCTGTGTGGGCGAACCGTTAATGACAAGGCCTCCTGGATATTCCCTTCCACCGCTTCCATCCTTTCATGATTCTTTGGTTAACATAGATGGAGCAGTTCGGAGATATTTCCGAATGACGATTGAGACTGAACAGCGCACTTTGGAACGCCGATGACTTATGAAGCAATTGGAAGCCCGGGCACGACGTCCCTGCAGAACCTATCGTTGAGACTATGAGAATTGGACTTACGAGCACCGATATGCAGATCCCCGTGATGCATTAATGCTAAGAGACGGATGACAATCAATCTTGGACCATGGCGACATCCACGAAGTTATGTGGAATTTTACGCTATCCAATTTACTTACTATTGATGGTAATCTACGAGACTAGCACTTGAATGCCGAGATGCAGATATATGTACCGGCTGCCTTGCCGTAACGAGTACAATCCTGACTACTAATCGAAGAGATCAAATCAAGTGCCATATGGCAGAGATTACAATGACGATTACAATACCGAATACAATGCCATATCTGTATCGAAGTTACATTACCGAGAATACTATCTCGATTAAGATCCCCACTCTGTTGTACGGTGGCGTGTGCTTGAGTAGTCGAGTGTGCGCGGGCGTATGCGAAGGTGTGTCTATTGTATGGTGTAACAATGTCGCATCGACATAAGGTCGATCGATGACTAATGGCGCTAACTACAAAAGAGGCAAGTTACATCATCGTCCTTGGCATAGTGATATCCATACTTCCAATCAGCTCAACACTCCTCCAGGATGGCTATCACGTCCGTTTCAAACACAAAACAGAAAACAAAGGAGAAGAGGAGCCAATCAAGCATTGTGGATCTCCTCGAAACAAGCGTGCCCAATCAATTTACTTTCCAACGGCATTCCCGATGCCATTTCCAGTTCCGATACCATTTCTGTGACCATTCCAGAGTCCAATTCCGCTAACATTTCCGTGACCATTTCCGAGGCCAATTCTGAGACCATTCCCCAGTCCAATTCCGATCATTCCCATTGCAGCACACTGTTTCAAGAAGGCGGGCTTCGGCAGTGGCTTTGTGAAGCAGTCGGCGAGCATCTCAGCAGTCGGTACATAGCTCATGTCGATCTCTCCGTCTCTAGCCATATCTGCAGCAAGATAGTACTTGGTTGCAATGTGTGCAAATGCAGTTCCGCGGTAGATTCTGTTCTTGATGCTCGCGATCAGTGACTGTGAATCGGAGAACACGTGAGGGATAGTTGGGATGCCGAGCTTGTTTAGGAGATGCGAGATCTGGGTGAGTCTCATGCAGCCTACTCCAAAGGCATAGTATTCGGCATCGGTCGTGGACTGGGCAGTCGACTTCTGCTTTCTCGATCTCCAGTCGACCGCTCCTCCGAAGGTGATGACCAGTCCACTTGTCGATT
>Ga0307515_10009315_pt1 | contig 18999 bp, 16 predicted proteins | sample 17_EM_MG_FD_194513 | JGI IMG/M metagenome (GOLD analysis project Ga0307515, IMG submission 194513) | Populus trichocarpa ectomycorrhiza microbial communities from riparian zone in the Pacific Northwest, United States - 17_EM | ecosystem: Host-associated > Plants > Roots > Unclassified | place...
AAAATCTCTTTTCCGATTTTCGATGACATCGCAGGCGTCGATGCTCTCGTCGACAACCACAGGCTTGGAAGTTATCCGGGCTTACAGGCATTCCGGCAAGCCCTGAAGACCGGCTACGTGCAGTATGACAGCGTCTCGGGGAACGCGCAGGCGGTCGTGCAGGTCCCGATCCCGGATCCATTGGATAAATGGCTGCGCAAACACTACAAAGATTTGCCCACCAGCCACCACCCCATCAATGACATCCGCGAGGACAATCTCGCATTACCATGTTCGATGTGTGGCTCCTTGCACGCACACACGCTGGATCACGTTCTGCCAAAGGAAGATCATCCGGCATTTGCGATCTTCTCCAAGAATCTGGTCCCGGCATGTGATTGCAACCTGAAGCGTGGCCAGAACTATAGGGGCCATGCCGTGGGAGCGCGCATCCTCCATCCATACTATGATGCATGCATGGACGAACGTCTGTACGCAGCGAAGTTTTCCGGCATGGATGCAACCGTGATCGTAGACCTCGAAATCCTGGTTGCCCTCACGCACCCGGACAGGCCCGCGATCGAATACCACCTGGACAATGTGATCAAGCGGACTGGCGTGCTGAACTGGCTGGGAAAACAGTGGGTCAAGTTCGTGCGCGCGCCGCGAAAGATCGTCGGGTCCCTGAATTTTATCCCCACCAACCAAGCTGAATTGATCGCAGCCATCTGCGAGCATCGAGATGCGCGGGACTATGCTCAGGATTCTCTCAACAATTGGGAGTCGATGTTCGCACAGGGCTTGCTCGATCCTGCGGTCATAGCCTGGCTGTTCCCGAGACTGTCAGCAGCCGGTCGCAGCGTCGATGACCCGGTGATTGCCGTGGCAACATAGACGAGCTGGAAACTCGCCCCTGAAGACCTAACGCCTAGCCCAAACGAGCGCTGAAAGCACCCTTACGATGCTGATCAAACAAACGGACTATCATAGGATCTACCGGGTCATTAACAGCCTCGTTGTCAACGAAGGCGGCAATCCCGCATATGCCTGTATGTACTTCAGCACCTTCGGTGCGTTTATCCTTGAACATCATTACAAGATACAAGCGACGCCCAAAGGCGGTCTCGCCGCCTACAATCTTGATGGATCGATGCTCCTTTTTGCCGATCACCGCGACGACGGTTATGTCACCGGCGCCGGCGAAAACTTCCATTGCTGGACCGAGGCCGACGGATGGGCGATCGATTTCATGGCCCCTGCTTTTTCAGAGACGGCCAATCCGCTTGGCGTGCCGTCAAAAATGTTCCAGCGACCCATTTCGGAGATGGTGTCGTCGATCAATGATCTCAACCATTCGGGCTCCTTCTTTTACCAATCGGAGCCTGAAGCGACAGCCGCCCGGTTCGCAGATTGGCAGAATCTGCCGGTGATCGGTGACCTCGCCAGCATCGCGGTGAAGTGGTTTCGTCGATCTCCCAAGCAGATGCTTCCCTCGATTTCGGTGGGAGACCAAAAAGGGAACCTCAAACCAGTACCCTTGATTGGCAACCCTCTCGCTGGTTCGTGGTAAGTCTGTTGAACGGATACGAACCTGCGTCCGCTTTGCCAATTGAGCTAAGCATCTGATTGAAAATAAAATCTGCAATGCAGAGCGCAACTTGGCCTATCTCGAGAAGCGGATGAGCCGACGGCGGATTTCGCCAGCTGGCAAACGACACCGCGGGTGATTTGCTAAGCGACTAAGGCCGGAATGCAAATGATCAAACTGCACATGCCCGCCATCGGCGAACTGATCAATCACCCACAGCACACCATGCATTTCAAGCCTCTCGGCAGTCGCAAGCTGTCGAAGCACTCCATCCCCCGTAAGCAGTCCCCAACCCCGAGTTTGCGCTAGCACAAATGCGAACGTGTCAGGAGCAGAGAGACGAGTGTGGGCACGGTTGACCTCGGTGGCCTTGCGAACCTCAGCAGACGTCAGGGGTTCTACTCTTAAGCCGAGTCGCACAAGCGTCTGTCCCATTTCGCCGGCCAATTCCCGTTCATATAGCAGGTCAGGGACGGTAAACTCGAACGGCAAAAGAAACATGAACTCGAGAAGGCCTGCCCTTTCCAGGTCAATTAAAACTGAGGTATCGGAAATGAGAATCGCCATGCGTCAGACTGCCGTCTGGTCCAGCCGTTTGTCGAGTTCGCGAACGGAAATATCGAGCATCTCAGCGGCACGGGACTCGCCCAATACGCCCTCAACCAAAGCACGATAGCATAAACGCTCGAACCTTTTAGGTTCCTCAAGTTCGGGAGCCATACTCTCTGGCTCTTCGTAAGGATAGTGCCGCCACCCTCTCTCTTCGAAAACTTTGAACAGTCGTGAACATGCCGCCTGACTGATAATTCCCAGATCTTTGCACCGATAGGCGAGTGCCTGAACACTTACCCCGAACCTTTTCTTTAGCGCGACAAGCTCGCCAACACTTATAGACGACCGATGAGCACCGGCTTCTGCTCGCAAGACGTCGGCTGGCATCAGAAAAGCGCCGGCGAAGCGATGAGCTGCTTTTTCCACGTCGACTCCCTCGGCGGGCGCAATCACCATATGTCCAAGTTCGTGTGCCAGGTTGAACCGCTTCCGCTCTGACCACGTTCCCCGCTTGATAACAATTACCCGAGCGGCGTCGCGGTCCTTGCGACGAACCCTCGCCGCCAAACCGTCGACGTCGTTCAAGTCCATCGAGAGGACCTTTATTCCTCGTTCTTCTAATAGTTCGGCTAGCTGCGGGATAGGGTCGTTTCCAAGACCCCAATCATCACGGACCGAGCGTGCTGCATCTTCCGCATCGCGAATGTCTGAAACTGGATATGGCGCGCTTCGCGGCTGCTCCCACTCGACACTGCGCAAGTGAAGAAGATCCTCGATCACAAGATATCGCTCGAGCATATGGATAGCTCGCGCCTGGACTGCAGCTTCCTCCTTGGAAGACGTTCCGAGCTTTTTTCTGAAGTCCACACCTTCTAGGGATAGCTGATCTTCACTTAGAAGGAATTCCTCGGACACACCCAAGGCTTTGGCCAAAGCTATCAAGGCCTTGGAGCCGGGCATATCTTCATTTCGCTCATATTTGCCGATCGCCTGCGCTGACACCACGCCATTCATTGCATCCGCTAATGCCCTCAATGACAGCCCAGCCGCTTGCCGTGCGACCTTCAATTTGTTTCCGATCATATCGATCTCCTAGATTTCAGTTTACAACATAATCTATTTTAACATTTTTGTAAACCTGCCCACTTGAAATTAGCGGCCAGATGCCTGATCTTTTCTGAGAAAGAGTAACCACCGATTCCTGCATAACTCGGATCTTTGCGGCATTCATCGAACTACAGCGCTTCTTCGCAAAGAGAATCACCCTCGCTCTTAGGAACTGCTTCATGAAAAAGGACCGGTTTACACGCAAGGCGCACTCCAGACAGCTGTCGTCAGGTTACGTCACCTCGGTCCGGGAGACTCTCGTTCGCCGTCAGGCTACGGATGCGATTGAGAAGACAAGCTACTTCCATCCTTGCCGAATGTGCGGTGCAACGATCCTGACAAGGCACTTGCCCAACGGCGGTTGGGCGCACTTCGAGGGAAAGGACGGGCTAAGCAGGGTCAAGCACCCTTGTCAAACGCGTGGCGCCGGACTGAGCCGGCGGCGTGACCCTTTCACGTTGGAGCTTTTCCCAGCCCAACCGACCGGCGGATCAGCTTCATCGCAAGACAGCCCCAGCATGTGATGAAGATACCGATTTCCCCATCAAACCACATTCTTGAGGTAACAGGCCGATGAGCATTGCAGACACGTTCAAGCAGTTTCTCAGCAATATTGCGGTAGACAATGACGATACCATTAGCCTTCGCTACGGCGAGGTAACGGCTGCACTAAACAAAAAATTCCGCGACACCGACTCAAAAGTCTCGAACTCTCTGCAAGTTGGCTCATACGGCAGGTGGACCGCAATCAAGGGCATTTCTGATCTCGACATGCTGTATATTATGCCCGCCGGGAAGTGGGATAGTTACAAGGACGGCGGGCAATCTCGTCTTCTCGATGACACCAAAAATGCGATCAAGAGCCGCTATCCGAGCACAACTGTTCTCAAGGATCGGCTTGTCATCCAGGTGCTCTACCGAGACTTTCATATCGAAGTCCAACCGGTTTTTGAACAGGCGGACGGAAGCTTCAAATACCCTGACACCTATGATGGTGGGTCATGGAAAATCACGAAGCCCCGCGAAGAGATCGCCGCCATGAAAGAGTCGAACGTACAAAAGAACAAGAACCTGCGTCGCCTCTGCAAGATGGCTCGAGCTTGGAAGAACAAACATGGCCTTGCGATGGGTGGGCTGCTGATCGACACGCTGACCTATAATTTTCTGAAATCGTCGAATGAGTATGATGAAAAGAGCTACCTCTACTACGATTACATGAGCCGCGATTTCTTCAAATTCCTTTCAGAACGTCCTGATCAAGACTATTACGCCGCCCTTGGGAGTGGCCAGCGCGTCAAGGTGAAGAAGAAATTTCAGAAGAAGGCAAAAAAGGCCTACGAACTGGCTTTGGACGCCATCGCTGCCGCGGGCTCGACTACCGAGAATGAAAAGTGGCGCAAAATTTATGGTCGCGGTTTCCCTGCTGCAGAACAGGCGGCGCAAAAGGCAGCCTTTGCCTCATCTTCGTGGAGGAACACCGAGGAGTTTATCGACAACCGGTATCCGGTCGATATACGCAATAACATCACCCTAGATTGTGAGGTCTCGCAAAATGGGTTCCGAGAACGGTTCCTAAGAGAGATGTTGCGGCTGAACCTGCCGCTCAAAACGGCCAAGACGCTGATATTCAGCGTTGTCGATCACGACATCCAGGGCGACTTCAACCTTTATTGGAAGGTGCTCAATCGCGGCGAGGAGGCACACCGTCGGGACTGCATCCGTGGACAAATTGACGGAGATCGAGGCAGCATGAGACGAACCGAGCACACCAATTTCAGGGGAGATCATATAGTAGAATGCTACGCCGTCCAAAACGGCGTCGTGGTTGCGACCGATCGCATCCATGTTCCTATCCAAGGCAGTCAGGTGAACGCTGATGCAGCTTGAACATCAACCAGACTTGGGCGACTTCTCGCCGCTTGAGGACCAGATCCGCGAATGCTTTGGCCGTGTCGTCTACACCCACAAGACTCACGAAAAGATGGCCGACCGGTGCTCAGCGACGCTGCAGCGATATAAGCTCTGTCAGATTGGCGTGTCCGTTCTCACCACGTCCGGCGCGTTGTCCGTCGTGTTTCTCGACCAATTTTGGCTGAAGCTTGCAACAGCATTTCTGTCGATCGTCGGCCTGTGGGCTTCCGGTTACATGAAGGGTTTTGACCCAGGCGGTACCGCACAAAAGCACAGGGACGCCGCCGCCAACTTATGGCCAATACGGGAATCATATCTGTCTCTGTTGGCCGATCTTCGAATGGGAGGGATCCCATCGGAAGAGGCGTTGAAGCGCCGGGATGAACTACAGAAGAAGCTGGCGGCAATTTATCTAGGGGCGCCACAGACTACCGCCAAAGCCTATGCCGATGCGCAAAGAGCTTTGCAGAAGAATGAAGACTATACTTTTCGCGACGAAGAAATCGATAAATTCGTGCCGAAATCTCTTCGAAAGAAGTAGCGCTTCATATTCGAATACACCTTTTTAAAAACACAGCTGTTGGTTTCCACGCAATACTGTGTCTGTAAGCAGTGAACTCCTCGGGCTATCCATGGTACTGCGCAGAGTATGCCACGGTCGCAGTGGCTCAATGCGGGCATACGCGCACGTGCTCCAGACGTCTGAGTTGACAATATAAAACGGCTGGAAAGGGAGCGGCGAAAACTACCTTGCTGCCTTTCCGCGCGCACTAAATCCGAGCCTCGGGACCTTCTACAGAACTTCCTCTTAACAATTGCCGTTTCCGAGCCACTAAGCGATTGCTCTACCGGCATGATCGGTTAGTAAATGAGATAGAGGGGGAGAGCAAAAATCGGCGAGACCCCATATGTCAGTTCCGGGGCCGCATGACACCGCACGAATTCTTAAAAAAATGGCGCAACGTCGAGCTGAAGGAACGTTCGGCTGCTCAAAGCCACTTCAACGACCTGTGCGCATTACTGGGTGTGATCGATCCGGTTTCGGCCGATCCGAAGGGCGAATGGTTTACCTTCGAGAAGGGGGCAAACAAGAGCAGCGGCGGCAACGGCTGGGCCGACGTCTGGCGGCGTGAATGCTTTGGCTGGGAATATAAGGGGCGACATGCTAATCTCGACAAGGCCTATTCCCAGCTTTTGCAATATTCGGTTGCGCTCGAAAATCCGCCGCTGTTGATAGTATCGGACATGAGCCGGATAATTATCCGGACCAATTGGACTAACAGCGTCCAAGAAACGCACGAGATTGCGCTGGAGGACCTGGCCGATGGTGCGGTGCGCGACCGACTGAAGGCTGCGTTCATTGATCCTGACCGTTATCGTCCGCAAAAATCTCGACAGGAACTGACAGAGGAGACTGCCCGGGAGTTCGCCGGCATTGCCCAACGGCTGCGCGATCGAGGACACGACGCGCATCGAGTCGCGCATTTCGTGAATCAGTTGGTCTTCTGTATGTTCGCCGAAGACGTAGGGCTGTTGCCCGATTACCTGTTCACGAAGATGCTGACGGCAAGTCGCCAGCGGCCCGAACGTTTTGAAGGGAATGCCGCCAAGCTGTTCGGTGCAATGGCGAAGGGCGGTGACATCGACTTCACACCGATCGAATGGTTCAACGGCGGGCTGTTCGCGGACGGCAGCGCTCTATCGGTAAGCAGCGAAGATATCGATCAGTTACTGAGCGCGGCGCGGCGCGACTGGTCGCAAATTGATCCCTCAATTCTTGGCACCCTTTTCGAGCGTGGGCTCGATCCTGCAAAGCGCAGCCAACTGGGCGCGCACTACACTGACCGTGACAAGATCATGATGATCGTGCGCCCTGTCATCATCGATCCGCTGGAGGCTGAGTGGGCCAGAGCACTGGCGGAGATGTCCGCGTTGGTGGAAAGCGCGCCGAAGCGTACAGCCCATCGGCTGCTCAAGCCCGCGGAGCGCGGGAAGGCAACGCGAATGATGGCCGCGGCGGCAGCGATGCATTCCGGATTTATCGAGCGGCTGGCGAAGTTCCGCGTGCTCGATCCCGCCTGCGGTTCGGGCAACTTTCTCTATGTTGCGTTGAAAGCTATGAAGGACATCGAGCATCGCGCCAATCTCGATGCAGAGGCACTGGGCCTCCCGCGCGGGTTTCCACGCGTTGGCCCAGAGTGTGTGCTGGGGATAGAGCTCAATCCTTATGCAGCCGAACTAGCGCGCGTATCGGTTTGGATCGGCGAAATCCAGTGGATGCGTCGGAATGGCTTCAGCGCTACAAAAAACCCGATCTTGCGCCCATTAGGGACGATCGAGTGCCGGGATGCCGTGCTGAACCCAGATGGCACGCAGGCGGACTGGCCTCAGGCAGATGTTGTGGTAGGAAACCCGCCGTTCCTTGGCAACAAGAAAATGCTCAGCGAACTGGGCGGGGACTATACGATAGCATTGAGGAAGGCGTGGCCGGAAGTGCCGGGCGGAGCCGATCTGGTTTGCTACTGGTTCGCAAAGGCATGGGCCATGATCGTCAGTGAGCGATTGCAGCGGGCGGGGCTGGTGTCGACCAATTCGATCCGGGGACGCGCAAACCGCGAGGTGTTGAAGCCAATCGTTGCAGATGGCGGAATCTTCGAAGCGTGGGGCGACGAGGAATGGACCGTTGACGGAGCGGCGGTGCGGGTGTCGCTGGTCTGTTTTGAGCATCAGCGTCATGAACCTAGCCGATTGGACGGTGCACCCGTAGATGAAATCTTCGCTGACCTGTCGGCGGCCCGCGGTGCCGTCGACCTAACGAGGTCTAGCCGGCTTGTAGAGAACCGAAACAGGGCCTTTCAAGGACCGGTCAAAGTGGGGCCGTTTGACGTAGAGGGCAGGATTGCTCGCTCGTGGTTAGCGCTACCGTCGAATCCAAACGGCCGTAGCAATGCAGACGTTGTATTTCCTCTTATAAACGGCAGCGACATTACCCGTCGAAGTTCGGATCGCTGGATCGTCAACTTCGGAGAGCGACTGCAAGAGGCAGCGGCGCTCTACGAGGCACCATTCGAGTTCGTCCGCGAGCATGTCAAACCGATACGCGATTTAAACAACGACGCGTGGCGCCGTATTCACTGGTGGCGACTGGGGCGTTCCGGCAGCGATCTCGTCGAGGCTACATGCCAGCTCAAGAGAGTTGTGTTGACACCCCGTGTTGCAAAGCATCGCGTGTTCATTTGGGCACCATCTTCAACTTTGCCAGACAGTCGCGTGGTTGCTATTGCACGCGACGACGATACCAGCTTCGGCATCCTGCACTCGCGGTTCCACGAACTGTGGTCGCTTGCACTGGGGGGGTGGCACGGGGTGGGTAATGATCCGCAATATACGCCAACTCTGGGCTTCGAGACTTTTCCTTTCCCCAAAGGCTTAACACCCGACATCCTCTCCGCCAGCTACGTGGATGATCCTCGCTCTAGGGCGATTGCCGCCGCCGCCGCGCGATTAAATGAACTGCGCCAGAACTGGCTCAATCCAACTGATTTGGTTGTGCTCCAGCCTGAGGTGGTGCCCAGCTATCCTGACCGAATACTGCCGAGGGACGAAGCGGCGGCGAAGGAGCTAAACAAGCGCACGTTGACCAATCTCTACAACGCTCGTCCGCAATGGCTTGTGAACGCACATGCCGCGCTGGATGCGGCGGTCGCCGATGCCTATGGTTGGGGCGATGACTGGCGCGCCGGAAGGCTGGACAATGACGAAATACTTGCACGTCTCTTCGCGCTTAATCAGGCGCGTGTCAGTGGCGCAATGTGAGTTTTCGGTGTCGATGACCATCACAGGGCTAGTGCCGTATCAGGCGGTCTTGCTGGCTTGAGCTGCAAGTATGGCCTAAGCTCGCAGCTTCCTTCGCTGTCATCACCATCACGGAAATTGACAGCCTGATCTCCCCGGCAGTGCGCAAAAGCAGAACTTGACGGTGAAAACTATTGGAGGCGACCACAAAGAGCAACTTTCTGTTGTTCCGCCGACAGCACAAGCATATCCTTTCGGTTGAGAGTGGAATCACATGTAAGTGGATGGTCGTGGAGCTTAGTGTTTTAAAAAAACGGTTGCAGAGACATCTCGGCGACGGCCTTGTCTTGGTTATCGGTTCGGGCCTTTCCTGTGCCGAAGGCGTCCCGGGAATGGGGGCGCTAGGCCATCATCTGGTCACTCATATCCCCGCGAGCCTGTCAGTAGACGATCAAAAGCTATGGGAGGGGATCCACCCGCTTATCCAGTCCAAAGGCCTTGAGACAGCCCTTCTGCAGCATGCTCCGACACCATCCCTTGAGGCGGCGATTGTACAGAGTACGGGGGATTTCATTGCCGCAGCCGAGGCGAATATAATTGCCGAAGTTTTTGCCAATGCTAGGACGCTTCGTCTCGCGAGACTGATCCCCCATTTGCTTAAACCGGACGCGGGTATATCGATCGTGACAACGAACTACGACCGCCTCGTAGAGATCGCGTGCGAGGAAGCTGGCCTGGGCGTCGATACAATGTTCAGCGGTCAGTTCGCCGCAAAGCTGAATCCCCAAGAGACGCACTGGAGCTTCTGCAGGGGCGCGAAGCTGGCGGGTAGAAACGTCCGCTACAGGTTCGCAATGAAGGCAAACGTCTTCAAACCTCACGGAAGCCTCGACTGGTATCATCGCGAGGGAAATCCGGTCCGATATGCAGGCTCGCTCCCTCTTCCGCGGCTTATAATAACGCCCGGCATCAATAAATTCAGGAACGGCTATGAAAGCCCTTTCGACAAGCATCGCGAGAAAGCCAACGACGAAATTGACAAGGCGAGGCGGTTTCTAATTGTCGGTTATGGGTTCAACGACGATCATCTCGAAACGCACCTGACGCCGCGAATTAAGTCCGGAATTGCGACGGTCATCTTGACATACGAGCTATCGCCCAAGGCAAAGACATTGGCACTGGAGAACAAGCATGTCCTGGCCATCGAATGCATGGTGAAGGCCGGCGAGAAGGGAGCCAACGTCGTGGTCGACGGCATGGAGATTTTCTACCCCAGCATCAACTATTGGGACCTAGATGGGTTCGTGAAAGAGGTTTTGTCAGCATGACAAGTGTAGCGCTCGAATTCACACAAAACGACCAGATCGGCCGCGTGGCCGGGGTCGATACTAGCCGGGTCGCCATAGACGTAACGAACTCCGAGATGCTGACGCGGGTTGGCATCGGCCAGTTGATCGCCATCAAAGGTGCGACACAAGCAGAATATCTGATAGCCATGACAGATCGCGTGACGAGGTCACTACGCGAGGAGCTTCCCGACCCGGACGGCGGTGAAATCGCATCCCTAATCGTTTCGCCCTCCGATCACATGCAGGCCTTCGTGATCGGGACCTACCGCACTATTGATGGGGACAGGGCGGACACCTTCAAACGCGGGGCGGATAGCTTCCCTCAGATTGACCGAGAATGCTTTGTTATCGAGGCCGGCAATCTCCAGCGTTTCATGGGCATCCTCGGGGCTGGGCTTCCTGAGCAAGAGAGATTGAAACTCGGCACGTTCGTCGCCGACAGAAGCGCGGACGCTATTGCCAGCGGGGATCGCTTCTTCCAGCGTCACGCTGCGATTTTAGGTAGTACGGGCTCAGGGAAAAGCTGGGCTGTAGCGCTGATCCTTGAGAGAGCCGCGAAGCTCAAATTTCCAAACATCATAGTCTTCGATATGCATGGTGAATACAAACCTCTTGCCGAAAAGGCGCGAGGCGGCTTCGCGCAGCGCTTTCGCATCGCGGGCCCATCTGATCTCACCGACCCCAAGGATGACGCGCTTTTCCTACCATATTGGCTTTTGAACCGCGACGAAATGCTCTCCATGATTTTGGATCGCAGCGATCAGAACGCTCCCAACCAAGCTTCACGCTTTACCCTGCACGTCCGAGACCTAAAAAGTGCAATGCTAGAGACCGTAGAGAAGACGAAAGTGAGGCAAACCTTCACGGTGGATTCGCCTATCCCTTACGGGATTGACGAACTCGTCGCCAAGCTGAAAGAGGACAATACTGCCAAGGGAATCTCCGCATCCACGGGCAAGCCCGTTGCAGGCGAGTGGGAGAACAAACTTTCGCGATTCATTTCCCGCCTCGAGGCAAAATTGGACGATCGCCGTTACGGTTTTATGTTTTCGCCACCCAAGCAGGCGCTCGCTTACGACTGGCTCGCAAAACAGGTCGTAAAGCTATTGCGGGCCGATACGGGAAACGGGATCAAGATCGTCGATTTCTCAGAAGTTCCTGCCGATGTGCTTCCTGTCGTCACAGGCACGCTCGCTCGACTTCTTTACGACGTACAGTTCTGGATGGACACAGACTCACGTACCCCCGTGACACTGTTGTGTGACGAAGCGCATCTTTATCTGCCGGTTAAAGATGACGCCGACTCTGTCCAAAGACAGGCCCTGTGGTCATTCGAGCGTATCGCGAAGGAAGGCCGAAAATACGGATTCTCCCTCCTCGTTGTGAGCCAGAGACCGTCTGATGTAAGCAGGACGATCCTTTCGCAATGTAACAATTTTTTGGCCCTTCGGCTCACCAATGACAGTGACCAAAACGTTATCAAGCGACTAATGCCTGACTCACTCGTGGGGTTGACCGCCATGCTGCCGCTCCTGGATACCGGAGAAGCGTTGCTACTCGGCGACGCGGTGTTACTGCCAACCAGGATTAAGCTCGACCAGCCCGAGGTCAAGCCGGACAGTGCCACTCGCGATTTTTGGACGGAATGGGGCTCCCTAATGCCGGATGAAAAGCTGCTCGAGCGCGCTGTCGAGTGCCTCCGCAGTCAATCTCGCGCGACCTAAAGTGGCCTTTCTTTCTCACCTGATTGGTTTGCCGCAGTTCCGCGCGTGACGTTTCCGGTGGCGGGCTAGACGACAACCAACATCGATACCAACCTCGGGATCAGCTGATGACACGTGGTGACGAGATACTCGCTACTTTCGCAAAAGCGCAGGCCGACCTCGGATACCTTCGCTACGAACATTACCAGGACGATGACATTCGAGCGATCGTCGAGGTGGTCGGATCGAAAGTGGAGCGATTTTTCAAAACAGCGGTTTTTCCGGGCTCGGATGTTACCGATACTTTTGACAGGGTGATCAATCGCTTGAAGTCAGCCGGCCTCGGCAAAAACACCCGCGATGACCTGCATGGGTTCCGTGAACTCTACAACGCATCCAAACATGATCCACTGCAAGCTCTCAGCTTAAAGGCGACAATCAATACTGTTCAGAAAGCTCGGGACGCGATGAAATCGCTCCTGACCTCCGGAATATGGAACACGTCTCTCCCGGTCACTAAGGTGGTCAGCAAAACTCTATGGATCACCGCCTATGACGTCCTGCATCAAGGCGTCACCGAGATCTATGTGAGCGTGCCGTGGCCCGATGAAGATTTCGCCACGCACCTGGATATAGTCTGGATCAAGGCGTCGGAATGGGATCCGCTTAGGAATGAACTCGCAGCGACAGGTTCGGCCCAAATCGGCGCGGCCTACTTTGCACCTACTGTTTACAAGAAGTTCCATGAGGACGACTTCTTAGAAGCCGCCGAATGGAATGGTGACTACCGCGATCTCATCCAAATTCTGTCGAAATATGAGGATCGGCCCACTGCTGGGAAGTTGATCCCAAGCCTTAGGCGCGATCACATGGGGACTGCTGTATTGTCGGCGGTCGCTTTAGCGGGCGTCGACGTCGTCTCAAAGGCGGAACAGGCGATGACGCCAGAACAACTGACCAACGCGATACTTAAGCGTGCCGATGAAGTCTATGCGATGCCTGACGAACGCCCATGGGTAAAGGAAGCAGCAGAACATCTCGGCGATTTGTTGAGCCAGGTAGACTTCAAACAATGGTCAGACCTAATAGGCCCATTCTGGAAGCCTTGGAACCCCTCGCATCGGACCGGCACTGGATCCAACAAGTCCAGACCTCCAGTGCATTATGAAATTGATGACATGATGAGGCTTGTGATCACGTAGCGGCGAGCATCGTACAAGCTTACCCGATCCCCCACGCCCGAAACCTCCCCCTCCCCGTCATCTCGCGCAGGCCCAGCTCCAAAACAATCCGCCGCGCCGCCTGCGGCGTCACCTCGAGCGTCTTCGCCACCATCCCGGCCGACACGAGCGGTTTCGCCATCACCAGGTCGACGAGCTCGGGCAATTTCGAAGAAGTTCGGCGTCCGTCCAGCTTTCGCTCGAACATCGAGCGCGCCAACGCGAGCCGGTCGTGCTCTTTCAGACCGAGCTCGGCGGCTGCGCTCAGGCCGTGAGCGATGGCAAGCAGCCGGGTCTCCCGATCGCGATGCCGGCGCCGATCGACGGGAATGGTTTTTAGGCCGAGATTGACGGCGCCGAGATGCGCGCCCGACGTCACACCGGCCTGGCGCAGGATCGACGCGGCAAGGAGCCGTCCGAGCCAGGGCGCGTGCTGCAGGACGGAAAGTTCGTTCCAGGCATCGAGGGCGACGATCGCCTGCAGCACCGCCGGCAACTTTTCCGCCTGGCGCAGCGCGCCGCGCCATTCCTCCAGCCGGGCATCCTCGTCCCAGTCAAGATCATAGACCAGTGCGTCTCTGTCTGCCGCGCTGGCGCGGCCGGGACGTGTTGCGTTCTCGATCGCAGCCTCCGATCGGGCCAACACCGCATCGATGGCGGCATAGTCGACGCCAGGTAGATTTTCCACGTCGTCGGCGTCATCCCCCTCCCCTTCCGGATCGATCGTGACCGCACGCCGGATGGCACCGATCGTCTGCGCCTCTTCCGTGTCAGCCGTCGTAATCTCCGCGGTTTTCCGCAGCGAGCGTAGACCGTCGCTCGACAGCGCCCAGCCGGGAAGTTGGGCGGCGATACGCCGGCGGGTGCGCAAAACATCGCGGGCGATTGTCAGCTCGTGGGTGGGTGTGCGAATATCTTTTGTGGCGTCGTGGAGGACAAGGTCTTCTAAGTGGACGAGTTCGCCGTCGATCCACAGCGAGGCGCAGGCGTCGGTGAAATGAGAGCGCTCGATCCATCCTTGCCCCACACGCGATCGGGCAACGCGTTCGTCGAGACGCGCCAATTCGATACCCGCCTGAAAAGCCGGCTCCATCAAGGCAGTCATGCTGATTTTCGTGAGATCGTAAGCCATTGAAATCATGATAAATGATTTGCGAAAGGAACTCCATCTGAATATTAGAGTTTCCCACATGGTATGGTCGTAGGTTGGAGTGCTAACCATCGATAAGTATCCCTTATCGCAAGTTAGCCATCCATGAGCAATTCCTTGCTATCTCGCACGGCGAACGCTATGTTACGGCTTCAATTCGACGAGGAATATCATGTCCGAGCCACAGCTTTCCATCCGTAGCACCAAGGCGAGAGATCTAGCGCATGCGCTTGCGCGCCGCACCGGTCAGCCGATCAATAGGCTCGTCGAGCTGGCGCTTGAGCGCTACGATGTCGAATTGAGGCAGCAGGATAAAAAGCATCCACTGGATGCTGTCTGGGAACTTGCAGCGGAGGGCCGCCGCAATGTTCCTGCTGGCACCACGTCTGCCCATGATGATCTTTATGATGAAAATGGCCTTCCGATATGATTGCGATCGATACCTCGGTTCTTGTTGCGATCGTCTTGGAAGAGCCGGAAGCCGAAACCTTCAAGTCGGTCCTACGGCAAGAAGAGATCGTTATCGGTTGGCCCACTCTGTTTGAAACAAGAACGGTTCTGACAGCCAAGGGTTTTTCCAATCCCGCAGACATCGTCTCCCGGTTCGTTGACGCACCGAACATCGTGCCGGTCGCCTTCAATGAGAAGCACTATCGTGCGGCTGAAGCAGCGCTAGACCGATATGGCAAAGGACGCCATCCGGCCAGCCTGAACATGGGTGATTGTTTTTCCTACGCTGTAGCAGCAGTTGCCAAGGCGCCACTTTTGTTCAAGGGCCATGATTTTGGGCAGACGGACCTTAAACTGCACCCAGCATCGTCAACGGCATGACTCGTGGCAGCCGAACCAGCGTTGATCGCAGAGCTGAAGAACTTGACACGATCGCAGCCGTCTTACCGATCGATAGGCGCGACGAGCTTGCCGAACTTCTGACCGACCAAGACATCGACACGCTGCGCCACCTGGTCAACGAAGGCATGGGCGAAAACACGCTGCGGGCTCTTACCTCCGATCTTGCCTATCTGCAGGCCTGGTCGCTCGCCGCGACCGGCGCCTCTCTCCCCTGGCCGGCGCCCGAAGCACTGCTTCTGAAATTCGTCGCCCACCATCTTTGGCAGCCAGACCAGCGCGACATTGATCCTCAACACGGCATGCCAGCGGAAGTCGAGCAGAGCATGCGCGCGCAACGCTTTATTCGGTCGCCAGGACCACATGCACCCGACACGGTGCGCCGGCGGCTTGCCAGCTGGTCGACGCTGACAAAATGGCGAGGCCTGATCGGCGCCTTTTCCTCCCCTGCCCTCAAATCCGCTATCCGACTTGCCGTCCGCGCGACGCCACGGCCTAAAAAGCGTAAAAGCGCCAAGGCAGTCACCGGCGATATTTTATCCAAGCTGCTCGCGACCTGCAGCACAGATAGTCTGAAAGATATCCGCGACCGCGCGATCCTGATGGTTGGCTTTGCCTCCGGTGGCCGCCGACGCAGTGAGATCGCCGGTCTCCGCCGGGACCAATTGACGATCGAGGCGCCGATTACCGTGGAAGGTGGCCCTCCCCTGCCCTCACTTTCAATCCATCTCGGCCGTACCAAGACCAGCGGCATGGAGGACTATGAAGTGGTCTACCTGACTGGGCGTCCGGTCGATGCGCTCAATGCCTGGCTTGTTGCTGCGAGAATTGAAAGCGGCACTGTGTTCCGGGCGATCGATCGCTGGGGCAATGTCTCCAGGCGGGCGATTGATCCGAAGGCCATCAACGATATCGTCAAGCAGCGTGCCGTCCTCGCCGGGCTTAAGGCTTCGGAGTTTTCCGCCCATGGGCTCAGATCCGGATATCTCACCGAAGCAGCGAACCGCGGCATCCCCCTTCCCGAAGCGATGGAACAATCACGGCATCGTTCGGTGCAACAGGCATCGAGTTATTACAACAACGCAACCAGACGAACAGGACGGGCCGCACGGCTTCTGCCGTAGCAACCGCTGACTTTCGTGACGGCATCGGTTCGGTGAAAGCCTTGCGTACGGCGCAAGGAAAGCGGGACATTCGCCTCCTCAATCCAACCGCCCCGATCTCTGCCCGAGAACCTGTACTGTCTTCCCTTTGAAATCTGCAGCGACCCCCGTGCAAAGATTTTCGCGAACGATCTGTGGTCGCTCTCCGGGGTGGGGTGATGACCCCATACACTATCATTTCAGTCCGGAGCACGCCAACTCGCTACTCCCCCTCACTTCCATTCATAGGACTTTGCTGTGTGGTGCGGCCGTTGCATCACGAAGGCGGGCTCATCCGTCAATGAGATGAATTCTAGTGCATCGGTTTCGTCATTGAATCCAATGAAGACCATCAGCATCGAGCGAGCCACTGCCTGACCTTTTTTGCGGTAGGAAAAATTGACCGCGCAGTGCGGGTACTGCGCATTCATCGACGTGCTCTGGATAGCCCCACCGGCTGTCGCCTGGTCGGATAAGGCCACAAACTGGCCAAGTGAAAAAAACCGATCGATCGCAGAAAACGCCGCTGCTTGTGAAATCTGCTGGTTCTGTCCAGTCGCTGCGGAGCGACCATAATACAAACTGTCCGTCTGGCCTTTACGTCGCTTCGTCTCATAGACGACGAGGCTGCCGGCCGCGATCAGTTCCAGCCGCATATCGAATGTTTGGAATCGTTCGGATCTCCGGTCCAGTTCAGCAAAAAGTGCCCTCAGGTCCCCGATGTAGTCGGCGTAGCGTGCAACGTTCATTGAAATTCCGTCTCGCATATTTGGTGGCAGCCGCGGCTTTTAACACCGCAGCATTGAAGGGGATACTGCCCCCCGCCGTCAATTGCGCGGGCGCGCTTGCGGTTACGGCGGTTATCAAGAGGAGTTGAGTTCCCGGAGTAGGGCTGATCACACTACACTTGTCAAAGCTGACTTATCCAGGAGGAGTGATATCTTGCGAGCGTCTCAAATCCGACGCGTAGTCGCACTGCTGATGGTTCTTCTCGGCACGTCCGGATTGGCACAAGACCAGAACGAGCGCCGCCAGGAGCAAAGCGTCGAGGATGGAATATTCAACCTCATCCCGCCGGACTCAATCACCGAGCATAGCCTGAAGCCCGGGAATGACATGGTGCCCTATACGGCGACTGCGGGTACGCTCGACCTGTTCGGCCAGAACGGCCAACGCTCCGCAAAGGTCTTCTATACGGCCTATGTCGCAAAGGACCGACCGATCGACCGCCCCCTCACCTTCGTATTCAACGGCGGACCGGGCGCCGCCTCGGCCTATCTTCACCTCGGGCTGGTGGGTCCGCGTGTCCTTAAGTTCGGCGAACGGCAAGATGATGGCACCCGGCCCTCACTGGTCGATAATCCGGACAGTTGGCTTTGGTTCACAGACCTCGTTCTGATCGATCCTGTTGGGACCGGTTGGAGCCGCCCCACCAACAATGAGGATGCCAAAAGTTTCTATGGGGTCAGACAAGACGCTGAGAGCCTTGCCAAGGTCATTACCCTGTACACGCAGAAAAGTGGACGCCTGCCCTCGCCGAAATATCTGCTCGGCGAAAGCTACGGTGGTTTTCGCGCTGCCAAGGTGGCTTCGGCTCTAAAGGAAACCCAGGGGGTTCTCGTCTCAGGCATCGTCATGCTCTCGCCGATGATCGAGGGCCGGTTCCTGTGGGGCGCTGACGACGACCCGCTGGCAGCTGCCCTGCGCCTGCCGTCCCTCGCCGCTGCGGAGCTCGAGAGGAAAGATGCGTTTGACCCCAGCCTCGTGGATGACGCTGAACGTTTCGCCATGTCCGACTATCTTGTTGCGCTTGCGGGGCCTCCACTGCCGGCGCCTTCTGCGGATGCGTTCTATGCCCGTGTCTCGCAGCTCACCGGTATTCCGCACCAGCAGGTCTTGCGCATCCGCGGTTTCTTTGGAGACATATACCCGAAGCAGTCAGCGGGGGAGGGCAGGGTTGTCAGCCCCTATGACGCTGCCCATTCGGTTGCCGATGCCTATCCTGAAGCGGCTACTTGCCAAAACGACGATCCCGTCCTCGATGGCTTCACCCGGGCCTACGGAGCTGCTTTTGCCGCCTACGCCCGTGATGAACTCGGCTTCAAAACCGATATGACATATACACTCTTGAACACGGATGTGAACCGTCGCTGGGAATGGAACGGTGGGAGGGGTGGAGGCGATAGCCGGGTGACCGCGACAGCGGCAACCGATATCCGCGACCTCCTATCGGTGATCCCCCAGTTTAGGGTGCTGGTTGCTCATGGCTATAGCGATGCCCTAATCCCATACGGTTTCAGCAAGTATGTCCTCGATCATCTTCCGCCTGCGCTTGGCGCGGGACGGACGCAACTCGGGCTATCGGGGTGGTCATATGTTCTACACATCGCCGACCTCCCAATCGGCTTTTTCACAGGACGCCCTTACTTTCTAAAAGGGTTCTTTGAAGTGACCTTACCGCAGAAAGGCGATTGATGGCGCAGGATGGGTCGGCTCGCCCTCGTTGTATGACAACATATTCAAGTAATCGATCCGTCGGACTGGATGACTGGCAGCTTCAGCTGCAGAAATTGACCACCCCTGTAGCACCGGTTCTACCGTAGTTAATTATCGCCAAAGACTATCCGGAGACAGGTGAAAGGCGAAAGAAGCCG
>Ga0307515_10009316_pt1 | contig 18999 bp, 16 predicted proteins | sample 17_EM_MG_FD_194513 | JGI IMG/M metagenome (GOLD analysis project Ga0307515, IMG submission 194513) | Populus trichocarpa ectomycorrhiza microbial communities from riparian zone in the Pacific Northwest, United States - 17_EM | ecosystem: Host-associated > Plants > Roots > Unclassified | place...
GGATTTCATTCTAACTTTGTTTTAGCTGTAGTTCAGCTAAATCCTTTGCAAATAGTGAGGCTTTATATTTCTCGCAGCCAGATAGGTAAGCACGCAGCAGGTCAGTTTTCCACGATCGTTCATAGCTATAATGGGTGCATTGGGCTCGCTCAGTCTTCGCGCCGTCCTTCCTGAACTTCCAAAAGGCGACTGCGACATTAAAATCCTCATTTCTACCACGTTTAGTAGACATATTGGTGGTAATAGAGCTTTGAATCGTCGAGAAGATGACGATTTAGTTTTGGTGGGGGGCCGTGCGAGTAGATTTGCACGCTGACATAATAACTTAAATTAAGGTTACACCAATCAGATGCCTAGGATTTTAAAAGACGCTAGTGACTGTCCGAAACCTGACCGAAATTAATTCGGACGTCCGCAAATCCACCCCTACCTGCTAGTATATTTTCAAAATAAGTGAACCCTTGAAAAATGGTTGGGCTGTATTATTCTGCTAGCATACTAGCAGGGAGGGCGTCTGCCCCGTACGTGTTACCCCCTTGTATACCGTGACACTTATGCACGTGCCACCGCAGCCCCCTATTTCTTGACTACGTCGACTCGAATCTGTTCTGTTCTTCGTCTGAACGTCTTGTTGCCTGCAAGGGCTATTAGCTTAGCTTTCGATAGAATTAGCTTAGTTCCTTCGAAGCTGCCTCGAAGTCCCTAGCCCCCTTACATAACCGATATAAGGTTAGACCTTTTATAGTTATCTTTAGTAATTCTATTAAAGATTATATATAGCTCCTATTTAACTTTTTAACTAATAAAGTTAGTGATATCCGCTTGTGTATATACAAGGGGGTAACATCAAAGCGTCAGATACCCCCCCTGCTAGTACAGGTCAAGGAACAAGTAAGTCCAAAGCAGACTTGCTAACAATCAATCAATCAATCTGACGACCCTTCTGCTTGATTGACCGCCTATTTTGGTAGCCTCTCGATTGATTAGTTGATTGTTCGCCCAAATCCGAGCTGATTGATTGCAAATTGATTGATTGCTTATAAGCAATCAATCAATCAATCTCGATTGGGTCCGCTTGATTGTTAGCAAGTCTGGTCCAAAGTGACACAACGGGACCAGGTTATTTTGCTTAGGGTACTAGTAGGGGGGTGCGTCTGACCCATTCATGTTACCCCCTTGTACATTTGTCCGCTAATTGATTATATGCGCCTGAGCCTGCTGAGGTAACATATTATTGGTCATCGCTCCGCTACCCAGACTCACCAAGGGATTATTTGGTTGGTAACTAACTGTGAAAGTGAATCAAGGGCAGTAGTATATCGCAGTGCGGTCTGGCAATTCATAACTCACAAAAAGAACTAGAAGTCAAGGTCCTAGTCTTCCTTTTGAATATGTATGTTGGGCTACGAAAGCCCAACCACGACGAGCTCATCATTTGATTTCTGGTTGTGAGATTCCATATCATCACAATATTTTTCTATCTTAGAGTCGAGTCTAGCTCAGATGCTTAGCCGAGCCCTTTCGTGACCGCTCTATATTTCTGGGCTATACTAGGCACGTTTCTCGCCTAAAACAAACCCCTCCTGCAGTGGAGGCAGGGTATCATGCTCATCGCCGATGCTGTTGAAGAGCCACGAAGCAGTTGAATGCGTGTTATACCAAGACAATGCGGAACGAGAATATTCTTTAATGAAGCAGAGCAGAAGATGGGCGAATGCAAAGATGCTGGAAGGGTTTGGTCTTAGAATAGTCCGTCGATCTCGCCCGTCTCAGGATCTACGTCAACATTGAGATAGCCTGGCGCAGTAGGCAGGCCTGGAATGGTCTGAATATCGGCCGCAAGGGCATACCTGTGGTGAAAATATTAGCGAGGGTTGCGACCTTGCAGGGATGTTGACCCCGGTTTAGATAAAATACGAAGAAACGAGTAGAAGCGGCTATCAGAACACTCACAAATATCCCGCCCCGGCAGCCATCCTCACATCTCTGATCGGTACCGTAAAGCCGCTTGGAGCACCTTTCAAGCTTGGATCATGAGATAAGGAGTATTGGGTCTTTGCGATACATATCGGCAGATTTCCGAAACCTTGCCGCACATACGTGTCCACTTTTTTCTGTGCCAATTCCGAGAATTCGACCTTCTCAGCACCGTACATAATCTTTCCAATCTTCTCAATCCGCTCTTGCACGCTGCCTTCAAGCTCATAGAGGAGTTTAAAGTCGGGCTTGGGCTTGGACGTAGCAGCAATAACACCGCGAGCTAGATTGACAGCACCCTTACCGCCTTCTGCCCAATGGTTGGCCGGGATAGCGTCCTCGGCTCCTGCGGCGAGAGCCTCTTCTTTGATGATGGCAATTTCAGCATCGGTATCAGTTGAGAAGCGATTAATGGCTACGACAACTGGGACACCAAACTGCCTTGCGTTTGAGATATGCTTCTTCAAGTTTACGCATCCCTTACTAAGTAGGTCGATGTTCTCAGTCCGGTAGACCTCCTGCAATTGAGCACCAGGGGTGATTTCTGGACCACCTCCGTGCACCTTGAGAGCGCGGACGGTTGCGACAATGACAACAGTATCGGGAACGAGGCCTGAGGACCGGCATTTGATGTTGAAGAAACGCTCACCACCCATTGTAAAGTCGAAGCCAGCTTCTGTCACCACGAATCCCGTTTTCTCCTCGTGGTCTTCATCGGGCTCGGTGCCTGCAAGCTTAAGTGCTAACTTATCCGCTAGAATGGATGATGCTCCAATACTGATATTAGCAAAGGGACCAGCATGCACGAAGACAGGGGTGCCTTCAAGTGTTTGCATGAGATTAGGCTTGATAGCATCCTTCATGAGTGCGGTAAGAGCACCGCCTGCGCCAATGTCGTCGCAAGTCACCGGATCGCCGTTTCGTGAGCTGGCAACAACCATCCTGCCAAGGCGCTCACGAAGATCTGCGAGGTCATTGCTAAGGGCAAGTACTGCCATACATTCGCTAGCAACCGCGATGTCGAAGGCTGTCTGGCGGGTTTGGCCTTTTTCTGTGGGTGCTTGACCAACCGTTATTCCTCGTAGGTGCCTGTCGTTCACGTCGAGCACTCGTCGCCAGGTGATAGTGTCTGGGTCAATATCTAATCTAGCAAATCGGTGAATCTCATCCTGTGATAGGTCATCGGGATTTGTCTTATCTATTCCGAGTTTATTCAGTCGTCGGAACATCACTTTTACGAATTCTCTCTTCCCTTTCTTGACGGGAACCAATCGCCGGTACAAGGCAGCGTCGGTTTGAGTGTTCTCATGAAACATCCTCGTCTCGATCGCAGCAGCAAGCAAGTTGTTGGCAGCCGAAATAGCGTGAATATCGCCCGTCAGATGAAGATTGAACTCATCCATGGGAATAACCTGACTGTAGCCTCCACCCGCTGCGCCACCCTTGATACCAAAGGTAGGCCCTTGGCTTGGTTGCCGTACGTTCGCGAATGATATACGACCGAGGTGAGCAGACAGGGCTTGTGTGAGACCTACTGTTGTCGTCGATTTCCCTTCGCCGAGCGGCGTTGGGGTAATACCAGCGACCAAAATATATCTTCCATTACGACGGTGCTCAAGTCTCTTCAAAAGGGAAAGGTCCACCTTAGCCTTGTATGCCCCATAAGGCTCAAGTTCGTAGCCCATAATCCCAACTTCTTGTGCAATTTTCGTGATAGGCTTTGGGTGCTGCGCACGTGACACCGCGATATCTGAAGGAACAGGATCTTGCAGCTTTAGCGGTAATGGTGAGACAGAGCGTTGTTTTTGGCGCTCGAATGATGCGTCCGCGGAATTGATGACATTCTGCAACAGCATGGCAACCGTCATGGGCCCAACACCGCCAGGAACAGGGGTGATCTGTGATGCAACTTCGACGGCGGAATTGAATTCGACATCTCCAACGACCCGCTGTCCGCTCTTCTTAGTTGAATCTGGGATGTAGTTCGTGCCAACATCAATCACAACAGCTCCTGGCTTCAGCCAATCTCCTTTGACAAAGCCAGGCTGCCCAATAGCGGCAACCACGACGTCGGCCTGCTTCACGACCTCTGGCAGGTTTTGTGTTTTGGAGTGGCAGACCGTCACCGTAGCGTCTGCATTCTTCAGGAGATAGCTGACTGGGCTTCCCACTATATCACTCCTGCCAATTACCACAGCATTCTTTCCCTTCAAATCAACACCACTTTCCTCTAGAAGTACCATCACACCCTTAGGCGTGCACGGTGTGAAGAGAGGGTGACCACCCCGCTTCACTAACTCTCCAATATTCGCAACTCCAAACCCATCGACGTCCTTCTCATCCGCAACAGCAGAGGTTATGGCATGTTCGGATATGTGTTTTGGGACTGGCAGCTGGACGAGGATGCCGTGGATAGCCGGATCGTTGTTGAATCGTGTGATGCATTGGAGAAGCTCAGCTTCAGAGATGTCTTCAGATAAGTGGACGCGTTCGCAGTCAATGTTGGCCTGTAGAATAAATAGTCAGCATAGGATCTAATATGTAAATGGGTACCGGTGGTCTACCTCTTCGGCAGCCTTCAGTTTCATGCGCACATAGGTACCTTGAGAATGTCAATATGCAATCTCACACCTTAATCATGGAGATGGGCATTAGGATTACTTGAGTCTGAACGATCACCAACTAGTTGAGGTTCTCAGCAAACATGTATCAGCTAATAGGATATGCTACTGGTAGTACCTTGCACGATCTTTAGTGAGGGTTTATACCTTGGGTTACTCTCTTGCTTTTTCTTGATCTCGGCACCAAGCCTCTCCCGTATGCTCTTCGCAATGGCGGTGCCGTCAATCTTAGTGGCCGTCATCCTGAGCGGGCTGCTGGAGAAGTGGCGTCCGAGATGAGGGTTTTTTCTGCAGAGTGTTGCGTGGAAAGGCGGTACAAATGTCCGTCGTTGATGCGGCACAGCAAATGGCGGTAGCCGGCGAGGGCCCGGTGGGTAAAGGGCAGCTTTGGACCTGCATATCAGGATCATCATTATGGGGGCCAAGCCAGCTGTGTTGAACGACTGTATTGGATTATTGAATGAAGAATGAAGGGCTCTATGAGCATTTTTGTTTTTCGAGAATCACGAGCTGTTTACTCTTCTATTGCGTAAGTTATCCTGATTTACTTTTTCTCAACTGCCGGCAAATTCTTCATGGCGCCGCCAACAATTGTCTCCGACTACTACTAATGCCGGTACTCTAACTGTGGTAGTCGTCGGAATTATGTACGCGTACACCCCTTCTGAATCAATTATTCTGCTTAATTCTGCTCCATTGCGGTCAAAGAAGAAAACTCGATGGGTCCCATCACCCTCTGGTCTCCACCTTATGATTTCCCGAGCCTATATATTCTTCTTTGCTTCAATTTCCATTAGAAGACCATATATGATGAACAGCTGCTCGCTTTTCTTCTTAAGCTCCTCCCTATTTCGGGGCGCACATTGTTGGCCAAACTTATCTGGATGCCATGAATTACGCTCCGTCTTGAGGAACTTGTAAGAGTACTTCCCGGAGCCTCGAAGGAGCGATGCAACATCGTGTTGGCAAACTCCAAGATTCCCTAGCTGTGTTTTGAGATTTGCGCATGAGACAGCCTTACAGGAGCGAATCGACGTTGGCAACTCAGGGAAAGTTGTCAGACCTCCCTTGGCAAATGCGGCATCACACCTAGCTTTCCATGCTGAATACAGCTCCACTGGGCCTTGTGGTTCTTCTTCGAGAAGAGTAACCCAAGTGCTATGCACCCATCCCTGCTTGTCTTCCTTATTCCGTACAATATACCAGAATTCGCTCACTTCGGAGATGATCGTTAGGTATTCGCCCTTCCGTAACGGCAACTCTCTCTTATCTTTTGTAGCCGTGCCACCGTATTTGGCTCTGGCCGGCTTGTTCACGGCTTTGGTGGAATTTGGATTCGGTATTTTAGTAAAAGATGGACCCGTGCTGCCTCTTAAGAGACCGATAAGTTCATGTCCACCTGAATCGACGGATTGACTAAAGCGCACAGACGGGTGAGATGAACCATCTTGGCACTTTTCTACCATAACATATCGTCCCTTGTTGTGCGGATCGAACGAGACATGCTAGGTCTATGTTAGCTTGGTTACTCGCCTTTGCCCCGTTTCAACGTCTCGAAAGGAATTTGAGAGTCTAAGACATCACTGCGCACGCGGAAACCAATTCTTTCTTACCGCCAGTTTATCAGGTTGGAAGAGCGGGTCTCGCCAGAGAAACTGCCAGGCGTTCTGAAGCATTTGGGATTGGTTTCCCCAGTTCCATGCGTATGTAGCAGGACCTTGTCCCTCAGAGCCCGAAACTACAAAATAGGAACCGTCTGCTCCGAATGTTATGAGCTGTGGCGGTCCTCTTATCCATCCATTGTCACCCCACCAAGACTGCAGGAGTTGTTGAAGACTTGTGGGGATACCTTGACCAGTGATGGCTCTGCTGCTCCATGCCACATAGCTTCCAGTTGCGCCCAGCACAACCTTTGTAGACCCATCGCAGTGTAAGAAAGGTTCTCGTTCAGATAATTTCCGATGTTCCATCAGCCAATTGTTTAAGCTTTGTGGCACATCGGCCCCCCAAGCTGCTTCATCATCAGTCAAATTTTAGACATACGAGAAAGGTGCAGGCTACTTGAGTAATAGCGACCATCCCTCTGGTACAGTATGAAATACGACTTGCTGCTTTGGCCGAATGAAGCCCACTTGATCTTTTGGATCAGATCTCGGTTGATGAGCGTGCCAATCTCGCACGGGAGCGAGTTACTGGTTGATCGTTAATAAGCTGAATATAGAAAGTACGGTGGGTCAAACGGCAATACTGCAAAGCATGTTATGAAATCCAAAAAGTAGTATCATGCCTCACCTGGCATAGCCCTTTGGAGTGCAATATAAATAGGTACCATTGCAGCTGTAGGCAAAACAATATTCATCCTTTTCCATCGGCTGCATTATGTTCAGTTTGATATTCGAAGATATTCTGAGGGCGATCAGGAAGGGACACGGGAAGATGCTTAAATTGGATTAAACGGTCGAGAGGAGACGAAGGATGTGGATTTGGTAACCTTAGTGAAGAAATAGCGACTGATATCGTTCACCATTCAAATCTCAACCCGCTTTGAAGATGCATGCATTTGAAACTTCGCCATAGGATATCCCATGAGTCTAATAAAATTTCTATCTGAAAGTTAAAGAATCTAGAGATGGATTAAGACGGATGAACTTGAAAATAAAGCTGAGAGAACACATCTAGCTCTACTGGCGCCACTGAAATTGAACTTGCACACATGGAAAACAATAAGGAACAAGCAGACTCCAAAAAGATCGATCACGCTTAATCATAGGTCGGTAATTGCCTTGTAAAGCAAGAAACATGTCTCACTCTCTGAAAATATGATGATGTCTCTGGCGCTTTCGATTATTTCTCAAGTCAAATAGGAAGCTTTCTCTCAACAGTCCCAAAATTCTTCGAGGTTGCGGTGCAAGTCTAAGGTCTCTGAGTTATTGCAACCGAGCCTGCGGAGCTTGTAACTGATTCGGCTAGACCAACCTTGAAATCCCACTTCGCAACTCCAAAGGCTGCATATCGATATCGCCGCCGAACTTTCAGCATACACCACCACAGCAACACTACGAAACTTGACCGTTCTTTGTGTCTATTAGAAAGGCATCCCTCCTACATTTTGCCCAATATGAGGCCCATTTTGCTGTCTGGCCATGTCAGTACTCTCACTTACGCTCACAAGATGCGACATGCTAATTTGAATTCGGCCTCCAGGAACGGGCTTTGACTCAAGTTAAGTACGTTCCACCCAATCCCTTATGCCTTCTTGGAAACGTGCTAACTGACGGTAAGATACAACTCTGATGGCGATATAATTTTCTCCGTTTCCAAAGATCACGTCGTTGGCGCCTGGTTCTCACACAACGGCGAGCGGTTAGGCACTTACCATGGACACCAAGGCGCCCTATGGACGGTGGATGTCGACCCTACCTCTACGCTCCTTGCGACCGGTGGTGCGGATAATACTATGCGGCTGTGGGAGGTAAAGACTGGAAAACTTCTGAAGACATGGGATTTCGCGACAAGTATCAAGCGTGTCGAGTTCTCGCCAGACGGCCGGCAATTGCTAGGTGTGACGGAAAAGCGGTCGGGCCATCTCAGCACAATCGTCGTCTACGAGATCGATCCGGATGTCGACGCCGAGCAAACGAACGAGCAGAGTTTGAGGATAGTGTGTGACGAGAGCAAGGCGACTGTTGCGGGATTCAGCTATTTCTCGAGGTTCATCATTGCTGGGCACGAGGACGGAACCGTTTCGCAGTACGATGCGAAGACAGGAGAACTGCTCCTCAGTATTTCTGCGCATGAAGATGATATGCAAGTAACGGATCTCCAGTGGGCGCCGGATCGAACATACTTCATCACCGCATCAAAAGATAAAACTGCGAAAGTGAGTATCTCCAGGTGAGGCGTGCGAACTTTGCTGACAGGTTTCATAGCTAATAACCACCAATGATCTGGAAGTTCTGAAATCGTACGCCACTGACACTCCCCTCAACAGCGCGGCCATTACACCTGTCAAGGACTATGTCATTCTTGGAGGTGGCCAGGCCGCCATGGACGTCACAACAACAAGCGCACGCCAGGGTAAATTCGAGGCTCGATTCTACCACAAGATATTCATGGAGGAAATTGGCAGAGTCAGGGGGCATTTCGGACCGCTAAACTATGTTGCCGTGCACCCTAAAGGCGCCGGATACTGCAGTGGCGGAGAGGACGGTTACGTGCGAGTGCATCATTTCGACAAGCCGTATTTCGATTTCATGTACGAGGTCGAGAGGGAGCAGGCGAATCTATAAAAGTTCAAACTTCATGAAGCATGTAATGGCGTTGGTGGTTAGCTTGGTTGGCGGACGGTCGCATCGTCTTCACGCTGTCACATGGTTGTCCATGGGGAGACTACGTGAGCTTGTAATCCAAATAGAATACAGCTGAGAGTACGAATCGCTTCAACGGCTCTTCCGGGATTAGTGCTGAACCGTGACGTTGGGTAGTTTGGTCTTATTGGTCTCATTTGCCCCACCACGCTAATTCGCTTTCGCAGTTAATGTTCTCTGGTCAACATCTGGTAACAGCATGCTGCAAATATGTACGGAGGGCAACCTCCTTCGCTTGTATTCTTGATATAGATCAAACTGCTATGCCTTTGAAGTTTAGAACCCTTCATCCGCAGTTCTACGGGATCTCTGTAGCGATGTATGCTTTTCTATATATGTCGCTAGTTATTATTCGCTATGACTGCTTCCTTCCCATAAGTTTTGCTGACTTGAAAATCGGTCGATTTTTTCGCAGTCCTATCCTATTCCTTTGCACAGTTATCGGGCTTTTTATGATGATGGGCGGCGAAACGACACACCGCACGCCAAATGCGTCGCAAGAAACTTATATAAAATACGAAACCGTCAAAGGATACTTCCTTCAAGACGACGATAAGACAGATTCGTCAAAGTTTAATTTCGTGGGTCTTTTCCTGGGTTTCCACATAATCGTATTATCCTACTCATAGCGCACATAGAAAACGTCTAACTTCGGGCTCATCAACCGGAGCTATGAAACGGACAGCTCCCTCGATCCCACCCAGGCCAAAACACAGTGGCAGCGGTTTGCAAATCATGTGGAACTTCTCAACACAAAAAGTGCAGGTAATGTCCAATACAAGGTGTTGTTCATGGGCCGCCACGGGCAGGGCTGGCACAATGTTGCCGAGACAAAGTATGGGACGCCGGCGTGGGACGTAGGTTTCTTAAGAATATTTCATTTCCACATTTGCGCTTCGGGCGATTCTACAAATTTTTTTTACTTCGATATCATTTGAGCCGTTTTGACAACAATTAGTGCTACTGGTCGAAACTCGATGGCGCAGATGGCATTGTATGGGATGACGCGGCATTGACAGATGTTGGAAAGAAACAAGCGGAGGAGGTATGCGAATTCTGGAGGATTCATTTGCCAGAGCAAGGAGGAGGCATTCCACCACCCGAGAGTTACTATGTGAGTCCATTAACAAGGGCGATTCAAACGGCGGAGATCACGTTCGGAAAGCTAGGAATAGCGACGTTCAAGCCGGTTGTGAAGGAGGTAAGCGCATTATTTTCATAAATCAATGTTTGCCCATGGTAGTGCTATGGATCAGCTAATGGTAGCAACCAGCTCCTCCGCGAAGCCATCGGCGTCCACACTTGCGATCGGCGACGGCCCGCCAGTTATATTCGCGAAATGTTTCCTTCCTATACCTTGGAGGCTGATTTTGCTGAGATGGATCCTCTCTGGACAGAGGATTACCGCGAGCCCCGATCTGCACGCAAAGTTCGGATGACTGAATTACTCGACGATATATTCGCGAATGACGAGAATACATTCATTTCCTTCACAAGCCATTCGGGGGCCATTGGTAGTCTGCTTGAGGCATTGAGCCACAGGAAATTCGGGTTAGAGACAGGAGGCGCAATACCAGTACTTGTTAAAGCAGAAATAGTGAATGGGGAGAGAAAGCAGCCGACAATTGAGCCCAGTGAGACCGCACCGAGCTGTACAGTCAATCCAACACAGACGGCATCCATCGCATCGCTATGAACTGCGGGGTACAAGCGAAATGAGGTGGTCTCTCAAATATGTCTGCACAAGGACGCCATTTTTCCGACGAGCACGCTGGTAGCGCTAGAAGAGAAGCAGGCTAACTGTTAGTCACATTTCGCACGTCCCATGTATATTAAGATTGAAAAAGTAGCATGTGAAGCGTAAATCGAATTAAAGTGCGGGTGTAGCCGACAGCAGTGTAGCAAGTAGGACGACTTGCTCCAACTGAAGTTATGACTGCTTTCTTGCCTAGGTAGTCGGTTGATATAAAAGCGTTAGTCCTTAGTGTAAGAATACCCTTTTGATTTTTGCAAGCCGCACGAGTCGAGACGTCGCTTGAATGTCGGCACCCATCGGCAGCCTATATACCGAAGCGGATAGGGTCTGGTGACGAAATTTGCGCGGGCGGCGGGACACTGCAAATTTCAGAAAAGGTTCGCCCCCCAGAAGGTGCCAGTCATGCCTCAAAACTGCCCAATTCCGCTGCAAATTCCGATGTCACTGTACGCCATCCGCCTCTCTTCTTCTTTACGTGTTTGTCAGTCACCAAAACTTCCCCCCGACGCGCGCCCTGTAGTGGAGCAAGTTCGCGGATATCCATTCCTTGCTACCCAGGATTGAGAACCAAGCATCCCGGATCTTTCACAGCGCGAGTCCTATTGTATCGGCCCTCTGCAACAGCTTCGGCGGCTAAGAAACGTGCCGACGCGGAATACCGCCGTGCTGGAAAGCTTAGTGGTTAGACTGTTAGTGGACGTTTTGCGCTTTGGCTAATAGGGCTGCTGCTCCCACTCCCCACCGAAACCATGAGACCTTCTCCTGCCGCCGCCGCCGCCGTCTCTTCTGCCCTGCGCAGCGCAGCTTCTTCTCTAAACGCTGGTGGAATAGATAGCGGAAGGGTTCCGTTTGCGCGAGCTAGATTTACCCAAACTTTACCCTCGGCCTCCACTGCATCACCTTCTGGACCTTTCAGGCCTGCTGTTGGATATACCTTTCTGCAATCCAGGAAAATGTCCACAATCAAGAAGATCAAGGTTAAGAACCCCATGGTGGAGCTGGATGGGGATGAGATGACGAGAATCATTTGGAAGGATATTAAGGATAAGGTCGGTTTGGTCTCAATCTATACTGTGCCCTTCCATGGCTATCTCTTCATCTTTTGTGTTATCATAAGCTATTAGAGCACCACCACGCATCTCCTGCCGTCAATTTAATACTAATAGTGTGCTAAAAATAGTTTATACACCCGTGAGTTGACCTCCACGAGCGCACTCCGCCTCGTCACCCTCCTGGAGACTTCTCTACATCATTACGTCGACAAACTGCTGACAGACCCCGAGATACCTCGATATTGACCTCAAATACTATGATTTGGTGCGCACATTCCCTCCGAAAACTCGGAGCATCTCTCAGGACATCTCCCAGAGCAATTCTTAGAAGACGTCGAATAAGGATATTGGAAATTAGATTAGAAGCTGACGGAAGGTCAGGGTCTAGAATATCGTGATGAGACCAGCGATCAAGTGACGGTTGACGCGGCTGAAGCTATTAAGAAGTACTCTGTGGGTGTCAAGTGTGCAACTATCACCCCTGATGAGGCAAGAGTCAAGGAGTTTAATTTAAAGCGAAGTACGTTGGAAAAAACCACATGCCATTGCTTAACACGCGCTAATTAAATTCGCGTGCAGTGTGGCTGTCGCCAAACGGCACTATCCGTAATCACTTGTAAGTTGACCATATGCAATAGTTTGGACCCCTGGAGAAAGAATGTCGGAGGATAATCAGGGGATAAAATATTGACAAATTAATAGAGATGGCACAGTCTTCCGTTCCCCAATTGTTATCCCGCGCATCCCACGTCTCATACCAGGATGGAAGGCACCCATCATTATCGGACGTCATGCTTTTGGAGACCAATACAAGGCCAAAGACCGCGTCATTGACGGCGAAGGTACTCTTGAGATGGTCTTTACGCCGAAAGGTGGAAAGCCAGAGGTCATTAAAGTTTTTGATTATCCCGTTGGTGGAGGGGTTGCGCAAACCCAGTATAACACCTCCGAATCAATTGCTGGCTTCGCTCAAGCCAGTTTCAAGCTGGCCTTGAACAAGAAACTACCTCTTTATATGAGCACTAAGAATACGATTTTGAAGAAATATGATGGACGGTTTAAGGATATCTTCCAGGATATTTATGAGAAGGAATATAGAAAGGAATTTGAAGCTAAAGGGATCCGGTATGAGCATCGATTGATCGATGATATGGTGGCCCAGATGATTAAGAGCGAGGGAGGCTTTATTATTGCCATGAAGAGTATGTTCTTTTCGACCCTCGAGTCCCTACCTTCTCAGACCCCTGGAACTTGGAGGGGAAACCCTTTTTATGTAGATTGTTTCTAGGGCATGGCTAACTCACCACACTAGACTACGACGGCGACGTCCAATCCGACATCGTCGCTCAAGGCTTCGGCTCTCTCGGCCTCATGACATCGGTTCTTATCACCCCTGACGGTCTGACTTTCGAATCCGAAGCCGCTCACGGAACGGTAACCCGCCACTACCGCGAGCACCAAAAGGGCAACGAGACCTCCACCAACCCAATCGCCTCCATCTTCGCTTGGACCCAGGGTCTCGCGAAGCGCGGAGAGCTGGACGGTACGCCCGAAGTCGTAGCGTTCGCAGAAAGTCTTGAAAAGGCTTGCGTTGACGCCGTGGATATCGATGGTATCATGACGAAAGATCTGTCATTGGCGTGCGGGAGAAAGGATAGAGAGGCATGGGTTACCACGACGCAGTACATGGATGCGGTGGAGAGGAGGTTGAAGACAGCGCTCAAGGAGAAGTTGTAGAATCTTCGCTCGGAAAGAAATGTTCAGGAATTACACGATCTAGACGGATGTCGGGATATACGGCTGGGCTGCAGTAGAACGCATTATGATAGAAACCGTTGGAAACATTGGGTTGACTGTAAAGAGCTACGGGCTGGCTTGGCAAGTCCCTGTTTCTTCTTCTTTGCGAGTGCCAATTGTAGAATATTCTTACTATAACTACCGCCCCTGCTAAGACGAATTCGATCTGAGTCAAGATAGGCGCCTGCATGCAGGAAATCCATTGCCACGATATACTTCATCGTTACTGTCTTCTTCATTGTCATAGTCTACTGTGTGCATTCACGTCCTAATACCTTATATCTACTTTCCCTCTCACAAGACCACCCCACACTCTTCACCCCACACCTTCTAAACCCCAATCCCGTTATAATCGCACAAAACGCAGATGGTCCCGCTGCGCCCACCATCCCGCGCAGCAGCCAACCCAGCCCCTCAAACACTACAACACTCCATTGCGCTAAGCTGGTCACGGCAAGTAAAAGTCTACGGCTTGACGCTTAATTAAGGCCTTATACCGCGCTTAATCGGTAGTATAGAGCAAAGGCTAAAGGCAGTAAGAAAAGTAGACGGCTAGGAGATAAAGTATTAATTACAATTAAGTAATCTATATACTGATTTAGCTCTATTTAAACTAACCTAATATCACCATGCTCAATCAAATCTTCTCCCCTGCAGCCCTCCTAATAACATCCGCTGTGAACCTTGGCATACTCAAGAAAGGGCTATGCCCGGCACTGCACCGTTCCTCCTCAAACAGTGCCCCGGGCGTCTTCATCATAGCCTCCTGCAATTCCACTGGGAGGCACTTATCATTTTCACAAATCAGGTATGTAGACGGAATGTCACGCCAAGCTGTATACGTAACCTTTGACAAGAAAGCCCCATATGACTGGCTCTTGAGCCCCTTCACCGCCACCTTTGCAGTTTCCGGGTCGACATCATTGTAGAAGAGCTCTGCCGCAATTTCAGGGCTCTTCATGTAGGCGCGGTTGTCCGGCTGCAGGGCGGGCATCAGCGTTGAGGCAAAGGGGACGATAAAGATATCTCACCTCGAGCCTCATCCAAGGATGCGGTTGTCCGTTGAACGGCTGCTGCGAAAACCCTCCAACCTCCATAACACCAGCGGTGATATACACCAAGCGCACCACTCCCCCTTTCAGCCCTGCCTTCTCCCTCTCCGCCTTGGAAAGGCCCTTCATGGCGTCCGAAACTGGGAGTCCGGCGAACGAGTGCGCAACGGCGACTACGTCTTTTTTTTCCCTGATAGCGCTCAATGCCGCGTTGCGGATTCCTGCTATATCTTCATCCCAATTTGATTGTGGGGGGTCCTGGTCCACGGAGGCTAGGGTGACGCCGATTACGTCGTAGCCGTCCTGCTTGAGGAGATCGGTCGTTGGAGCATAGCTCTCTACCTTGTGAAACGCGCCGGATACGAAAACAATCGTGGGCTTTTGAGAAGCCATATTGAGAGGAAAATATAACTAGGCACGTAAGCTGCTGAACGAACTCATGTAGACCGATCTAGGTGGAAGATGGGCCGCTATGCACGATTCGATACGCCCCTGATCTAGTCTCAATCTGGTGGACGAGATTCCGATATGCACATAACTATTCTATTACTACGGTGCCGGGCATAAGTTTCGTTTGTACGCCGTTACCTCGGAAGCTCAGACCAAGAAATCGATTGCGGATATAGGTTATCTCAGTAAGTGACTCAGGCGGTAAACGAGATAAATCTCGCTAGTACTTAACTAGTATAGCATTATTAAAAACCCCTACTAGCTTTATTAAACCCCTGCTAGCGTTATATAACCCCTGCAATTAGAAGCGCTGTCTCGTTTGCCTTTGGTGCGAAAATGTATGAGGGTCGACTTATCGACCAAACGCGACACTGCTAAAGAGAAATATATCTCCACCAGTTAACTAGTTAACTACTGTAAAAGGTAATCGATTATATTTTAAGGGCCGCTTTATTTATCTATACGCTTATTTATGCATTTTAGCTAATATAAAGTTCTAAAATTACAGGTCGAAATTTCTTAACGCGTATTTTTGCGGCGACTCGCGAATCCTCCCTGAAACGCATCTTCGCGATTTTACTGTGACGGCGCTAGAGCGCGTCACCTGCCAAATTCTGCCCAAGTTCTGCCATATTCTGCCACCTGTCATACTGTCTCATACTGTCGCGTACTGTCTGGTACTGTTTGGTACTGTTTTCTACTGTTAGCTCGCCTACTACTAGCGCCTTGGCGGCTCGCGCTACTTATTTGTTTACACCAGCCCTAGCGACCCCCTTTCCTTCTCCTTAGCTTAGTATCTTTGTAAGATAGCATTCCACAAGCTTCGGTTCAGAGGCATTTGTGCGAGCCGTCACATTTACGACCAATCGCCTATGTCTAACTTTTTATATAATAAAGCTACAATATTACCACAACATAGATGTAATAGAGAAGACAAAGGGCTTTTACCTTGTAGTATTTTTGTGTTGTAATAGTACGTATAGAGCCTAGAATATTAGAAGTCTCCGCTACATCATGCACGCCGCCACCAAATGCACGATCCCCCACCAAAAATCTCATATTTTCAAAATTCAAATTCTATCTATAAGATATCAATAATAGACCGTAAAATTGACCCTAAAGAATGTTTATAGACTATTTCAACAGCTTGCTTACCCTAAGGATAATATTATAGCCTTCTACTTCTCTAGGAAGGTATAGTAAGCTAAAAACCTTATAAAAGAATAGGAAAATGCTGAGAAGAGCGAATAAGCAATAAAGGCTAATAAGAAGATTCAGTGTTAACTAAAAAGGAAGAAAAGTAGCATATTATTGCCTAAAATAAGAAGATCTAGTAAAAAGAGAACGAAGAGAATGTGTAGGCTAAAAAGCTTAATTACCTAAAAAAAGCCGAGATTATAAGAGAACCTTAAAAGAAGACTACTAATACTAGGAAATCTATATAGAATACTAAGAAGAAAAGTATTAAAATAGTATTGGATAAAGATAGCTTTATAAAAGTTAATATAGGGCTTATAAAAGATAGAGTAGCCTAAATAGTAAGTAGTTGCCTATAACATATAAAGCGATACCTAAATTAATTAAATAGCTATAAAATTAATCTAGATTAATAGAGCGACATTAAAACCACCTTATTCTTATATAAATTTGATTAATTTGTGGTGCGAAAAGCTTCAATTTTTGATTTCAAAATTTTGGTGTCGGCGTGCATGATGTGGCGGAGACTTCTAATGGTTTGATAGAGCTTCGAGTAGAGCTTCGAGTAGAGCTTCGGTAGAGTTTCGAGCAGAGCCTCAATAGAGCTCGAGCAGAGCCTTGTGTGGAGCCTTGAGTAGAGCTTTGTGCAAGCGTTTATGCAGACGTTCGTGCAGACGTTTATAGAGACGACGGAGACGTTCGTGTAGACGTTTATTGAGACGATTATAAGCTTCCTAGTATATTAATGCTGGGGACACATTGGTGTCTACCCAAATACTAGAAGCGCGTAACTCGTGAGGAAGTGGTGTTCCTATCTGTCAACCTGAATCAGGTTATCTTGTCACCGACTCAGCTACCATTGAGTCAGTCATTGAGTCAGTCATTGACTCGGTCACCTACCCCTTGTTTCCATTGCCACCCTCCTACCCCCGTCTCGTTCTCATTTCCTACACCTTTCTCATGTATATATAGAAGCTCTAGAGCCACCATTCAATGGACAGAGTCATCATTCTTTTCTTACAATCGGTGCACGGACTACCGATCGACACTATCGTAAAAAAGTAATCGATTATGGAGGAGATTGGTCTAACTTAACTCGTTAGCTTATTAGGTTAAAAAGGTGTTATTAGGGAGTCAAATATACAGGAGGAAGTGTCTCTCATACAAAATTGCGAAAATTAAAGATGAGCGCCATAGAGTTCCGCACCAAAGGCCCTCAGATGGCAGGGCAAACTTAAGGTCGGTAGATAGCTGATTGGTTGAAAGAAAGTGGCGTTTTTTAGGATGGAGACTAGTGATATTTTAGTATTAGTGAGTGCGTCTTCAGTTTGCCCTTGCCGTCTGAGTCGCTTACTGAGATAAGATATAGGAATATCCGCACCGTCCGCTAAGCTGATTTAGGACGGTAATGCGCTTTGGCGAGATTTATCCCTTCGTCCGCTGAGACATTGCCAGCGCTAGCAAGGGGGTCTCGCTTGGCATAACAATTATGTCCTTTGCATACAAATTTATTAGTAATCTATATTATTAGAATAAAATCGCATCTAGCACTCCCCCTCTAAATAGAGTGGCACATTACAAAACACACACCCTCTAACTGGTGCGTACAGGTCGGCCAGACCACGCTAAAAGGTCGGTCCGATAGGCGAAACCTCCGCCCGCCACACCAAAGCCCCCCCTTCCCCACCCAAACTGACCCTACCATCCACCCTATCTTTTCTTATATATCTATCTTAAATCTATTATAAAAATATTTTTTATATAATAATTATTACCTTAAAGAGCTATATAAGCTATTTATAGCTTATTTTATAGTAATTTTAATAGTTTAAGCTATTTATAAAGCCTATTTAAACTAAAATAAAATCCTATAAAGGTAAATAATAAGTTTTTTCTAATATATTTAAAACATGTTTCTAATACGTTTAGAATATATTTATAACTAGTTATAAACCTATTCTAGCTATATATAATTAAAATATATTAAGAATTATTATTAAATATAATTTTAGTAGTTTAAGCTACTTTATTATAACTAAAAACTATATATCTTTATATATATAAATAAGGCTTAAATATAAATATAAATATATTTTATATATTTATTATTATATACTAGCTTTTATTACTTTTAATAATAATAATAATTATATATATATATATATATATTAAAACTATTTACTCTCTTTATATTAGATCTTATATTTTATAAAAACTATTATAAATTCTAAGGGTATTTATAATATTTTTTACCCTTTATATTTAAAAGAACCAATATTATTAGCTTAAATATATATATTTATACTTATTAAATTAATATAATAAATATAACTTTTATTTAGTACCTAAAGAGCTTAAATAATTCTTAATTATAAATATAATAAAAGGAACTTTAAATTATATATATTTAAAAATAGATTAGAATATATTTAAAACTAAATTAGAACTAGATTAGAACTAGATTAGAATTAGATTAGAACTAAATTAGAATATATTTTAAATTAGATTAAAATATATTAGGAACTTAATTTACTTTTATAGCTATATTTAACTCTAATATACTATTTTATAGCTTAATTTTTTTATTTTTAATTATTACTAAAAGGAAGTATTTTAAATTAGAATATATAGTAAATATATTCTAAATATATTCTAAATATGTTCTAAATATGTTCTAAATATATTCTAAATATATTCTAAACATATTCTAAACATATTCTAAACATATTC
>Ga0307515_10009317_pt1 | contig 18998 bp, 3 predicted proteins | sample 17_EM_MG_FD_194513 | JGI IMG/M metagenome (GOLD analysis project Ga0307515, IMG submission 194513) | Populus trichocarpa ectomycorrhiza microbial communities from riparian zone in the Pacific Northwest, United States - 17_EM | ecosystem: Host-associated > Plants > Roots > Unclassified | place...
TCGCTTCAACCATCACTCCATCGAAATAAGTCCCCAAGTCCTCCACATCTTCAATCTCACCGATATAACCAGCATGCTGATCCGGCCGTAGTACAACCACACATCCCTTCTCCTTATCGACTCCATAATTCTCATAAGCACGGCCATTACCCTCATGATAGCTTTCATCATCGACATATATTTTATTATAATCCCATCCAACACGTTTATCAAATGGATGGAGTAGATCGGGAAAGTCGCGGAGCATTTCGACATCCCAGCGCTTCGCAGAATGCAGAGTTAGGATCTCAATGACGGAGTCGATGGGACGAGAAGCAGGTGTGAAGCGACGCAGGAACGAGCCTGGGGCATCAAGCTTGGCGCAGAACTTCTCAATGCGGGTTTTCTGAACAGTAGAGGTCACGTTACCAGCAAATAGGATGATACGGAAGCGTGAGTCGCTCTTTAGAAGCTGCTGTAGATGCCAAGGCCGGGCGTCCGACTGGTTGAGAACCTTAAACGAGGGCATACGCATACCAAGCTTGATATTTGCAGCGAGTTCTTGCTTACCAATTACTTGTTTGCCTATCACGCTATCGCCTTGATCAGCAGAGCTTCTGCCTTTCGCGACGAGCATGCTTGCGCTGTAGTCAACACTCAAGCCGGTAGCGAACAAGTTGCCTTTGAGAAAGGCGTCTTTGAACTCAGCCATCGAGACGCCAGATTCATCCATGAGGTCTTTCGCAGGTTTTCCGGAAAAAAGACGAGAGAACCGATGGTCGAATTCTATGAGGTCTTGCGCAACGCGGCGCCGTTCTGATTGGTACGTTTTCAGAATTGATCGTTGAGCGACGCCTTTGACGACGAGTCCAATCTTCCAGCCAAGGTTGTAAGCATCTTGCATACTTACATTCATTCCTTGGCCTGCTTTTGGAGAATGCGTGTGAACTGCATCGCCGGCGAGAAAAACACGAGTATAGGCATCGAATTGAGTCCCGACTCTCTGACCAATCTAACAAGGGGATGTTAGCAAAAGAGTCATTCAACTTCTAGATTGGTACATACTTGATAAGCTGTCCACCAATCGCAGTATTCGTAGCTAAGCTTGTAGGGGCTGATTATTCTCTGAGCAGCTTTTAAGATCGTTTCGGGGGTGATCTTTGATCTGTTTGCTCGGCCAGTCGCGTCGGGAATGATTTCGGTCAGCTGGATGTATAGCCGGACCAATTTGTTTTCTCGAGGAATGACCATCATGCTGCCAGACTCGGCGCTATGGATTGCGCAGCGCATTCGGACATCAGCTGTATGAGGTTAGATGCCGTTCATTCAATTTAAATTAAGCATTACTTACGAAAGTCGGTAATAGGAATGATATCTGCAGAAGTCAGCAACCGATTCATCCGTAGAAAGGACTAAAGTCTATACCAAGTACACCCCATATGTAATCCGTAGCCTCTCCCTGCATCTCATACCCCAATTGTCTCCTTGTCCAGCTGTGTGCGCCATCACAACCCACCATGTATTTTGTCCTAACAATCTCGGCAGTGCCCTCCTTCCCTTTACTCTTCCTTATCAAGTCGTCCACATCATCCGCAGCGAGATTACTCCTGAACAGACCGTCTCCAACCTTGCTCGTCTTAGATTGTTCTGGTGTAGCCTCCTCATCCGTCAAATGTCGTAGTTTCACAGTTATAGGGTATGCGGAATTGTCTTCGACCTTGGACGTATCGATTTCAAGGGTTTCTGGGAGGACGCCTCGCTCGACTTCGATTTTAGAATGTTTTTTGAGGTGATCAAGAAAGAAGCGCTCGATGCGGCCTTGGTGTAGGACGATCTGCGTAAATCGAGAGATCCCAGGAGGCGTGTCCGGGACACGATCAGAGCGGCGTATCACACCATCCGAGCCTGGGTTCTATTGGAACAGCTGTGAGCTCCCTCTGTAGAACCAAGATTTTTATTGTTGGGAGATAGCCTTACCCACATGTACATCTAACAAGCTACTTAGCACCTTCCCTATCCAATTGAGGGCATGCGGAAGTTCTTGCCTACCTCTAACATGTGATTGCTCTCCTTCCATGCGCGATCCGCAAACCCAAAGCTGTCAAAAATTTCCAAACTCCGGCATTGTAACCCATCAGCCTGGCCGTTGAAGATCTTGGTACCACGCTTGTCGATGATACGGGCATTGATGCCGCAGCGAGCCATCCACGCCGCCATCATCATCCTAGATACGCGTTAATGTCGAACTCTCTAGAACAGCTCCTAGCCTAAGGTCTACCCTGCAGGACCGGCACCCACGATGAGGCTGTAAAGTGAGCATTAGATGAATCCAAGATGCCTGGGGAGGATTGAAATCTTACACATCACAATTCGACTCCGGAATGATAGCTCCAGGCATATTGACTGCTCTTTAGTGGTCTTTAAATCTCGTGTTCAAGCACTTTCTTAGGGGGCTGAAGCGCTCAACACCGGCAAAGATACGACGGCCATGTCGGGTGTGACTGGCAATATATATATTCCAAGCTCCTGGGTACCATATCAATTAGTCTTGACGCATCGCGGCTCCACGAATCGCCGCAGGCGAATCGTCTCACGTCATCGCTAATTCTACACCATTCTGGCATATCCGGCTAAAAGCGCGTGTCGATCAAGCCTTCTACTAGCCGTATGTAGATTGATCGCCAAGATCAAATGGAAATATCCAAATAACCTTAACTCGTGATTATAAAGCCGAAGAAAATAGGGTTACAAGCTTTAAAATTATATTAAATACTTATCTATTAAGGTTATAATAAAGCTCTTTTTAATTTTGTATTACTAAGCAATATTAATAATACTTAACGCGTTCCTTTATATAAAAAGACTTATATACCATTTTAAGAAGTTATATTCGTAATAGTAAAAAGGTAGTAGTAGAGTAAAGAGAAGGTAACAAGTATAAGCTCGGGCCTTTAGAGCGCGGTTGCTTTTTAAACTCGATTACATTTTCTATATTAAATTATAATTTTATCTCATTATAAAAATTAAGAATTAAAAACTTTATATCTAATTTATTTAATTTATAGAAAAAAAATCCATTTTTTAACCTTTTTATTCTTTTTAACTTGCGTTTTATTATAGTATTAATAATAAATAAATAAAAAAGAAAATATATTTAATAGTTAAAGCTATTTACAAAGTCTAAAAATAGTACTATTTTAAAAGGTTTTTATTTTATATATATAAGAGTATCCACAAGAGTAGCGATAGATTCGCGATCACTTTCTATCTTTTTGGCTGCATAGCGATGTAGTTACAATATAAGGTAATAAGCTCTATACTACTTAGCTATCCTATAAACCTATAGAAGGTAAGTAAGTAACTAATAAGTTACTAAGTATACTATACCAAATAACGTATAAGCAAGGCGACTCTATTACTTAGTATTTTAATAATCCGTTCTTTTATAATTCTTATAGGAAGGTAAAATTATAATTTAATATAAGAAATTAATTGTTATAGTACTAATACGCGTAACCTAGACAGGGGGCTTAGTTAGGGGTTCGGCTAAGGACTTAGCTTAATATCCGTATTAATAAACTACTAATTATATAGGCCTGCGCGAATCTCTTATACTATGCTAATGCCTCGATTAACTAAGTCGCTATAATATTAATCGAGTTTTAGAGAGTAACTAAGTTCTAAAGACCCGAGCTTAGTAAGTAATTAGGTAAGTAATTAAATAAGAGAGATAACTTATTAATAGATATAATAAACTTAATTTTATATAAAATAATAGTATATTACTCCAGATTCGGATTTAATAAATTGGCACTTTTTAAATTAAAATTATTTCTCTTCCTATCTTTTTAAATCCTAATTTATATATACTTCTTTACCCCTTAAATCTTTTAAGATACCTTAGAAGTATAGTATACAAGACAGAATTATTATAATGGTATATAGCCTAGGCGAAGGTGGAGCGCATAAGACTAGCTAGAAGGACGTACTTAGGTTTTCACCCTACTAGGGTTTTTTTTATAAGGCATATTGTCCAGATATATAGTAGGGAGCAGGCAAGCCAAGCATAAGTCATAAAGAGAGTTAATAAAAGAGGACGATATGGTAATAAGGGTAGGTAATAGCTTAAGTACCAAGACGAACCGATAAGGAGGGAAAGGGCTGCAAGCCTAAAGGAGCTTATAAGGAGGTGCTAAGGCCTAGCCGAAGGCTAGTCTTAGCAGCCGCCAAAAGATCCATTGCATTTTTCCTATATATAGAATGTAGAAGCCTATATAGGCCTAAAGAGGGACCGAATTAAGCAATAAATATAATTAATAATAATATATACTTCTTTAACTATAGCCTTTATTGAGAATTTTAATAAAAATTAAATTTTAAGTACGCTTTCCCCTATATATTTTCCTACCCTTCCTCTTTTATATATTAAGTGTTAGGTAACCAGTCTACGACTAACTTATATCGGCCTTATATATTATTCTACGTAGTATATCTAGTAAGTGTGCTAGATGTTCGCTTATCTTTTTAATATATTAGATCAGCCGAGTAGCGTAGAGCTTATATCTTATATTAAATACATTATTTAACTAATTTAAAAGGCTTTATCCGATTATCCCTTCCAAAATATTATTTTCTATTCAATCTCGTTAATTTAAGCCTTTAGTAAATATAACTTTAATGTAACTGTTATGCCTAAGCCCAACCCACTCGGCCATATAAACCACTAAAAAGGTAGCAGTAGTGTTTCGCGGCTGGACGGGCTGCCGGGTGGAATGCCTTATAAGCTCTCTAGTCTATACCGCCGTATGGGTAGCGTAAGGTCGTGACAATAACTACTATACCTAATACGAAATCTCTAGATATACTTTACTAATTTCTTTTAACCCCCCCCCCTAATTCCTAAGAGCGTTAAACTTATAGTTAAATTATTTAAAACACTTTATATAAAGCTTAAAGAAAGTTATACTATAAAAATAAAGAGTGAAGTAATGCTATTACTTTATTATTATTACTATTATTATTATCCATTTATTACTTAACGTCTACCATAAATTCTAGCTCGGGCTACGCGGGCTACTCTATATATATATATAGGGGGAAAGCAATATTAATAGGAAAAAACCCCTTGTATATTTAGGGGAGAAAGGCCTTATAAGCTACCTTAATAGGGTAAAAACCCATTAACTATCTCTATACGTACTACGGCTCTATACGCCTACTCGCAGCTATATCCCTAACCTCTATTAAATATTATATCTCCTTAATAACTACTATATCCTTTTTCTAGCTTCTATAGCTAGGGTTTACTACGTTTTAGCTAGGCCTACTATTAATTAACTTAGCTATATACTAGTAGTTATTTTCTATATCTTACCCGTTATCTATATACTATCTTTTATATACTATTATTATATACGCCCCCCCCCCCTAGAGCCTTAAAGGCTTAAGGGGGGTTTACCCATAACTGTAATACCGAAAGGCGAGCGGAATATTATATACTAGATATTTTTTACGCCTAGGTCTTAGTTATTAGGCCCTCTCTTAAGGGTTACTAGTTATTTAAGAGGAGATTATAGAACCGTATAGTCGCTACTTAGGCTGCTAGGTAGTATAGTATAGTTATTAGAAAGTAACTGTATATTCTATAGGCAATTGCCCTAGGGGTTCGAAAGGGGGTATATTAATTAATTAATTAATTAATTAACTTGTTTATTAATATAAGATTATTAATACATTCTATTATGGGTTAGAGGATGTTATTAAGGTCCGTATTATATCTATAAGGATTATATAGGTATTAAATAGGAGTATAGTAGCTGCTATTTTATAAAGTAGTACTAATAATAGTGGTTTTTAAGATCTTACTATCCTATATAAAAACTTTTTACTACCGGCTATAACGGTTTTAATAACTACTAGGTCTTACTTACACGCTATATAACGTCTTTATATTAACTCTACTAAGTCTAAACTTTAAAGACTATATGTTTGTAGCTGTTATTACGTATAGGTTTAAAGTCTAATTTTGACCGCCTTACTACTTTATTAGTAACTATTAGTAGAGCGTATTTAAGCAAGTATATAATCTTCGCTAATATAGATCCATATTATAAAGTATAATACGCAATTAAGGCCTCTTAAAACATTCCTTTTATACCTTTTACTACTATCGCTACTACTTTAACTATGACGGCTTAAGCCATTAAACAAATGACTTGACGGAGGCTTGAATAAATACTTCAAAGGTAAAGCGAACGAATGCTGTATTATGAAGATATTAAGCCGAGGAGCAAGAGAGGTCTATATACAATATGCCAAGTCTTAAGCGAACCACTAACTAGGTGATGCGCTCTAGCGCCGTCATATTAACTAAGCTTCTTTTAACTATATATACTATTAATTTTATAATATTATAGTTATAAAAACCGCTTTATATTTAGCTACCTTTATTAAATATTATAATTAGACCTATACTGCTACCTGTATTAAACTCTTAACTAAAATAAAAACCCACGCCTTTAACTCTATAATTAGATAGTTATTAAAAGAGGAGAACCTTTAATAAATAAGATTATGTATATAAATAAAGCTATATTATACTATAGTAAGTATTAATATATCTTTATCCTTTTCTTTAGTAGTGTTTTATAAGAGGCGGACTGTACACAAACACTAGACTTAAAGGCGGACGTATAGTAAAGGAGCCTTGATCTTATTAATTCTATTGGCCGGCTTTTATCAATAATAGTAGGACGGAATACACCAGCGGAAGGGATAACTTATTAATTTTATAAATAATTCTACCGTTACTGCCTTTAACTAAGACGTATAGTATACTTTATAGAATAATATAGGCTTGCTTTATAGGCCTTAAAAAGGACCTTATATCTTTTAAAATAAAGAGAAATTAAGTAATATTATAGCCTAAAGCTTTTAAATGCATATTTATCTAAAAATTGAAAAGTGGTATAACTATATTTTAACATCTATTAACTATTTAATCCTATCCTATCTATTATATAAATAGATAACGCGCCTCTAGATAAAGCGTAATCTACTAAAATTAGATTTATAGCTAACTAGATTTAAGTACTTAATTAGTCCCTAAATAGCCTTAATCTAATTAAAGCACTTTAGAAGCTAATAAAGGAATAAATTACTTAGTATTACTAAAGGTCTTATACTAAGGAGTAAATATACTAGGTAATTTAAGAAGAATTGGATAAGATTATATAAAAAGATCTATACCACCCCGTTATATTAATAAAGCAAAGTATACGCGACGTTAGTATAGCTGGGGGCGGTATAACCAAGTAGTAGATTTAGATAAAAGCTTAAAAGAAGGAATTAGATACTCGTTTAGCAATCTAACGATTACTTAATAGCTCCTTTATAGAAACTAGTATATAGGAAAATCCTTTTACAATTATTATCTTTCAGTTATTAAATTCCCTTCTTGATCAATTTTCGCCTACTTTTATAGGTATTGGCACTTTTTTTATCAAGTAATTAAATATCCCTTATATCGATAACTATATATAATAAATTATAGCCTATTCGTATTAATTAAAAAGATATATATAGGTATAAGTTATTCTACTATATTGTTAAAATCTTAAATAAACCAATTAATATATTAAAAATTTAATACATTCTATATATAGGCCCCTACCCTATAGTGTTAAGTTAATTACTATACTTCTACTAATAAGGCCCTACTTTATAAAGTAGTATTTAATAGAGTCTATAACTAAATTAAAAATTTAACGCCTATTAAGGTCTCTTAAACTCCTTACTACTACAGGATCTCTTTATGGTATTTATTAAAAACTTCTTAAGCTAGCTCTTTTTCCTTATCTATAGGTATATTACGTAAAGTGCTAGCCTTTTATTTATTTTAACTAATTTATATCTATAATATAGTATTAAATAGCATCTCTAGAGACTCGTTTGGTATTTATCTTTAGTAGATATACTAAGGCCGTCAAAATCGGACTCTGTACCTATATAAGGTAACAGCTACAAACCTGCTAGTCTTCGGATTTAGCAGAGCCAACGCAAAGACATATGTACGGCTGCGCAGCGTCGGCGCTGAGACGTGGTAGTATTGCGAAAAAATTTCTTGCTAGGAGAGTAAGCCCTAGCAAAGGCTTACGAATACAACTATTATATCTCTACGTATATATCCAGTATACTTAAATTACGGCATTCTATTTATAGCGTCCCTCTTCTTCTTATATGGTATAATAATATACTATACGGTACCTATATATAACTATATATACCTTATAGGCAGAAGGCCTATAAAAGCCTTTTTTAACCTACCTACCTAATAGCCCTAATATCTTCCTTTATACCTTAATTTACCTAGCTTATTTTAGTACGTTAGTAGTATAAACTAAGTATAATATTAAATATAGAAAGATAGGGAATAGGGGCTTAGGTTAGGGCTCTAGGATAAAATATATATACTTAGCTTTTAGGGGTGTAATTAAAATAAGCTAGGTTAGGTTATTAAGTAGGAGGACTATAAGTAGGCGTATATATATATATATAGGGTAGTAAAGAGCTAGTGGTAGGAATAATATAATACTTAATAGCAATTTATAATAATATATTATTATTTATTCATTGCTTAACGTCTAATACGGATCCTATGTGGCCTACGCAGACTACTCTATATACAGGGGAAACTTATAAATTTATAAGAAGAAAACCCCTAATATATTGGGGGAGGAAAAACCCTATAAGCCACCTTAGTAGGATAAAAAACCCCGAATTGCCATGCCTGTACGAGCAGCGGCCCTATAGGCCTACAGCTCGTCCTCCTCCTTAGATGTTTTGAACTCCTTAGGAACCACTGCTTCCTTCTCTAGCTTATCCAAAGCTAGGGTTCACTACGTCCTAGCTAGGCCTTACCGATTAATTACTGTACGCTTATAGTTGTGCCCTATATCTTAACTACCCCCTATATACTATCTCTTGTTAACCATTGCTATATACACTATACCTCCCCCCCCCTAAGGCCTATTAAAGGCGTAAGGGGGATTTATTCGTTCTACTATCTTAAAACTAAAAGATAAAAGCGGGATATGTATATGTATATCTGGGTATCTTTTATGCCTAGGCCCTAGTTACTAGGCCCTCTCTAAGGGCACTACTCCGTTAAGAGGAGATAAGGAAAACCGTACGGGGTTATCCAACTGCCGCTTTTAGTAGTATTATAGCAGTATGGCGAGTGACCGCATGCTTCGCGGGCGATCGCCCTAGGGGTTGGGAGGGGCCGTATATTTGCTCGTTCGTTCATTCGTTCGCGTTTACTTGTTTATTAATATAAGGTCATTAATGCTTTCTACTGGGGGACGGGGGATGATATTGAATACTGTGCATCCATATTAGATCGTATAGGTGCCCTAGATAGGAGAATGTAGTAGTTGTCGTACTATAAAGAGCCAACAGTAGTGGTTTTCAAGATCTCACCATCTGAAAATTTTTCACTACCGCCCTTAACGCCTACAACCACCACAGGTCCTGTCCGCACGCTGTGCGACGTCTCTGCGTTGGCTCTGGATCTAAACTTCGAAGACTAGGTTCGTAGCCGTCACCACGTACAGGTGCAGAGTCCGATTTCGACGGCCTTTATAATAATATAGAAGTATAATATAAGGAGTAAATAGAGTAAAAAAGGTAATTAAAATCCTCCCTTATAGGAGTTTTAAAGTAGTAACCTAATAGTATTTTTCCTCCCGTTAATATAGTATGGGTATACTACTTAGAGGGGTTTTATATATAAACTTATCTGTATTTATCTATATGGACTAAATGTTTAGAACCGCTTTAGATATTAATTAAAATTAATATAGATATAAATATACTAATTACTAAAATAAAGAATTAGTAAGAGCCTTAGGGCCCTATAAAGGGGCACCGCGCCTAAGCTTATAAGCTAAGAAGCCCTTTACCTATAAGTGGTAAAGAGAGCATAGGAAATACGGAAGCTACTATAATACTAAGTAAAGACCTGACGCTATGCTAGTAGAGGACTACTATAGCAGTAGAGGCTAGGGGGCTATTAGTATAAGTAGAGGTCTACTATATATATCATAAAATAGGCAGATATTAAATAAAAACGATGCTAAAAGAAGGTGGCAAAAGCGCAGAGAGTAACTACGTGGCGTACTATATAGTTAATACTAACTCCCCCTATATATAAAGGATAGACTAAGGTAGAATTTATAGCTGACTTTTTACTATAGATAAAGGTTCTAAGACTAAATATATAGCTAGTAAGTATCTATATTCTAAATATTATATTATACTATATATACGGATAGCCTATATAGTCTATACGCTATATAATACTTTTCTATAACTACTATATAGTAAAGGACTAGGTATTTACTAGAGTAGGTATAAATTATATTACCTAAATACTTTTTATAAGTAGGGGCCTATATATAGCAGTATAGTGGCTTATAGGTTAAGGAGTCCTTTAGTAGTTCTAGATAGTATATAAGATCTAATAGGAGGATATAGGAGGATATAGGAGGATATACCCCCTTTTAGCCCCTTAGGGACTAAATACCCCCGCTATACTAAAGGCGGTATATAAGCGAATTACTAAGCCCTTCTACTATCCCCTGGATATTTTAAGATACCTTAAAAGCATAGTATAAAAGGTAGATATACTATAATAGTAAATAGGCTAGGCGAAAGCGGAGCGCATAACGCTAGCTAAAAGGTTATACTTAGGTTTTTCCCTTACTAGGGATTTTTCCTATAAATAGAAGGTAGAAGCCTATATAGACCTAAAAAAGGAACCGAATTGGGCAATAAATAAAATTAATATATACTAAGAGCTTTGTAGAACGCTTAATAGTATAGTATAATATACTTAGCTGTGGATATTTATAGAGGATAATTTATGGGCATTAGTAATAGTTATATTAAAAAGAAAGTAAAAGAAAGACTTTTAGGTATAGTAGTAGATCTTAAATAAAATATTATATAACCTTACTTAATTAGTAATATTAACGCTTTTTATAAATTAATTATATATAAGGTAATAGGCTCTACACTTATTATCTAGTAGTAACTAAGATGTTTTAACCTTACTATTACTTCTAAATTAAGTAAAAGCTCTATGTAGGTAGGGTCTAGGGGGTCTTCTACTAAAAACCCCTATATCTATACATATATTAATTGAACTCTATATAATAAGGCTCTAAACTACAGTTTCGAGTTAATCAATCGGCTTATTAATCGTAAACTTGGGTTGAATTTTCTTATCTCGGGACCAGATTAGATGATCGTCTAGTAGCGAGGTAAGAGTTTTCGTTGGCTACTTAACGATCCGCATGTTATACCTATATCTACTTAACTTATTATAAACTTTAAGAGAGGACTAAATAGAGGTAGTTTATTAGGCTTTAGCGGTGGCTTTCTTACGACCTAATTTTTGGGAACAATATAATAAGCAGGCTGTATAAGATCTATATTATTGCATATACGGTTACGCATAATTTTAGTAGTGTATTAATTAATAAAGTTTTCTAATTACTACTTAATATGTGAAAGTTTGGCCGCGTGCACGGGCCACAACCTATTGGCACCTATTAGTGCAATGGATATATACATAGGCGCAACTTTATAAAGGAAGAGGTATACTTAATAGAATTAAGATTACGCTATGTATATCGGCACATTATCGCGTAGATGCGTGTATATCTTTTCGCGAGAAATCTACGTAAAGTCTCCCTACCGTAGAATTTTACTATATAGTGCCTTACTATTAGAGCTTCCCTATATAGAACTCCTTGCTTATAGAGCTCCGTGCAACGCTTCGTTAGTAGAGGCTCCGTGTAAAGTATTGTTGGTAAAGCTCCGTATGGAGCTTTGTCTACGGCTTTATCTGGAGCTTCTACACGCCGAAGCTACTAAATTGTTAAGGTCTACCTCCTCATTTCCGGACACTATTTTGAGAGTTAATTTTAGTATAGTGTGTCGCCTCCTCACGTTCCCTTATCGCCCTTACTTTTACTTACTGCTAATTTAATAAAGGCCTTTGATATTTTAACCTATATAAGGGAGAAAGGGCTTTATAAATAGTAGCTATTCTATAGGCAAGACTCCTCCTCTTAAAAGTGTACTAGCTGGGGCTCTAGTAGTTAAAGAATAAAGCGCTAAAAGATAAAGCTTAAAAGCTTCGGTAGAGCCTTTTAATTGTTTTAAAATTAAGTCTAATTTAGATCTAAAGCCTTTATTAGAGTAGGCTTCTTAATAAACTAGAATTGAAATTTATAACTAGTAGTATAGGCGTAGTAATATAATAATTTCATTGCTTAACGTCCGATTCGGATCCCTATTAGGCCTACGCGGACTACTCCTTATATACATATAGGGAGAAAACTCTATTTAAGAAAACCCTATAATCTATCTCCCTGCCTTTTAGAACTCGCCTATAAGGCGCCTATAAGGCGCCTACAAGTCACCTATAGTGCTCCTACTACCTTACTTTTTAACCTCCTTAGGAACCACTGCTGCTGTAACAAGCCTATAGACGCGCTAGTATCGCAAACTTTTCTCTACTACTGTAGAGTTATTAGGGGACGCCCGTTACTTACCCCCCTACCCTTTATTACTATTTCCCTTATAACCTAAAACTGGTTTAGTATATTTTAGCTAATAAGCCACTAGGTTACCGCCTTAAGGCCTTTTTATATTAAGAGTAGTGTATTATAGTTCTCTGTGCTAGCTACTAAAAGTATTACTTCTTAGTTGGTGCGTAAGGGGCATAATAGTATTACGTGTTTTAGTGTCTGTCTTAGCCAGCTATATTTATATCTTAGGCTACCTACTAGGACACCTACCCGGTAGAGCTAGTCTTTTAATCCTATTATTCCTATTCTTAAGAGTATTGCTATTATATTTTCTGCCTTTATTAGGCCTTTTTAGAGCCCCAGAGTATTTACCCCCTATAGCGTTAACTATGCTATAGCTTAGGTTCCTCTTGCCTTAGTTAGCCTCTATACCTTTAACTCCTCTATACCTCTCTAGCGTTAATCTAACCAGTATTATATTACGGTAGATGGTTTCCTAGCGTTCTTTTATGCTCTGCTTTAGCTCCTTTCTCTCTCTTACTATTATCTTTACTGGCCTCTTACGCGTCTCCCTTCCTCCTTTATATGGGCCTGGGCCCTAAAGCAGCACTATTTTTCTTCTACTTTCTTTACCTATTTCTCTAATATATCTTCCCTATTTTAGGGTTGTTAGTTTATTCTCCTATAGGGCGCCCTAGGGTCCCTCTATAGTTTGTTTAGGCGTGTCTTAATATACTTTATAATATTAGAGTTACGTTTATTTTAGGCCCTTTATATTGCAGCGGCTTTAATATATAGTTATAGGGGGGGAATATTAGCTTCCTTCTTAAGCCGTGCTGTGGCCGTTCGCTTATATCCGCCTATTATACTCTAGAGGCAGGCTGTTTAGACCTTTTAGAGTAGTTTAAAGAGCGACTTAAGGGGGCCTTTCTTAGATTCTTTAATGGCCTAAATACTAGACCTATATATTATGGTTAGCCAGATAACTGCTATATATAGTAGGCGTGACCTCTAAAAGTATAGGCCCTATATAGAATTAACGATCCTAGATAATGCGATATACTATACTTAGCCCTTATAGGCCGCTTATACCGCATATACGCTCCACTAGAGCTTACTATCTACCTATACTCCTAATACCCTTAGGCCCTAAACTAGTTAACCCCTAAAGCCTTAAATGCGGATTATATGCTAAAGATCTATAGATTAGTTGCGTTTTCTTATAAAGTGGATTAGCTGGTATTTCTCTAGTAAGAATTGGACTTTATATCGTCTTGCCTATTCTATATAGGTATTATAAGCTTTCTTTAGCATTCTATAATTCTCTACGGCTAATAGCCCATATATAATTAAGTTTATATCGTTAATAAAGCCTATCCCCTAGGTCGCCCCTTCCTTAAAGAAGTTAAGTAGGTTACTTATAAAGAAAAGGAAGAGTATAGGCAAGAGGGGTAATCCTTATAGTATTCCTGTTATAACTATAATAGGGGGGCTCTAGTATCTACTAAAGACTAGTAATATTTCTTTCTAACCTATAAACCCTTAGATAAATTATATAATCCATTCTAAGAAGCCTTTTGCCCTAAGGATGTATAGGAGACGCTTGTAGGGTATATTGTTATAGGCGCCACTAATATCTAAGCTAAGCATTAATACTACAAAGTCCCTTCGCATCGCCTATGTAGATTTAATGGTGGCGGTAAGTAGTATAAGTGCTAATAGTGTTAAGCGGTTCTTTCTTACCCCTATTTAGCTCTATAGTAGTAGGGCGTGTTCCTTAGCCGTATCTGCTATGCGGTCCACTATTACCTTTTTTAAGATCTTACTAAGGGTGTTTTCTAGGGCAATAGGGCGGTAGCTTCCTGGGATTAAGTAATTTACTTTACCTTCTTTTTATAGGACAACCGTCGTTATAGATCTTCTAAGTTGTAGGTAGTAGCCTATAGCAAAGCATGCTCTAGCTACATCTACAAGCTAGGGTGCTATAAGTAGTTCACAGGTTTTTAAGGCCTTATTTAGAATCCTATCTAGACCTAGTGCTATATTGTTTAAAAGGCGGCTAATAGTTTTGGCCATTTCCTCTATTATTATGTCGCTATTAACCCGCAGGCGAGTTACCGGTGCTTTACCCGTAATATTACTAAGGTCTACTAGAGCTAGTTAGGGGAAGAACCTTTCTATAAGGATCTTTACCTTCTTATTATTATTGTTAGTAGCCTATAATTCCCCTACTATTTATAGGGGTGGTAGGTATAGGTCTTCTACTAGTCGCCCTACCTTTTTCTTTACCCATTTTGCTATAGCCTACAGGCCCTTGTTATAGGGGAGGCTTAGGTTAAAAGTATACTTATTTATAAATTATCTCTAGTTATTCCTTGCTTCTTTTTTTAGGGTATTCTTTAACTAGTTTCTTATGTCTTTATATCGTCTCTTATCTTTAGGGTCGTGGCTACTTAAGTATTTCCTTCTTACTCGTCGTTGGCTAGCTATAAGAACCGCGCATTATGCGGACCAAGCGTGTTGCGCGTAGGGGCCCGGTCTTGAGACCGGGCAGTGCTCTTTTAGCCCGTTTTTAATCGCTGCCTAGATCCTTTCTAGTCTTCGGTCGATTTCCTTAGGGGTGGCTAATAAGCCTCGCTTGTTTGGTATCGGGTGGATTTCTTCTAGGTCTTAGAGTTGTTGTTTAACTATAGGCGTAGTAATAAGGTTGTAAAGAAGGCGAAGTTCTATATTAAGTTATTTTATATATAAAGTAAAAAAAAAAGGTTATATAATTATTTATACTACTACTACTACTACTGCCACCACCACCACCACCACCACCACTACCACTACTACTACTACTACTACTACTTAGACTAGAAACAGCATTTAAAGCATCCTATACGCCGTTAAGGTCTAGTAGGAAATGTAGCCTATATATAAATATTAAAAAATATCTCTACTAGTAAATTTATATAGTTTCTTATTTTAGTTCTATTACTATAAGAGGCCGCAAACGTATATCTAATAGTATAGGCCCTATATAGCTTAATTAATATATTATTCTCAAGAATAAAAAGGCTAAGATCTTATTGCTAGAGTCCTAACTACTACTTAAATTTAATCCTTTACCTATCGATCTCCTTACTAACAAAGCTCTAAATATACTACTTTATAAAGATCTAACTAATCCTCTTACCTTATTTAAGGATATATAGATAGACAATTTACTTAAAGGGTTAACAACTTATATAAATAAGTATATAAGGCTTTAACTCTATTAAGAATATAATAATAAAAATAGAAAGATTTTAAGACCTCGTCTATAGTAGCCGACTACTACTTAAAAGCTTCTTATATAATTACTAATAACAATTAATATAGGGTTGTTACTAGAATTAAATATTAAAGACTATTAAAAATAAATCTATAAAAGAGGTTTTAACTATTTTACTATTAAAGAAATTATAAGCGAGTCTTATTAGTAATAGATTAATTTAAAGCTTTATATTTTTTTAGCTATTAAAATCGGACTCTATACCTATACGCGGTAACGGCTATAACCCTATAGTTTTTAAAGTTTAGACTTAATAGAGCTAATATAAAGACGTTATATAGTATATAGGTAGGAATTAGTGGTTATTAAAACCGTTATAGGCGGTAGGAAAAAGCTTTTATATAGAATAGTGAGATCTTAAAAACTATTACTATTAGTACCTCTTTGTAAAATAGCAGCTACTATACGTCTATTTAGCACCTATATAATCCTTATTAATAGAATATAAAATTTTATAACGCCCACTAACCCCTAATAGAAAAATTTAATAACCTTATATTAATAAATAAGTAAATAAATAAATTAATAAACCCCTTTTAACCCCTAGGGCGATCACCTATAAAGTATATAGTTACTTGCTAATAATTATAATATACTGCCTAGTAGCCTGGATAGCGACTATACGGTTTTACGGTCTCCTCTTAACGGACTAGTAGCCCTTGAAAAGGGCTTAGTAACTAAGGTCTAGGCGTAAAATATATCTAGTATATAATATCCCGCTCGCTTTTCGGTATTACAATTATAGATAAATCCCATTTACGCCTTCGAGGCTCTTAGGGGGGGAGGGGGGTACATAGTAATAGTCTATAGGAGATAGTATATAGGAAATAACTACTAGTATATAATTAAGTTAATTAATAGTAGGCCTAGTTAGGACGTAGTAAACCTTAGCTATAAAAGCTAAAAGAAGAATATAGTAGTTACTAAAGAGATTTAATATCTAATAGTAGTTAGAGATATAGTTGTAAGCAGCTGTTACGGAGTAAGTATAAGCGACAATAATATATAACGAGGTAGATACTATTAAGTTATATATATAAATTATATAATAAAGTTAAAACATTATATAAAGTAAGAAGGTAAGAAAACGGGAAGAAAGAGTATATATTATTAGCTTAGTTACTTAGTTAATACATATATAGGGTAGAATAGGATTTAGGTAGTAGTCCTAGAAGAACTTAGTAGGATTTAGTAGAACTTGGCGGAATATAGCAGAATATAGCAGATTGCCGTCTTATAGTTAGTCTCTAATTATTAAGTTAATGGAAACAGGTAGATGTGTATAAGGTATTATAGGGATGTCCCATAACAGCAGCTATATAGGGCCGTAGTATATATAGAGATAGTTAATAGGGTTTTGCTACTAAGATAGCTTATAGGGCATCTCCTCCCCAAATATATAAGGGGTTTTTCCTATTAATATTACTTTCTCCTATATACGGAGTAGTCTCTATAGGTCAATCTAGGATCTATAGTAGACATTAAGTAATAAATAATAATAATAAATCTTTTTCTAAGGACCTAAGTAACCTAGCTAAAGAGTTGCCTTTTAATAAGATTATTATACTTAGTAATACTTTACGCGACCGCTTTTAGTTATATTAAAAGCCTAGAACCTTCCTTACTATTAGTATTCTAATTGACCCTATCTTAAAGGGGTTTAAATATAAGTTATAATTAATTAATATTATATATTGAAGTAGTTTAAGTATATTAAAGGTAATAAACAGGGACCTATTAATTTAAACAGGTATTAATTAAGGAAAAAGTAGGTTTTAAAAATATATGTAGCGGTATTAGATCTTCTCGTATAGAAGCTTAACTATAAGCATTATTTTAATAAATATAAATATATTATCTAGCCAAGTAAGCCTTTTATAAGTACTAAACTGTTTAGCTAGCTTTAGTAGAAAGTAATTAAAGTTATAGAAATAGTATAAATAACTAAAACAAGATATAAAATAGTGGAGGAATAACTTTAATATATGTACTAAGTATTTAAAAAGAGAGTTTTTAGGTAAATTAATTGTTCTCTTACAGACCTTAAGCCAGTATATTTAGGCTAGATTAAATGAAGTAAATTATATAGAAAGATTTTAGAAAACGGCTCTATTATGGGGTTTACTTAAAAACACTAATATAGTTAGCTAGTTAAAGCATAGATTATAATAGATCCTATATAACTATATAGAGTATATAGAGCATACAGGTTATATAGCTAGAAATAATATAAGTAAAGGGGTTTTTTTTAGGTCTAGGACTGTATTAAAAGATCTATATTTTTAATTTAAATGGTTTTCTCCTTATAGTAAATATAGAAACTATAAGTATATAGTAATTACTAGTAAGGCCTAGCTAGGACGTGGTAAATCCTAGCTATAGATAAGCTATAAAAAAGAAGTAGTAGTTACTAAGAAGATCTAATATCTAATAAAGATTAGGACGTAGCTATAAAGGCCATATAGACCGTATCTATATATAGAAATAGTAAATTTAGGGTCTTCCTCCCTCTAATATACTAAGGGTTTTTCCTATTAATATAAGTTTCCCCTATATACGAGGTAGTCTATATAGGCCGTATATAGAATCCGTATTAGATATTAAATAAAGATTAAATAATATTATAATATTACAATGGCGTTATTTATTCTTAATTAATGTCTAATATAGTCCTAATCTAGGTCTATATAGTCGGATGCTATTAAGTTATATATAAAAAACCTTTAAGGGAGATATAAGGGATAGTATATAGTTAAAACTCTTTAGTATAATACCTGGTTACAACAATATACTCTATATTACGATCTACAAGGCTTAATTAAAAAAATTTGGGTATATTTTACGATATCGTTAAGTTCTTTACACCAAAATCGGTATAACTAGTAGAGATTTTATATGGGAGGGAGCCTAATTTTGCCGGTAAGGTGGACGCCTTAAGCCTTTTTAAGTATAGAGCCCCCCCTTTTATTGCCTTTTAACCTAATATATAACTCTTTATATAACAATACCATTGGTAAAACAATACGCTCGGCTATATAAACCGTATCGTACTAACTAGTTTTAACTGTAATATATACTCCCTTAGGTAATACCTGTACTAT
>Ga0307515_10009318_pt1 | contig 18997 bp, 1 predicted proteins | sample 17_EM_MG_FD_194513 | JGI IMG/M metagenome (GOLD analysis project Ga0307515, IMG submission 194513) | Populus trichocarpa ectomycorrhiza microbial communities from riparian zone in the Pacific Northwest, United States - 17_EM | ecosystem: Host-associated > Plants > Roots > Unclassified | place...
CAGCGCTCAAATTTGTCATTATCGTAGGGGTGGAAACCTCACGATATTTGACAAAGATGACGATACTGTGGAGCGTAAACAGCTTTGAAGTTCTTACAGCTTTGAAGTTCTTACAGCCAAGCATGGGCGTTCGCTACGATTGCTATGTACAGTTGGTGGCGATTAAGCGAAATTAAATGGCGTACAAAAATCGCACCTCGCCTTGGGGGGGGGGTGGAAGCTGGTTGTAAACAAAGCTGTAGTATCTACTAGGTCCCTAAAGCTTTATAAATATTGGTTTAGAAAGTTATAGGGGCATTAGTAAAACTAAAGGGCATTACTAAATACTTTAAGTAACTATAGCGTATCTTAAATATAATCTTCTATTTATTTCCCTTTTTAATATAAATCCTATAATACGTATTATAAAGATCTAGCTTTATAAATATCTTCGCGTAACTAAGCCTATTAAAAAGTTCGTTAACTAGCGGTAGGAGGTACTAGTTCTTAGTCGTAATCTTATTTAGGCGTCTATAGTTAATATATAGCCATATTATACCGTTTACTTTTAGTATAAAAAGAATAGGCGCTTTAGTAGGTAACTTACTATATCTAATCCACTCCTTCTTAAGAGTACTCTCTAGGTACTTTTATAAGATCTATAACTCTTTCTATAAGAGGTTATAGATGGGTATCTATAATTGCGTATTACCTTCTTCTAAGTTAATTATATAATTATACTTAGAGTTCTGCGGTAGTATACTTACTAGCTTATTAAAGAAGTTACTAATTTCCTCTTTATATATATTTAGTAGGCTAGGGGCTACGGAGGTTAAAAGCAACTATTATATAATAATATACTTCTGGGAGCTAGTAAAGAGATAGGTATAGCTAATATACGTTTTATAAGTATGCTTATATTAAGAGTGCATATAGCTTTATTATAGTATACTTAATAGTTTTAAGGTTTTAATTACCTCCCCCTTAAGTATAGGTAATCTATACTAGCACTAGAGGGTCTCTATCCCTTAGCACGGTAATTGGGGCCCTTGGCTTATCGATAAGAATCAGCCAATTAAACCAGCTTAATTCGATGTATATACTTATAAATACAAAGCTTTAATCCCTTAGTATTTTGATATATAAGCTTAATGTTTGAAGTTAAGTTGTTCAATAAGAGGTAGTTAGCACTCGTCCTCTACGCAGAGCAGTATCTTGCATATACTACAGCTATGTCGGGTCCTTAGATATAGATGCACGCGTAGCCTTGATTCCGGTGTTGCTGCACGGACTACTAACTCCAAGGACCCTACCGTGCTAAGGGATAAATACTCGCTGCTAGTAATAGTAGGTCTTCTATTATATTCCTAACCAGTATCTTTATATTTAGAGGGTTTATATAAGTACTTACTATTAGTAATAATAGGTCCTTTATTATATTTATAACTAGTATAAAGAGGGAGTCTTCTGGCTATAGTAAATAGGCTATTTTATTAGTTTTAATATCTACTAAGAACGTATTAAGGGTAATTATTTAAAGATATCTAGGGTCTAAAGTACCCTAGATAAATTAATTAAAATAAAAGCTAAATAATAAATCTACTTCTATAGGCTAATCCTATTTAAAAACTATATTATAACTATTAAATAAGCCACTCTAAAAGGTTTAGGGGCCAATAGTATAAGGGGTACCCTAAGAGTTGCTAGCATTAACCGTTAGATTATAAGTATTCTAGATTATTTTCTGTTTGCTATTAAGGAAATATATAATAGGCTTATATAAATATAGCGTAGAATATATCGGTCGGTTAAACCTATGGACAACGTTTTAATTAATAAAGTTAATTTAGTACCTATTATTGTATAAAGTATATAGGCGGACTTTACCTTAGAGTATATCTATCGCAATATATACTACAATACCTTCTTCTTTCCCTTTATATTAGGCACTAGTTATAATTAAAAGAGATACATTACTAAGTCTTTAGGTTTTCCGAAAGCTAACCTAACTTATTTTTACTAGCTTACTTTTAGTATTTTTTTATAATAGCTACCTATAGGCCTCTTTTAACTTGTATATATAGTACTAGCGTTTAAAGGGTTCTCTAAGCTATCTAACTTTTAAGTATTCTTTCTAGGAGTTTATTTAATAAAGTGTTACCCTTTTTAGATTCTATTATTTAAACCTAACTCTATAAAACCTATACTACGACCACGCTTTATACGTAATAATTTATTACTAACTACGCGATCTTCTATAAGCTTTATAGTATTAAGCAATTACTCTATACGGCGGATTTTAGTAAAGAGGTCTTTAGCGGTTCTTACCTATTAAATAAGTTTTAGTAAAAGAGCTCTACTTATATATATATATTACTTATAAGAGATATAAGAACTAAAAGTCTACCTATTAACCAGGGTTAATAAAAGGGGTATATAGGAAGTAGTCCTCTAAGCTATATATAGGCTAGGAAGATATTAAATCTCTACTCCCCCTCTATAATAGCTATATAGTATATAATAGTATTATTAAAGCGTCTTACTTATAGGGTTCCTAATCTAGTCTTAAACTATAGTCTTAAACTTATTATATAGTAAAAGACTTTTATTTTAATGCCTAGCTAGTAGCCTTACTAAGTTTCTATTAAGCCTAGGTATATAAGTTAAAGTAGTTTTTAGCATTTATAGATTTTTAATTATTCTAAGGTTTAGAAGGTAGCTTAAATTCTACTAGTATACTTTTAGCCGTTTTATCCCTAGCGTATTACTATTAGGTATAGGCGTTAGTTATAAGGCATATTGCTTAGGTATACAGTAGGGAGTAGGTAAGCCGAGTATAAGTTATAAGGAGAGTTAATAGAAGAGGACGATATAGTAAAGAGTATAACAATAGCCTTATATAGAAAGAGAAAGAGAGGAACTAATAAGGAGGGAAAAGGCTGTAAGCCTAAGGTGCTTATAAGGAGGTACTAAGCCTAGCCTTCGGCTAGGCCTTAGCTACCCCTAAAAGCTCCTAGGCGATACAGCTAGTAAGGGGCCAAAAGATCCCTTATATTAGTTGTTACGGCACTAGCAGAAAGCGGCAGCTATAGTAGACGTTATGGTAGACGCAGGGCTTACGTAACTCTTACGTGACCAGGGGATTGTATATAACCCCTCGCATGCTACTTATCCTTTCCTTTCCTTTTCTTTAGCTTTAGATTCTCGTTTATAGACAATCCAATTATACAGGCTTGCGCGACCCTCTTGCCGTGCTTATATCTCGATTAACTAAGTCGCTAACATTATCTAAAGCTCTAACCACCCTTTCTTCCTAAAAAGGAACTTAAAAAATATCTATAGGACCATAAATAGGCCAAGGACATAGAATAGGACTCTAAGGACATTACTAGAACCATAAGGACAGGACTAAAAGGAAAAGGATAGAACCCTAAGGAAAGGACCTATAAGATACGCACAGACCAGAACCCCTAAAGAAATTACCCGGAATTACCTAATACCCCTACTACTATACCACGAAACATAGCAGTAGGTAAAGCAGCTGTAGGACCCGTAAACACCTTAGATAAAGAAATAATTAATGTTTTAACCCCTTAGGCGGAACTTGCGGCAGCTAATGCCGAAATTAAACGGCTGTAAGAACTGCTTAAAACTAGAGACACCCCTATATCTAGCGATAACCCATTAAACAGACTTACTACGGTCCTTAAGGCCCTAGCCTAATATACAGCATTAGCATCGTCGCGGTCCGCGAAGGTTGTAGACCCCCTATTGCTTACAGACGGAGCTGACCCTATATTTAATAATTGGAAGCTTTAATTACAGGATAAGCTCGAAGTTAATGCGGACTACTTCCCTACTACTTAAGCCAAAATGGCCTACGTCTTCGGCTGTACCGGCGGAGACGTATAGACGCATCTACGTTTGTGATACGCCTAGGACTCGGCAAAACCCTTCCTCTCTAAAGAAGAAATAATTAACTACCTGTCTTCTATTTATAAGAACCCTTTTAGGGTATAGAACGCCCACCTTAGCTATAAAAGTCTAAATATAAAAATAACGGAGACCTTTTCGGCCTTCTAGACCCGCTTCTTATACCTAGCCGAATAAGCCCAGATTCTCTAAAAAGACCTACTGCCAGACCTCTTTAATAAGCTTACCCTAGACCTATAGCGGGCCGTACTACTAGCTTTTACTACTGTATAAACGTTAAAAGAACTTACGGACTACTGCCTAGCTATTAATTAAGGCCTCCGTTAAATTAAGGCATAAGCCAACCGGATAAAGGCTAGAAATCCCTTAAATTAAGCTATAAGCAATGTAAGAACGGCCTATAATACCCTAGGACAACCCGCAACGCCTACCGCGCCAGCTATATAGCTAGCTGCTAACCTAGTAACTAGCCGTGTAGCTAGCCCTACCGTAGGCCAAGTGTTTATCCGGCCTACTTATAGCAACCCCCATAAATGGGCCCTTAGCAATTAAGAAGCTTGCTTTTTATATAGCTAAAAAGACCACTTTATAAAGGACTACCTAATATTAATAAAGGTAAATAAGGTCCTATTAATTTAGGAGGATAGTATAGAGTCGGAAAAAGAGGAACCCTAGAGGAAGACTCCTCTCTAGGGTTAAAAGGGATTAATATATCATATATAAATCTAGGTTAGCTAGTTAATAGAAGAAGCTGCACTGTCCCTTATACTTTATTTCGTAATAAATACTAAGTTTTAACCTCTACCTTAGCTGACTTAGGAGTAAATGCCTTTACCTTAATTAATATAAAGTGCGCTATAAAACTGGCTAACTTTTTAAATATACCTCTAGAAGAACTACCTAAGCTAATTCCAATTTATGGGTATAACGGACGGGTAGGACCTCCTATTATAACAATCTTATAAATCTACCTCCGCGTTAACGGACGAAGGTAGTATAACATCCCCTTTCTTATTACGGACCTTAAGAGCCACGATATAATTTTAGGGAGGAAATGGCTAGCCTATTTAGGCTTATAGCTTAACATACAAAGTAAACGGCTTATTTGGCCCGAAATCCTACCCCTAACCCTTTCTTTTATAAAAGAAATTAGCATTACAATAGAGAACCTTATATAATCCCAGATTAACACTATCTATTAGGCCAATGCCATACGTAGAGATTAGGCCTTTAAGAAGGATATACAGCTTAACCCGCAACGGATCCGCATACTACGCCGCCCCCAGACTTATATTACGCCACCCGCACTAGAGACCTAGGAAGTCAATAGTGACCTACCTAAGTTCCCTATAGAGAACTTAGGCCCTACGCAGCTATAAAGGAAGGCTAGGGATACCGGACGCTATACTAAACTAATAGACTGGAAGGATAACTTACGGAAAATAAAACGTAAGCTAAGGAAGATTGTAAACCCTATACCGCAAAATACAGCCTAATAAAAGTCTATAAAGAAACCTACAAACCTCCCGCCGATTAATATCTACTATATTAGCGCCGTAGGATTCTACCGGAACTTGGTCCAACCTAATACCATTACCTTTACCACCAGCTTATACAAAATTAATTAAATAATTAAGGAAAAGGAAAGTAAGCTTACGGACAAGGAGCTAGTAGAACGGAAACTACCCTATTAGTACCAAAAGTTTAAGGACGTATTCTCTAAGGCAGCATCTAATATACTCCTACCCCACCAACCGTATAACTATAAGATTAAGATTAAACTAAATAAGGAAAACGTCCTCGGCTATACCCCTCTCCGTAAATAATCTATTGCCGAATTATAGGCCACTAAGTAGTATATTGTAGATAACCTAATAAAGGGGTTTATTGAGCCTAGCTAGGCCCCATTTGCCTTCCCTATTTTCTTTATAAAAAAGCTAAACGGAGGACTTTATTTCTATATTAACTATTATAAGCTTAATAATATAACCCGCAAAGACCGTTATCCGCTGCCCCTACTTAATAAGACGCTGGCCCGAATAAATAGAGCTAAGGTATTTATAAAGCTTAATATCCGTTAAGCCTTCTACTAAATTAGGATAAACCCTAAATCTATAGATTTTACTATATTTCAGACTTAATACAAATTATATAAATGCAAAGTACTCCCTTTTAGACTAACTAATAGACTAGCTACGTACTAACAATATATAAACAATGTACTTTTTAACTACCTTAACGACTTCTATACGGCCTACCTAGATAATATTATAATTTACTCTAAGAATAAGCTAGAATATAAGGAGCACGTCTATAAGGTTCTATAACGGCTCTATAAGGCTAGCCTCTAGGCCAATATTAAGAAGTTAGAGTTTAGTGTAAAGCGTATAAAGTACTTAGGGTTTATTATTAGTATGGATAAGATTAAGGTAGACCCGGAAAAGACGGCCGTAATTAATTAGTGGGAACTACCACAAACCATAAAAGGGATATAGTTATTCTTAGGCTTCTATAACTTCTACCGACGCTTTATTAAGAACTATAGCAGAATTACTTAGCCCCTTAGCCGCCTTACTATAAAGGACTAGCCCTTTTACTTTAACACTATATATAGGCAGGCCTCTAATAAGCTTAAGAAACGACTAGTCTCCACTCCCTTACTCACCCACTTTAACCTAAAACGGCCCTCCATGCTAGAAACCAACGCCTTAGATAGTGTTATTACTGGCGTTTATTCCCAGAAGCAAACGGATAGAGAGTAGCACCCTATCGCTTACTACTTAAAGACTATAGTAGATGCTAAGCTAAACTACCCAATCCACGATAAAGAAATGTTGGCTATTATCTCTAGCTTTTAGCACTAGTAAGTATAGCTAAAAGGGACCCCCAAACCTATCTAAGTAGTTTTAGATTATAAGGCCTTAGAATATTTTATAATAATAAAAGCCCTTACGGCCCAGCAGGCGCGTTAGGCGGATATTTTATCTTAGTTTAACTTCCTAATTATATATAGGCCAGGTGCCGCTAACCGAGCGGACGCTTTTATAAGGCGTAAATAGGACCTAGGCAACCAGATGGCCGCGAAGATCTTATTACGGACCTAGACGCTACTATAACTAAAGCACCTTAACCCTTAGATACGGGAAGAACTAAGTACTAAATCTCCGGGAGCTAAGATATGCCCTATTAACCCTATGGAATTTAACCTTATTAATAAACTACTGCAAGTAAACCGTACGGACCTTTCTCTATAAGAGTACCGCGAAAAGGTAAAGGACGTTACCAGCCTATAGTCCCTTAAAAATGGACTACTTAAGTACTAGGAACGGCTAGTAGTAGTAAAGGAACAGAACTTATAAACCTAGCTTATTACTAAAGCATATACCTAGGTCTCTACGGCCTACCCTATTACGGCTTAAATAAATGCCTCTGAACCGAAGCTTGAACGAATGCTGTATTACGAAGATACTAAGCTAAAGAGAAGGAAAAGGGGTCGCTAGGACCGATGTAAACAAATATATAGGGTGAGCCGCTAAGGCGCTAGCTTTGGGCGGGCTAATTGCAGGTTGGCAGAATATGGTAGAATTTGGTAGGTAACGTGCGATAGCGCCGTTATATCACCCCCCTCTTTAAAGAAAGCCTGCCCTTAGGCTTAGTTAGAAATAGGGTAGCACTAGGCTTATAAATATGGGATTATAAAATATAAAATGAGGAGATAAAGGGGATATAAGTACGTCTGGATTAAGTATAAAGGGTGATTATAGGCTAAGTGGAAGCACTAGGCTAAAAAGAGTAGCCGCTAAAAGTCTTAGCACGGATCTAACTAATTAGATAACTTTAACCGGCGGTTAAAGTTCCTAGACATCTGATATTTTACGGTACTGGTAGAGAACGGCAGAATATGGCAGAATTTGGCAGATAGCTGTATTAGGGCTTTAGGGCGTTTTTGTCCCTATGTTCTTCTAGTAACTTATTATCTTTATTATACTAGCATTTCATCTATTTATCTAGGTACTTTGGGGGTCTAGGTATATTAGGGTATTAGTTATAGAATTCTTTAAGCTTTTAGGGGCAGCCTATAAAGTTCTATATAGGGTACTAGGTTGGGTTAAGATTGTAGCCCTTTTATTAGATACGGTATTTTAGCGTTCCCCGTACTATCTTATAGACTAGTATTTTGTTAACCTTCTATTCGCTATTACCGTTTACTTAAACTGGTAGGGGAGGCTTATTCTTTTGTCTAGGTAATAGGTCATTTATAGCTTTCCGTAACTTATCCGGCGAGAAGATAGGGTGAACCCTAATTAAATCTAGGAGCTTTATCTTATACGAGTTACCTATCTTTTTAAGAACCTTATACGGTCCTACTATCTAGTAGTCCAGCTTATAGCTAGGTCATTTAGTTTTCTAATTCCTTATTATAACCTAAATTATATCGCTAGGGGTAAAATCGGGCTCTTAACAGTGTTTGTTTGCCTGCTATTCTATTAACCTCTAAGCTTTTTTTAAGTTCTTACGGGCTACTATCTAGGCCTCCTCTAATTATTTAGCGTACTATTGGGCCTTAGTATAGGATAGCTTCTCTTATATAGTCTGGGGTTTTTTTAGCCTTTTCTAGTTAAAGCTTGTGTGGGGTAAGTATCCCATTTCTAGCTAAATTAGGGTAAACCCTATAGAGTTATAGGGTAAGGTTGCTTACGCGTAGTCTATTAAGGGTAGTAGTTTAGACTAATTATTCTAGAAATAGTTAATAAAGGGCCTAAGCCTCTAGTCTAGGTACTAATTTATAATCTCTATCTAACCGTCTATTTAGGGGTGATAAGCTATAAAAAGCTTTAGCTTAATACCTAGGATCCGGGTAAACTTATTTTAGAAGGCCGATATAAACTATAGCCTATAATTAGATATAATAGTATCTAGTAGTCCGTAGATTTGGTAGACGTAATAGACATATAGCCGGGCTGCCTCTTTAGTATTAATATTCTTATAATATAGAATTAAGAATAGGCGTTTACTAAAGCGGTTAACTATAACTATAACTATATTATATCCGTTACGGTCCCTAGGTAGTTTATAGAAGTCTATAGAGATATACTACTAAGGGCGCTCTAGTATTAGGAGTGGCTTAAGTAGTCCTAGGGTCTTATCCTATGGGATTATAGCTCTCTAGTATTCTTTGCAGTTCCGTATATATTAATTAATATCCGCAACTATTCTCGGCTAGTAATAGCGGTAGTTAATAATTTTACAGGTTTTATTCTTACTAGGGTATACCGTAGAGACTTAGTAATAAGCTTTATAGATTAGTTTAGTCCGTAGATTATTAACGTTAGGGACTATAAGCCGCTCCTAGTATAGGAGTAATCCTTCCTCTGTCTTAAAATTGGGGTTTCCTTTTACAGCTTATTCGCGGAGGGCCCTTAGGGCGTTAGCCGTGCAGTTTATAGTTAGGAGGCGGTTAATTAGCCCTATTAGCTTATTTAAGGACTCCTCTATTAGTGCTAGCTCGTTTTACTAGGAGTCTAGCTCTTTAAGGATTCGTAGGTTAAGCTATTCTAAATAGAGGAAGGCGCACATCCGATATTGGGTCTTTAGCTTATCCTGGGGTCCTATATCTTATTTTCTTTAGGTTAGGGCATTAGCCTTAGAGTTTTACTTACTAGAATAATATATAATTATAAAGAAGAATTAGAAGAGTATTTTGGCCTACTAGGCCTATTATCTAGTAAGCTGCTTTATAGTTATAAAGTACTCTAGGGCTTTATAATTTATATATATTTTAATCCGGGAATTCGTACCTTTAAGCTCTGCGCGCTATTAGAAAAGTAATTAAATAATAGCTAGCATTTCTTTATTATGTACTTTATAGTTACACTTAGCTAGGTTTATTATTTTTAAGAAAAAAGCTATAGGGTACTATTTGCCGTCTAAATATAACTATAATAGGATTCCCGCTACAACCCTATTAGAGGCGTCCGTTTCTAGCATTAATTTAAGGTCCGGGTTATAGTAATAAAGGATTAAAAAAGAGATAAGCCAATCCTTTATCTCTTTAAAGGCTTTTATACAGCTATTATTAAAGACAAAAGGCGTGTCCTTCCTAGTTAGTCGTATAAGAGGTTTTACTGTAATTTCGTAGTTATAGATAAACTAGTGGTAGAAGTTGTAGAAGCTAAGGAAGGACTAGATTCCTTTTACTATATAAGGGGGCTTTTAGTTACAGATTACCTCTACCTTCTTAGGGTTAACCTTAATTCCTTCTATAGTTATAATAAACCTAAGGTATTTTATATATTTTACCCTAAACTCGCATTTCTTAATATCAACTTATAAGCCCGCGTTCCGTAGTCTCTTTAGGACCTTCTTAATATAAACTTAATACTTAAGTTCATTGTCTAAGTATATAAGAATGTTATCTAGGTATACCGTATAGAATTCGTTAAGGTAATTAAAAAGAACGTTATTTATATACCTTTAGTACGTAGCCGGTCTGTTTATTAGTCTAAAGGGAAGAACTTTATATTTATAGGAACTATAACGGGTACGGAACGTTATTAAATCTTTAGATACAGGGTTTATCCTAATTTAGTAGAAAGCTTAGCGGATATTAAGTTTAGTAAAGATCTTTACCTAGCTTAGATATATAAGGGTCTCGTCAATTAAAGGAATAGGATACTAGTCCTTTTAAGTAATAGCGTTTAGCTTTTAATAGTTAATATAAAAACAAAGGCCTCTATTAGGCTTTTTTATAAACAGGATAGGGGAAGTAAAAGGGGCTTAACTTAGCTTAATAAACCCTTTATCTAAGTTGTTAATTAAGTACTGCTTTATTACTTTTAGCTTATCCGTTAATTAATAGTAGAGGGGGCTATAGTCTAGCGAGTTATTGGCTTTTAATTAAATCTTATAATTATATATTTAGTAAGGGGGTAACTTGTTTAAGGCCGCCTTTAAGAATGTATCCTTATAGTTTATATAAATAGTAGAAAGGAGGTGTTTAACTAGTTCCTTGTCAGTTTCCTTAGCTAGCCTTTCCTCTTTATTATTAATAATTCGGTTAATCTTATATAGGCTTGTTATAAAGACCTTATTGTCCTTCCAGTATATATTAAAGTGGAACGCTATAGCGCTAATTGCGGTAATGTCTACGGTAGGGGGGTTGCCTAATAATAGGGGCATACGTAACTTTAGGGACTTTTAGGGTACTAGCGTTATTATTACCCCTTTTAGCTCCTATTATATCTTTTAGAGGTTATCCCTTATATCCTATTAATACGTTCTTTTCCATACCAGTTAGATCTATGCGATTTAGACGTCGTCTATATTACTATCTATCCCGCTTTTGTACGTAGAGTCCTCTTTAAACATAGCACTTTAGGAGAGTATCTTTATTAATACGGAGTTCTTTCCAGCTTCGCGGCAGGCGTCTTTTTAGGTAAAGGCTAGGTTACGGGCCCAGATATCCTACTAGTAGGTAGGGTTAGCCCTTATAGCTAGTATCTTGTAGTTAGTTTAGATCTTCCTAATAAAAGAGGGCAACCTTAGTCTATCCTCCGGCTAAATAAACTATCTTTATTGCATATTTAACCAGATATTAAAATAGGACATCTATTTTCGTTTAAGGATTATATTATAAGACCCTAGGTCTAGGATGTAAAAGGGGATGCTATATTAGCGTCGTCTGTTAAGAGCGATATATAACTTTAAGACGTGGGTAACAGGCTAACCGGCTTAGCTATTATAGCCTTTTACCTAGATAGGCTTCTCTAGTTAAATGGCTTCTGTATTTAGAAACTTAGCAACATTATTTATATAGGCAGTATTTATAAAGGCGAAGCTATTTACTTTAGTATTAATAAGGGCGGTTATATTAACTCTATATCTATTTTAAGATACTATATATAGAAATATAAAATGCTTTCCACCCATTAACTAACTAAGATTAATCTTTTTAAGATTAATAGGGTACCCTAGGGGGGAGTCTTTTCCTAGGGTTCCTTTTTTCCCAACTTATTTAACGTTTCTCTTTCCTCTATCTCCTTAATATCGCCTATATCTTTTAGCTCCGGGTAGAATAAGGTAAAGTAATTCTACTTATTATAGTTAAAGCACGTAGCTAAGGTAGGGTTAATTGGAGTATTGCGGCAAATACTAGTTAATGGCGTAGTATATAACTAGTTGGGCGAGGCTCGCTAGTATATAGTTGTAACCGCCTTTAGTAAAAGAGTAGTCATAACTTGTCTTCCTGCTCTAGCTTCTATAGGTATAGCTAGTAAGTTCCAATCGTTATAAAGTCACTTCTGCTAATTAGGACGGGCGTTAATCCGCTTTAGTTCTAAGTCTAATAATAGGTAACAAGCTATAAGTCTTTTATAGGTTAGTAGGTTATTTAAGGTTACAGCAATCTTTTCTTATAGCTGGATTATTAGCTTATTATATAGGTCTAATTAATAGTTCTTAAGGGGGACCTAGCCTTCTCCTGCAAGGTATAGGAATTAAGTCTAGAATTCGGCAAAGGGTTGGTTTAATTTTATTATTAGGCAATTATAGTTATAACGGGCATCCTATACTTTATTTAGGTTAACATAGATAGTTACTAGGTGCTATATTATCTTATTAACAGATATAAATTGGATAGGGGAGTCGTCCTTAAACTTAGCTTAAAGGTGCCGTTGGGTATCCCCAGTGGTTTAACTAAAGAGGTAGAGTATTTTGGCTTCTTTAGAAAGGAAATAGTTATAGTTAACGCGGAGCTTTTCTTGTACTTAAATCCTCTAATTCTTAAAGGTAGGGTCTATCCTATTAAATAGTAATAGGGGGTTAGGGAGCTTAACGGACTTTAATTACTTCGTTATTATATCCGTACTCCCTAGTATATTATATTTAGTGGAGTAAATAGGTTAGCTAAAGCTTTAAAAAGGGGAAGCTGGGCTATTTTATAGGGCCATAAGGCTTTCTAGGATCTCTTATAGGGTCTCTTGTATATTTCTTGCTTTAAGACGATTAGCTTTTTAGCTAGCTATAAGGGCATAAATCTGCTCGCGTACGTTTATAATGTTATTATTGTCTTTAATTTCTGATCCTAATTAGATCTTAGGTTCCTCTTAGGTAGAGGCAGCTCTCTTAGATAAGCTTGCTTTAGGTGCCATCGTTAGCTTCCTAAGGTTTATTAGTATTATACGCTTTAGTTTTAATTCCGGGGGTATAGGTCTAGTCCTGTCTAGCTTATAAGGTGGGATATTATCTAGGCCTTCCCAGGCAATATAGAGTTGTTTGGTATCTAAGTATAGCGCGTTAATACGTCGTTGCAGATAAAGTTTCTTTGGGGTGGGATATTATTAAGGCCTTCCCAGGTAAGGTAGGGAGAGCTTAGTATAATATCACGGCTTAAATAAATGCCTCTAAACCAAAGCTTGAACGAATGCTGTATTACAAAGATACTAAGCTAAAGAGAAGGAAAAGGGGTCGCCAGGACCGATGTAAACAAATATATAGGGTAAGCCGCTAAGGCGCTAGCTTTGGGCGGGCTAATTACAGGTCGGTAGAATATAGCAGAATTTGGCAGGTAACGTGCGATAGCGCCGTTACAAGTATGACTAGCTTAACACCGAGCTTAATACTAAGTTTAAGGACTTAAAGAGTCTAAAGTAGTAAAACTAGACACTATAAACTAAAGACTTAATAATACCTAAAAAACCTTTATTTGTCTAAATAACAATATATAGTATTTTTAGGCAATAGCTATAGGACTATAGTAACGGTGAAGATATTATTTACCACTAATATTACAGAGCCCGATAATATTAGCTATCCAGACCTATAAATTCCGTTATTTCTATATAAGCTATAGCAAGAAAAAAAGGGAAGATTAAGGGTAGTACTAGTCGAGTTAAGATAACTAAATAAGTTAGTACTTAAAACTATAATATCCGGTCTTAGGTATATAGAGTTCTAACTAATATTCAATTTAAGCTGCCACCTAGAAGTCTTATATTTGTCATTAGGGTAACACTAAAGGGCTAGGCTAAATAATAGGTATTAGTAACAATATAGATAATTTAAACCCCGCGAAGTAACTAAATAGAAAGCCCGTGTCTTATAGGCTAACTACTTATCTTTAACGGCTTTTAAAAGTTTATTTCTAGAATTCTTTTTAATATCTCTAGTTTCCTATTAAACAGATATATTAGCATAAGCCTATATACTACTAGGGTGCGGAGAGCTAAAATATAGTTAGAGCTCTTTAAATAATTTACTAGAAAAGAACGGGTTATTTAGGTTAGCCTATAGATCGGCTAGCTTAACCTTAATATCCTACCCTAGCTCGTAAAGATTAGGGCTATCTCTACCCAGTATACCACTGTTAATCTATATATTAGCATCTCCCTTATTTACAGCGGCTAAAGAGGCTTTAAGTGTCTAGTCTCTAAAAGGTATTATAATACGGCTTTTAAAAAAGCCTACTTCGCGCTAGGGTACTAGACGCTATATTATAGGTAAAGCTTATAGTAGTTATATAAGGTGAGATACATTTCTAAGCAGTATACGTTTAGAGAAATTAAGGCTAAGGTAAGCTTAACGTAGCTATATTTTTAAAGACAAAGAGGCTATAGTATCGGTTTAGGCGGCTATAGAAGTTTAAAAGATTAAGTAAACAATAGCAGGAAATAGAAGAAAAAGGCGCGTAAATAAGAGTACGGCGTTATAGGGCTAGAGTAACAATAGCTGTGTTATAGATAGCTTAATATATAATTCGGACTACGGGACCTATATATAAATAAGTCTAGCGAATATCTTTAATATAAATCGTAGTAGCTATAAGTAGGATCTAGGATACTAGTTTTGGGTTGCCTATACAGTAAATATAACAGCTTATCTAAAAAAAAGTTGCTTTATTAGTGATATAGCTTAAAATAGGTTATACTTTAGGTAAAAGGGTATCCTAAAGCCTTATCTTGCGCTTATAGGATAAAATACCATATTATATTTCACTTTGTTTTATACAATCTTAGACTTTTTATAATATCTTAGATTATCCCCCTACCTCTCTCTACTATATACTTTACCTTATCTCACACTTATAGGATAAAATACCATATTATATTTTACTTTTTTTAATATAATTTTGGACCTTTTATAATGTCTTAGATTATCCCCCCACCTCTCTTTATTATGCATTTCACCTTACCTTACGCTTATAAAATAAAATACCATATTATATTTTACTTTTTTATATAATCTTAGACATTTTTTAATATCTTAGATTATCCTAAACTTATTCCCTAACCTCTCTAAAGCTGCTTTACTAACTAGTTACAATATAAAGAATAGAATTATTAGCTCTCTTATTATTATATATCCAGTCTAGTTGCTTAAGTATATCTATTAGGACATCCATTATCCTATCTATAACTCTTTAGCTTCCTATATAATATATATAATAACTAATATTTTAAGGCTTCTACTGCGGATTATACTTATTTTTATATACCTTGCTATTTATATCTTGTAATTTTATTTACTTAGTTAGCAGTGTAAATCTTATATCTTATCTTACTATATACCTTTTATTCTATTTCTTACTCTAAGTCTTATATTTTGTTCTACTGCCTATATTAAAGCTTATATCTTATCCTACTTCTTATATTAAGACTTATATTTTGTTCTATTTCTTATATTACTCTTATATTACTTTTATTAAAATCCGCTATTATCTTAAGTTAACACTATTAGTATACCTTCTTATTATAACTGTTAGGATTATCTTATTAAATTATTGCTAATTGTCTAATATATTATCCACTCTACTATCTTTATAAGTTACTCTATACTATTCTATATAAAACTTTTACCCGCTTATAAATATATAGGGTCCTTAACTATAATGGCGGCGCTATACCCAGACTCTAGTTAGTATTTAACTACTATAACTAATAAGAACTTATTGTAAATAAATAGTCTAAAGCTGTAGTAAGGACTTATAATTAATTAAAAATATATATAAAGAAATCCTTTAATACTATACTAGCGAAATTAACAAAGCGTCTAGTAGTAGGTTATTAGCGTCTAGGCCCATACAAAATAGAGTTAAGCGTATAGTCTTTAACCTTCTTAACACTAAGTATAAGTACGTGTTTAAGAGATCTAATCTACTATTAGAGTTTAAAGCTTTCACTATCGCCGCTAAAAAATCTATATAGTAATACGTAACGACTAATAGACGTAAAGGCGTAGAGGTTATAATAGCTGATATTGTTTTAAAGCATAGCGGCTTATCTTCTAGAGAGTAGTCTATTAACTTATTTAGATTAAGGGCAGCCTCTAAGGCTGCCTAGGTGCTTAGTAGTCTATCTATTAAAGTCCTATAATAGCTAAATACTACACCTATACTACTCTATAAAATAAGCTTTACTATATATAGTTACCTAGACAAAACGCCATTAAATAGGGCCCCTATTCTATACGGATTTGTATTAAAAACTAAGCATAAATATCTATTCTCTAATTCTCTAAAGAAAGTTAATATATATCACTATAGATATAATAAGCTGCAGGCCGTAATAAGTATAAACTTCTTGGCGGATAAATATAGGGATAGCTAGGCCATAGTAGATCTAACCACTAGTATACTAATTCTTAACCATATAAACCTAGTATTTACGGTACTTTCTATAAAGAAGGCTGGACTTAATATAATTATAATTAGAGTTAAAAATCCTAAGCGGATTATAAAGCGTAAGAGACTTTATAACTTATATAATATTATATAATATTATATAAAGTTATCTAACGTATATTTATAGGTATAAGATTTAATAAGAGTACTTTTAAGTCCGACTCTAACCCTAATATTATATAACTAGTGCCAACTAGGAGAAGAATAGGCACACTTACCCTAGGTTAAAGTAATTATAAATAGTTAATTCTAGAGTTTACGCCACCTATACCTACTAGTGCATTATTAGCCGTACGGCCAGCTATAATTAAAACTACTTATAGCTAGACCCGTAGTAGTAAAGACTAGCCCCTACTAAATAAATTGGAGCTCTTAAAAGGTATAGATCTAGATAAAATATAAATATTTAAAATAATGCTATAGGATAAGATAAAAGGATAGTGTAATAAATAGCCAAAGTCTAATTGCGAAATGTTTATTAATATATTATTTAAGGATATAAATAATAACCCTAACCTAATTTATATTAGGGAAATTAATCATAACCATATATAGGAGCGCCGCTACTTTAACGCCTTAATTAACCCTATTTTAACTAATAAGAAACTAGAAAATAAGTATAAAAATAGAATTAAGGAGGTTAATTAGGAAGCTAATTACCTAAAGGACGTACGAGAAGTATATATTAACCCAATATTATAGGTAAAGGCGCTACAGTTCCTCTTATTTCCGTTAACTATTTATAACACTCTTTAAGACATAACCTTCTACTTATACGGCATAAAAAAGGGTAAAGCTATATAAACATATTAGCTACTTAGTATTACCTATACTCTTCGCAATTATATAGCCCTAGGTAAAACCTTTCTTATAAATATGATAGGTTTAGGTAAGATACTTTAAATACTCTTAATCTGGTATACTAGCGTATTAATAACTAAGATTAACCTTAACTAGCTTAATTAGAAAAATTAAAAAGGTAGAGATAAAAGTCTTTACTTTACCCCTAGTACGGATAAATACCTATAGCCGCCTAACACCTAATACCTAAGTTAAATAGATGGCATACTACAGTGCTATTATATTAAGGGAAGTATTACTAGAAATTTTCTTTACCGGCTAGTAGGACTAACTATATATATTACTAGACAGAATCTACTACCTTAAGCAGTTAAAGACGTCAAATTATAGTTTAAAACCTTAGAACTAAATAATTATATTCCTAAAGGCAAACTACAAGTTCACGTACGCTATTTAGCTTTTATTAGGTCTAGTATAAAAAAGTATAATTTTATAGATAAAGATAAAGATATTCTTAAACCTATAAAATATAAATATAAAAAAGGTAAGAAGGTTTAGTAGAAAATAGACCTAAGATCGGCTTTATATCTTATAATTACAACATTATAAACTTAGGCAATAACTTAAACCGCTTAGGAATAGTATAAAACTATTTTTAATCTCTATAGAGACGGTAGTCCTTATTATATTATTAGTAGGATTCTTACTAACAAGTTCTATATAAATAGGTTAGAGATAGGTTATCTAATAAAAATAGCCAAATAAGTATATAATAATTAAGCAGTATTTCCTTACTTCTAACACCCGGGCCTATCTTATAAGGACGGCAATAGTAAAATAGCCTACTACACCTCTTAACCTTTAGTAGTATTTACTTCTGGTACGCTAACTAGCGAAGGTTTTACAAGTCTAATTCCCGCCTTAGAAATTTTTAGGGCCCCTAATTAGGCGGATTCCATAAATATAAAATTAATTAATAATTGTAATATTAAAGCATTAATTAAATATAAAAAGCTAGGAGCAGCTAATTACTCTTCTCTTCTAAATAAGGTTATTACGGGCTTTAAAAAATGCTCCTCTTTAATTATAAAGATCTTAATTATACGCAGGATAGGGGAAAACCGATGGTTTAATAGGAGGGTAATTAATAAGCTACTACTAGTTATCTACTAAAACTGCTATATAATAAATTATTTAATATTTAAACCGTATATTAATAAGCTCTGGTATAGAGCATCCCTAAATACTTTTAAACAGCTAAATAAAGCTTTTAAACACTAGAAAGCTAAAGAAAGAAAAGAAGAGGAACCTATCTTTAATATAAATTAATTTCTAGAGGGAGCCGGTCGCTTATTAAAAAAATTTACTATCTTTCTAGGCCTAGTTAAGGTAGGAGATAAGTGGCAGAATATGTAGTAAAAGGATAAGGCAAAAGTTAGAATAAAGCCAAGGTAGATAGTTAATAAGTTTTGCAATAAAAAATGGGATAAACCTTTAAATAAGAATCCGCTTTAGAGGAATTAGAGTATAATTACTAACTCTAGAAAACTAAAGCTAATTATAAAATACGTTAATAAAGTACTTAAAAGAAATCCTATTAAGAGAGTA
>Ga0307515_10009319_pt1 | contig 18997 bp, 3 predicted proteins | sample 17_EM_MG_FD_194513 | JGI IMG/M metagenome (GOLD analysis project Ga0307515, IMG submission 194513) | Populus trichocarpa ectomycorrhiza microbial communities from riparian zone in the Pacific Northwest, United States - 17_EM | ecosystem: Host-associated > Plants > Roots > Unclassified | place...
CTCCCGGCGCGTTTTATACACTAGTAAATACCATTATATTTTAAAATAGATAGTAAGAGGTAAGTATCTAAGTTAAAATAGTATAGGCGAAGTAAAGTAAACTAAAGAAACTAAAGCTAATATATTAAGTGCCTGCTTAATTAATTGTTTAAAGGTAAATAAAGAATAATTCCTTAGGTAAGTAGAGGTTTTTATATAACCATTAAACTTTAAGAGTATTTAGTAACGGTTTCCTTTTTAAAAGTTTCTAACTTCCTATTATAGAGAATTAGAAATAGCTCTAATAGATCTAAATTAAGACTTTTTTATTTTTAAAAATCGCCCTATTAAATACTAGATACTAAAATTAAAGATTAAAATCTAACTTTTATTTTTATACTTAACTATAAAGTTAATTTAAATAGCTTAACGCCCCGTATTTATTAAGGACTTATAGAAATTATATTCTTCCTCTAAGCCATTATATACTCCCTTATAACTACTACGCTAAGGAGCATTCTTGCACCTTATATAGTAGCATAGAACGATTCGGTGTTATAATTATTTCTATACCCGTTAGGCGGCTTATCCCTAGTATATATGCCTATATCATAACAGTTAATATAGATTCTTATTAGGGCTGCTGGACAGCTCGCTTTTAACCCAAGTTTGGTTAGTATATTAACTAGAACGGTACTACACTTTAATTTCTTAGGTCTTAATTATACGTTAACGTAAAGTTAATTTAATAATCCTTATAAGAGCAATAGGGTCTTTAATATAGGGTTTAATTAATTCAACCTAATAAATATTAGTGGTAAATTTATAGTAGATTTTGAAGTACGTACAAAAGAACCCTAATAGTTCTACTATGCCCAAACGGTCTGTAAGTCTTACTATAATACTAGTATAGTGTTTAGCTTAAACCCAGAAGGTAATATAAACCAATTTATTAATAATGCGCAAAACTCTACCCTTAAAGCATTAACACCACAGCTTCCCACTACTAATTCGTGCCCCTTTTATCCTATAAGCTTAGCAGTCTTAATAATTCCTATAACCACTACGGCCGTAAGCCGACTAGCTATTAGTATAGTTACGTTAAGCGGGAAACTTCTAAGCTCGACTATAATTCTTCTAAAAATATTAAATAATACTAAAGAGTTAATATATTATTTTATATGTTGCTTTAGTAGCGTTCTTATAGCCTTAATTATATAAGATTGTGGAATTCTATAGCTATAAATAGAAATAATAATAAGTGGTTTTTATTTAAATAAAAAATTTAATAGATAACTATAATAATCTAGACTATAATAATAGTTAAAAGAGAGAGTTTATTCCGTTATATTGCGAGGTTTAGTTATATTCCGGGGTTATAAAGATCTAACCTCTAGAAGTAATTTGCTAAGACTACACTAAACGCTTCTAAAATCTCGTATTAGTGTATTTGGGCACTTACTTTCTATTATTCTGTTTCTTAGATTCTGCTATAGATTTTTTAATTTCCACTGCATATCCCCTAAAAACCCCCTAAAAATCCCTAAAGGCTATTATATTTAGCTGCTATTCCATAAGGAAGCCTTTAAAAGCTTAGTACCCCTCCCGCCCTAATCTTCTTTATCTACCTCTATCTACCCTAGAATCTCTTAGTCTTCGGAACTTCTACTACTACTATCCCTATAGAGGCAGCCTTTTACCTACGATCCTCTTATAACCCTATAACCATATTAGATAATAAAGTAGCAATTAAATTACTTAAGTAGCTGGTTAAATAACTCGTTAATTTCCGGCGGGAAAACAATAAAAGCTTATATCTAGTAAAATGGGAACCTAGTTCTCTAAGTATTTAGTAACTTTATAAAGATATCCTTAAGCAACCGCTTCTAGGTATAGCTCTTAAATTAATACCTAAAGAATTACCGCACTATACACCGCCAGGATCTTAACGCTATACTGTAACTTAGAATACTATATAGGTCCCATACTCGGATCTTAAGGATTTAGTATAGCTTATTTATAAATATTAGACAAGACGCTTTAAGCGTAAAATGTTAGTGCCTATTGCTCCCCCTTACGTATATACTAATTTATTTTAAGACTATACTAGACGATCTTAAGGCACTTAAATACAATAGTAGTAGAGGTGTGGAATCTAAGGATATTTAAGATTTTATATGTAACTCTATAAAAACTACTTATTATTACCGCCGTCGCCGTTATTATTATTATCGCTATCGTAGCTATTATCTTTATATTTAAACAACACTAGTCTAAGTTAAGATTATAGAGGGGGAGGATTAAGGGGTTAATCTGTTTTGTATTACGCTAGCGTATTTTTATTTACGGAGTTATTCGCGTTTATAATTAATCTATTAGTTAATAAGACCTGTAAAACAGACTCTATAGATATATAGTTAGGCTCGCCTATAATAATAATTGGAATAGGCGGAGGATATAGCGGAGGCGGGGGTATATAAAGATTTACCTAAATCTTATTCCTCTCTACTAGTAACTTATTAACCTTAAAATAAGAGAAAAGTAAAAGTAGGTTATCTACTTTTTTTAACAATAATTTTGCTATAATTTCCATCCTTATATTCTTATTATAGGCGGCATTTTCTTTAATTTTGCGTATAATATAACGGTTTAGTATAGTAAACGTAATGCAATTCCCCTTTAAATAGCTGCTATTAATCGATTAAGGGTATAATATGTTTGTTAATAATAATAGACGGGCCTTAATAAATATATATACTCCTTACCTCTTAGTATTATAGAAACCTTCTATAAGAAATAGGATTTTATAAATGTTTTTAATATTATAAATTAGGACCTTAGTTTTATAGATTTAAAAACGGTACCTAAAATATACTATAACTTTTACTAAATCTAAATAATGGAATATATTCTAGTAGCTACAAACTAAGGGGAGGATGGATATTTAAAGTAAGAGGATACTTATCTTATGCTTTATAGAAACTAAGTATAGCAGCAAATTACAAATATAATTAATCTTCTTCTTTTTCTTCTCCCGACCCTCTCTCTAGGCCAAATTTCTATACCATTTAAGAACTCTCTCCCTTGCATAGTTAACCTAGTTGCGCTAGTTAAGGCCAGAGATAAGCTAGACTTCTAGTATGCTTATAAAATTAGTAAATAAAGACGCAGAGCTAAAGTGCTAGTAGAATCTTTAATTCACGAAATGTATTATATAAGGCTATAATAAACTTTATAGATCTAACTTTTCTCCCTCTTTTAGTATTCGTTAGGCCCTATAATTATCCTAAGAATTAAACTGCAAGCTTCTAAATTCCTTAAAGCGCGCTAAATGGAATAGCTGCTCTTTAATGGTATAATTTCTTAAACTCTTTTATATAGGTCTGTACTTACTTTAATAAGGTAGTATACTAGCTAATGTACTACCTCTTATGCTTTAATTAGTATATTTAGCGGTAGCGGCGATTATAATGTATTTTAAGTTAATTAAGTAAGTGCTATAGTATATATTACTTATTGGAATAGTACCAGCTTCTTTTCTCTAGGAACTTTTAATAACTTTAGCCTTGCGATGCTAATAAAGCCTTATTAGAATGATTTGCGCTTATAAAATAAGTATAGTATACAACTAGTATAGATAAATGTTTAAGGTGGATTAAATACTTATATTAGTAATCGTAAAGCACTTAGACTAATCTTATTTAATATGGTTTATATATATATAATATAACACCAACTATAAATAAATGTTTGTAAAGATAAACTATAACCAGACCCTTATCGCTACTACCCCTCTTATTTACGGCTCCTGGTATTAGTATTGTAGCTACCTTCCCTAATGAAACTTATATTCGTACCTAGAATAATAAGGGTGTATATATTCGCAAACTTTAACGGGTCTATATCTGGCTCTATATTTATAAACTATAACAGGTCCGTGCCTAGCTTAACATTAACACTTACTATAAGCGAGTCTCTTAACTTTAGTCTAATATGCAAAAACTTATTCCTTTATATATAAATAATAACAAGACATTCTTAATATAAAAGTAACTAGAAAGAAACAAAACACTAAGCTAAGGAAATCCTAATTAACGCCTTAATTCTTAATAAATTCCATAAGAAATTTATTATTTCTTAAACTTCTTAGAACCTCTATCTCCGGTATAAACCGCCTTTCTCTTACGTATCCTTCTCCCTAATAGCTCTTTTAATAAACCCTCTAATGCCCTCTTAGCTATCTCTATTATAATATCTTAAAGTAGTTTATATATTTCAGCATAACGATAGAGGAAATGAGGATTCTTAGTATAGTATATTATAAGTCTCTCTTGCGGTATATCCACAGCTAAAACCTAGGTAGGATATTAGTATATTACTGCGATAGAACCATATAAAGATATAATTCCTCTATAACTAGGGTTTTGGAGATATATTATGTCCTCTATTATATAATAAGTAGGTAACCAGGATATAAGATACTTTACTTATTTACTTAAGATCTTAGCATTAGAAATTGTTAATACTTTAGATAGATATATATGGACTAAACCACTCTCTGCTTAATTATTAGTGTTGCTAAATAATATAGGTGTCTTGTAAATATACCTCTAGGTACCAGCGAAATATATTTAAAACCCACGACTGTATTTATCTACTAGGATAAGCCTTTAACGTGGTTCTTATTTGGTTAAGGCAAGTCTATCTTAACCTCGCCATAGTCCTCTATTAGCTTAGGTAAGTCTATTTTAGTTTCGCTGTGGCCTTCTAAACCCCTAAGGTAACTAAGGTACATTTTTTATACACTCGCCTAAACCGTATCCTCTTGTGTATCGTCCTTTATATTATCATCCTTTTTGTAAAAACTGGCCTTATTGGGTATTTGGGTAGGTATCTGCTCCTATATATAACCGGAAAACTGCAATTATTTCTCCTCCCTGCTATCGGATGCCGCGTCTTTAGCGTTAATGCAATTCTAAGACGATCTAGGGTTTCTAGTAGGTTGACGATCAGGTATAATATCTTTAGGGAGGTAGTATATAGTAATATCTTTATAAGCACTAGTGATATCTTTATAAGCACTAATTAAGGGCCTATAGGCTATATTAGCAATATATCCAAATTTAGTTAAGGTAACATATATAATGTCTGGTATTCTTATAAGGATAGTAAGGGATATATAGTTAAGAGGTTAAATTTAAAGGTAAGTTAAATTAATAGCATATAAGAACCAGGAGCACGACGTTTATATTCCATTTCTCTACTAGGGCGGAGTTAGGACAGAAGGTAGAAGGGAAAGGCGGAGCATATTAGCCGCCCCTTTCCACTTTATGTGGTGTCTATAGTATAATATTTAGTAGCTATAATTACTCTTAGCTTACGTATCGTCTGCGCCTAAGACTATAGGTGCATAAGTAATTTATAAGTAAGGCATTATTAGGGGTAGCTATTAGCTAAGCTGCTGCTAAACTTAAATGGCTGACAATCCCCAACAGACGCCGTATGCCTTAGTAGGGTTCAGAAGCGTTTATATAAAGTTATAAACTGGAATCGGAAGTTAACAATGACCCCTAATAACGCCTCTTTTAGCAGAAATAGCATTATATAATCTACTTCCGACGCCCATCCTTCCTGGGGCAAGATACTGCCTAAGCAGTAGACTTATCCTAGCCAGTTAATCTTATATATTAACCCCCTATCTATAGCAAAGGAGCTATTAGTGCCTCTAGGGTGGTTTAATTGCCATTTTGGCTAAGCCCTTTATAAGCGCTCCGCCTTATACGGGCGGTAACTAACTTCTGTTAATCTACCTTGCGTTAGGGGAGATCTTTTACTTAAGGTGCTAAGCAGCCGGTACTTAGAGGACTATAGACATATTCTATATCCTAATAACATTAACCACGATTTCTCCTTAAGTGGTATCCGTAACCCCAAGTACCTATAAACGCAGCGTCCCTAAATTGTTAGCTAGTAAGTAGGCGTTTATAGATAAAGAAACCGACTTTAGGGATAACAGCAACATAGAGGCGTTAGCTGGTTAGGAAAGTGACTTTAGTAATAAGGATTAAGAATAGGACGCAGAGACATTATATAACGGAGAAAATGGTTTTAGCACTAAAGATTAAGAAATAGGGGCAGATAGTAGTAAAGAGATATTAAGCGACGAGGCTATATAGGTAACGGTTAGATACAATAGCCTTAGCTTTATAGTCTTAAACCTATAAGTATAGGATATAAATATAGGGAAGATTTCTAATAAAAGCTAGTAAAAGGGTTAAAACTTTAGCCACTTTTTGTTTAGCCTATCGCGAAATAAAACAATATTTTACTATTCCTACCAGAGTCTCTACCCGCTTAACTTATAGCGAGCTATAAAGCATTCGCGATAATCTATACTTTTACTTAGATAAATTTATTCACTACCTTAAAAGCAATAATAGAAGGAAAATCTATACTAACGACCTAGGATTTTTTAAATTTCTTATGGACCTGGGACGCATGCCACCTTAGCAACTATTAGTCGTATTTAAGACTATAGTACTTATAGATTTATATCTTAAGGATATAAACATGTTTTTTTATAGTGTTTTCTTTTTATTTAAATCATTTCTCTACTTATAGTATATAGCGGTCGTTTATCTATTCTAGTATAGTGGGGAGAGGTAGTTAGGTTACGCAAGAGGGCTTGGACTTGTGGCTACGCTTATAGGGCTGTTTATATAGGAACTTCTCTAAGTATATATAAGGGGTCTTTATATAGGAACTTCTTTAATATTTCTAGATCTGGAACTTATATATTTCTTTTTTTTATAGTTCTAGTATTTTCCTAACATTTACTTCCTATTTACATACTAGGCGTTAATAGAGGGCACTAGGTTAAATCACCCTACTTATATAATTACTCTGCTTACACAATCACTCTACTTACACAATTACCTAGCTTGCACGATTACCTAGTTCACACAATTACCTAGCTTATACGATTACCTAGCTTACACAATCACCCAGCTCGCATAATCACCTAGTTTGCATAATCGCCTAGCTCGCACGATTACCTAGCTCGCAGAATTGCCTAGCTCCTATAAGCACTATACTCGCATAGTTACCTAGCTTACACAATTACCTAGCTTACAGAATTACCTAGCTCCCACAAGCACTATACTCGCACGATTACCTACCTTGTAGGATCCCTAAGCTCCTATAAGCCCCTAGCTCCTATAACCTCCTAGCTTATAAGACTAAAGCCATAGCCACTAAATCCGTTAAGATCCTAGCTGCATATTTAGAGGGCGCTACGCCCAATTACCCAGCTCGCTCTTTTTATAAAATTCCTTAATTAATTAATAGTGCCTTAAAGGAAATTGTTATGGAGGAAGTAAGGAATAATAGTTAAAGTAGTAAAATATGGACATAGGAGCATTTATAAGCGCGCATTAAATTTATCCTCCGACAGCTAGCACTATTTAATTTTAATTTAACAAACTGCCCTAAATATATAGTGCTCTTTAACTTTAAAACTAAAGATAAACCATAACTAGATCCTTATTGCTACTACCCCTCTTATTTACGGCTCCCAGTATTAGTATTATAGCTACCTTCCCTAATAAAACTTATATTCGCACCTAGAATAATAGGGGTGCGTATATTCGCAAACTTTAATAGGTCCTTTAATAGGTCCGTATCTAGCTCAATATTAACACTCTCTTACTATTAGCAGTGCTATATAAATATAAGTAGGTATGCTTATACAGTACCAAGTTTTTATATCTAACATATCTAACTCTTTATATAGTATACCTATAACGCACTAAGTTATTATATCCGACTCTATATTTAGCTCTTTTTCTATTTTTACTAGACAGTCCATATAGGCTTTATGTTTACATATATACGTTATTCCATGTTTTAGTAGACTATCTCCGTAGTAACACTAGTAGCAATTACAATAAGCTTAATAATTAAAAAGGCCAGACTTATATAATACCAGACTAGATAGCTAGCCTCTGCAACTTCCATTATAGGAAATCTATATAGCCTATATTAATACCACTAAAATAGTAATAGTGGTTAAGGCTTATATAGGTTTACACTATACGTACATCAAATGCCTATAATTGGGGCACCTTTCCCCAAGTCCGACTCCGTCATAACAGTGCTATACCTTCTATTAGACCATTTAATATTATTATAAAAGGATATATACGCAAGTCCAACATTTCTATAGTAGCTGAAATTGTTATTATAGAGCCTATAAAATTACCTGATAGCAAAACTCACAATATATAGTTTATAACTTTTAGGTTTAACGAGTGTATTTTCTTCCTAGTTAGATCTAGTACTAAGATTAAGCTTTTTAAGTTGTCCTAATAGTTGCGTATAATTTTCTATGCTAGACATTCTTTGCTAGATTAAGAATAGGAAGACTAAAAGTCTAGAACTTATAGGTGGACATATAGGGCAGCCTAAAAGGCAGAAGTCTTGGCATATTATATAAACTTTTATATTCAGCGGGCCGTATATTATTTATAGCTACTAATATAAAGATCTGTAAGGCGTATTATACTCGCTATAAGGCGTACTAGCTATCTGTAAGGCGTATATACTATCTATAAAGCGTATATACTAGCTTCTAACCCCCTCCATTTTATCCACATTATCTATTACTGTCTATATTTTATAGTATAATCCACGTTAGTTAAGCAACTTAGTATAACTTCCCCTTTCTTTTATCTCTCCGTTTTCCAAGAAAATAATTTTATTAGCACCCTTAACTATGCTAAGATAATAAGCAACAGTTAAAATTGTTTGACCTTTCCCCTAACTTTTAAGCAATTCGCGAATTAATTTCTCTGTTATATTATCTATAGTAAATATAGCTTCATTAAGAAGCAAAATCTTTAAATTTTTAAGAAAGGCCCTTACGATAGTAATGTGTTAATACTTACCGCCTAAGAGTCTAATGCCTCCTTCCCCAACCACTATATTATATCTAGCATTATAATATATAATCCGTTTATATATAGAAGCGGCTTCGCAGCTTTCCGCAATTTTAGCATTATTAGCGTGGAGCCTATATGATACAATTTCCCTAATTAACTTGTTTAGTACTTTAAGATTTTAGAGTATAATTGCTATATTTTCTTGCAGACTTTTTAGTATAACATTACTAATATTTTGGCCATTAATTTTAATGCTCCCTTTACTAGGGTTGATAAACCGCTTTAGGAGATTAAAAAGTATAGACTTACCGCTCCCGGTTAATCTAACAAGCGTAATAGTCTTTCCGCCCTTAACTGTAAAACTAATCTTCTTCACCGTTAGCTCCTTGTCGGCGTAAGAAAATAAAATATTATTAAATTTAACGCGACCGGCGGTAACCTTAAGGTATATTACTCCTTCTTTATTAATAATAGATGGCTTAGTTTAAAGAAGTTTGGAAAAGCGTTTTTCTGTACTAAGGCAACCTATTAGCATATTATATATTCGTATAAGATAGCCTATAAACGCAAATATGTTTAGCTAGAAACCGATTAAAATAAATAAGCCGCCTACATTTATAGTATCCTATATAAGGCGAAGAAGCAAGACTAGTACTAAAATTGCTAGGCTAATTACTTTTAATCCCTCTCCTAATAAACTAGTAAAAAGTTATAGATACTTTATCTATAATCCTAGTTTGTTACTATCCACTAATATAAAGGAATATCCGCGCCACTCCTAATCTTAATAATTAGCTATTTTTACTAGATCCCAGTATATAACTATATTATACTTAATCTAGCTTTCCTTATACCTATTTATACTATAGTCTTAATGTATTTAAAAAAGCTTAGGATTCTTAACGAGCTCAGTCTAGATATAAATAATAATTACGTTAATTATAATAAGTCCTATATATACATCGATAAAGTGCAAGAAATAAACCATAAAGGTAATAATATCAATTACGGAAGGTATTAAATTAAGGATTAGACTGTCCGCAAAATAGATATACTATTTTCCTAAAACCATAACCTCTAAGACTTCCCTAGAGCTGTTATTGCTATAGAAGTCCATTAAGAGTGTTATAACGTGTCTTAAGGCGTACTCTTTTAGGTTACGCATTAAACATTCTATAACGTGCCCCTTTATACATAAATTAAACCGGTTTAAAACAAAGGCAAATAGCGTTATTACCCACAAGACAAATTCTTAAATAGGAATAGAACTGTTGGTATCACCAGGGATACCTATTCGAATAGGCCAGGATCGTAGTCAAACAGTCTATGCTGGTTGATACGATGGTTGATTCTTTTTGATTGGAATGAGAAAGGGCGAGGAGCTTAAGACTCCTCGCCACGCTAGTGCCGCGGCGTCACGTGACGACCGCTTGCCTCATTCCCGACAAGAACCTTTAGCGGTTAGTTAATATTACTTAAAAAGGACAAGAATATAGACCAGATCTATCTATAGCAGCATCTATAAGTACACCCGTTTATATTAATAGCAATATCGCTAATAGCCTAGCTAAGACTTATAGGACACCCACCAGGCAAAGCAACGACTATGTTTTTAAGTCCTTTAGCCGTAGGTATGGTATAATTACTAAGAGATCCTCTATATAATCCCGCTAGCTTTTAATATCACTAGCTTAAGGCTACTTAAGTAGCGGTTCTACTTTACTCGCTAGGTAAAGTATTCTATATAGGATAAAGAGCCTAACTAATAGAAATATCCTTAGAATTGGTATTATAAGGCGCATAATTTAGTAAACGTTAATTAATTAGCTAACGGCGAGAATAATAAAACGGGCGACTTTAAGGGTATAGGTAATTAGGCAAGAGCCAAAATAAGAATACCTTAGGTAAATTAATTTGAGTTAAAAAAGGATCCAAACAGTACTCTATATAAGTATTGAACTTTCTATAAAGACCTAAACATCTAGTTAGTATAGAATAACAATTTCATATAGGGACGTTATATATATGCGTGTAGAGTAATTTGCTAGTATATAGCCTAGAGAATACCTTCTATACCCTAGCCATTATTAAATAAGCTTATAGTTGCAGAATTTAGACACTTATATAGCTAGCTATAATTCCTACTACTATCCACAATACCTAAGTTAGCCGCTTTCTATGTATAACTAGTAATAACTGTAATCTTATAGATTGCACGGTATAGTAAAGAAAAGAAACAACTAGAAGGACGGAATAAATATAGTTAATAGTCTTAAATAGCTATATAATTTATAGTTTTATAAAATAAGATATATTTACTATTATAATTTTTTAAGCAAGACAGCCTACCAGACCTTTTATACCCAGTCTCCCCTAAATAGTTAAAGAACTAAAAATAAAATAAAATCGTTACTAAAACCTAATATTGGATCGGGGCCTAGATACTAAACAAAAACGTATATAGAGCGAAATTATCCAACGGATAGGGACTAGGATAGTAGTAACTTTTAGTTAGTATCTAGTAAAGCGTAGGCGTATATAGTAGATTCTATATACGTTAGGGGAGTTAGAATAAGGCGGATAGAGGAGGGCTATATAGTAAACTAGTATCGGGTAGTATTAATCTAACGCTTTAGGACAGAATCCCCCTTTTACTAAATACCCGCTTTATATTGGTTCTTTACCCACCTTATACATCCTTACCCTAGCTATTTATTACTTATTCCCACTCTTTATAGGATCCCAAGGCAGCTTATATAGTGTTTTAGGTTTAATACTTAATTAGTTTATAGGATCCTAAGGCTTATCTAGTGTCTTAGATTAACTATTTAATTAGCTTGCCTCTTATTATACTAAAACTTAAATAAGTATTTATATTAACCATTTATAACTAAAACTAACTAAATAGAATTATGCCCTAGGATTGTGCCCTAGGGAAATTGCTCTTAATAGCTTATAATATACGCCACCGAAAAACCTTATTATATATTAGGAATATCTTCGCTTTCTATAGCTCGTCCACTATACGGTTTTAAACCTCCCCTTAAATAAGTAGAGGAACCCATAACTAAAAGTTATAGGTTTTAGTAAGATTCTTAGCTTTATTATATAATAAGAGCTACCTAGTATTAACTAAGACTTGCAGTGCGCACAATATATAGCTTACTAGGAAGTATCTCCATTCTTTCTCTATATATCCTGCAGCGGTATATACGTCTAGGCTAGACCTATAAGATATAGTGGCGTTAAAATGGAAGATCAGGACGATGTAATATAACTTAAATAGGGTTATAAAACAAAGACCTAACTATTCCGACTAATTATATTACTCTAACTAATCTAACTATTTTAACTATCCTAACTATTCTAACCATTCTAACCGTTCTAACCAGCACAACCCGCTTACTGTCCCTAGACGCCACCAATAAAGCCTTAAGTTAGTGTAAAAATCCCGCCCCTAGCAACTTTCGCCTTAACACGCCTTCTTGTATCCCCAATACTTACAGATAAGGGATAACCAAGCTATAGAGGTTAAGATGCCGATTATAGCCCTATAATAATATAAGTGTTAAATTTAGCTCGATTAATTGGCTAGTTTTTATTAATAACCGTTAGACGCGAATTAACGGGTTAAGGGATAAGTGCGGTTTTAATATAAAATACTCTTAACTAATCGCTATAAACGCCATAATAGATACCACCCTAGCCCAAGTACTAGCGCAAAGAAGCGGATACTTAAACGGCTTTAGACATTAGAGTTTCTATCTCTAATTCTATTACTTTCCTGCAATTTATAATTCCAAAAACCTATATATTCTAATAAAGATATCACCATAAACGTTATAACGCACACCCACTACCTTATATTAGAGGATTTCTTTAGAGGTCAGATAATTTACTTACTAAGAGGTAATAATCCGTCTAAGACAAGATAAGAAGAATTAAACTTACTATAGCTAGAAAAAAGCTAATAGTTATACTAAGTATAATTATCCGCGATGCTTTATCCAACTAGATTTATTTTACTATAACCTAAAAAGATATATTGCAGTCTAGACGCGTGCGCCACTCCTACTCTATAACGAGTTAGGCTATAGCAAATAAAACCTACACTAAGACGCTTCCTAAAGCTATTAAGACGCGTACTAAAAGTTGGCTTAATATTAAAAATAATAGCACTATACTAAAAGGCTGGAGTAGGGAAGGGAATAAAATGGCGATAATAAGCACCTAGCGTGCTAGGCGGGGGCTTTAGCGATATTACTTATAGGAGTTCTATAGACTTATAACCTAGTTCCCTATTAGTAGATTCCTTTAATATAGTAGCCTTATAAACTTAGATAACTAATATAAGTAATAATAGAGACTCTAGTAACTAAGTTATTGGCTATAATAAGTTTTAGGGTAGGTAGACTTTCCGGAGCTTTTTGTACTGCTAAATAAGAAGCCTAATAGCGAGTTTAGGAAAAATAAAAAGGAGGAGCACTTAAAGCAAAAGATGCTCCTAGAAGTGGCTTAGCTAGTAGTACTAATAAAGTATAATACGGAATAGCATAAAGTAACAAAAAAACTATATATAGAAATACGTAGCGTAGGCAAACTAATAATCGTGTATTTTTATAACTAAAACAACTAAGAGCGGTAAAGGGAGAGGGTAACTGTATCCTCGCCCTAGTTAACCTGCCGCCCTTATATCTGTGCTAGCAATACTAGAACTTATAGGGAAGTAGCCTTAGATATCCTATTACGACTTATAAAAAAACTAATATAATATTAGAAATGCTTTTCTAGGGGGTTATATACTATCTCCTAAGGTAAACAAAGTTAGTATAAAACTATAGATATATTGGGGCAGGCAGAACGGGCTGACTTTAGGGGGCTAGGGGAGGCGTTTTACGCGGTAACTATTAAATCCTAAACGTAGCGCACTGCGACCACCAAATTATAAACGCCTCCGCACCATAACTACTAAATTATAAATACCTTCGCACCGCGACCACTAAATTATAGGATATACTAAAAATTAGAGCCGCCACTTACGGCCAACGTAGCAATTACCGCCTCTTTTAGCTGAGCACATTTAAATCCAAATCCATAGCTTCGATATAGTCATTATCCCTTAATTAAAGATTGAATAAGCTAGTAATTATAAACAAGGATTAAAATCTATAAGCAAATATTAAAGTAATACTAAGTTATAACTAAATCCAGCACCGAGGATAAAACTCTATAACGTCTAAAAAACACTAATTAATACTAGTTAAAGACACGGTTGGATAGCTGCTATTAAGTAAGAAAGGTTATATAAAAACAAGCCGCCGCCTTGCTCCTAAGCAGTCGAATTGGTATATAACGAGTCCCGCTTAACCTCTAATCCTTCTTACAAGTCGGGCGTAAGGCTTAGAGGCTAAGTTCTATTAATGGTTGCCTTATATATATAAGAGCTATCCGCCTCTTCAGGTGCACTATTAGGCTACTATAATTTAGACAAGAGCTAATTAAAAAGCTAACACTACTTTCTTTCCTCTTAATATTATTCTGGATATAATCTAAGCTAAATTGCAAGAGATCCTTAAGCTTAGATAACCTAAGCCTTATTTTACAACGTGTCCTAGGCTCTACCAATGCTTACGGCAGCTATAGTACTTCCGTAGAGGAAATGATTTAAGTTTATATAGAGGAACCACACTACTTAAATTGCTTGATTTTATTTAGAGAATATAAAATCTCGTACGGCTTATATAATGGTCTAGCAATTTGCTATTATTCTATAACTAAGCCTAAAGCCCTTCCCGCCTTATACCTTCACGTTCGCCTATACTTATAACCCCCACTAAAATTAAATCCCCTTTCTACGCTCTCCTCTTCTAGTCTCTTAACTTCAATCTAATATGTAAAAACTTATTCCTTTACACGCAAATAATAACGAGATATTCTTAATATAGAAGCAACTAGATAGAAACAAAATACCAAGCTAAGGAAATCCTAAATTAACGCCTTAATTCTTAATAAATACTAAAAAAAGATAAATGTAATCTACTAACTTATTACTAATTAAGTATACAAATATAGTAAACACTCGCTATAACGGGCAGAGCTAGTTTTAGCTTAAATCTAATATATAAATTTCCTTTAATAAGCAAACAATACAATAACTAAAAGCGTACCATTTAAGCCAATAAATTTCCTCCTTAATTCTGTAAACTTCTTTATCCTTAGGCTAAGCGTGCCCTTTTCTTCTTAAATGCCGTAATCTTATTTCCAGCCTTTATAACCCGTTTATCTCCGTAATCTAAAGTTTTATTACTGCCTCTCTTAAGAGTATGGATTTTGTTTTAAAACCACCTAGTAGTACCTCTTGTTTTTTCCTAGTTACTTCTTAGGCTATTAATCCGATTGTTAACCTTCCCTAGATAACCTATAATATAGCGATCGCTTTTTTTAAGGCTGCTAATTTTCCTATTAAGTTAGCTAAGCCTATAGCTAAGTTAATTAACTAAGCTACCTAGTCTCTCTATTGCCCCTAATAGAGTAAGCTAGGGGTTAATAAGCTTTATTAGAAGGAGTTACTAAGCGGACCATATTAAGACAACTTCTTTATCTTATTAGTGCGGGGTAAGTATTTCCTTATGGTTCCTTTTATATTAGCCTTATCTTTCTCTAAATCACTCTTACGTTCTAATGCTAACTGGATATCCTACTTATATTAATAAGCTAGCAAATAGATAAAACCACGGGGAAGCAACTATCACATACCTACCCTACTGTATTAACGGCCTTATTAGAGCCCTTAAGATTAGAAGCAAGCGGTATATCCTAGCTCCGTCAGCGGTATCCCGTAAAGGATTTAATATTTAGAGCGCACCTTAATCTAATATAATATGTCGTCCTCTATTATGGCGCCCGAGTCGCTTATTATTAAAGAAATAAGGTAGCTAATAGTTTAAGTGTCTTTGCGAGGAGGGATTTCCTTAAAGGATGCTGTGTTTAATATAGGTCTGGTTAAAGGGTATAGAGGCCTTTTATATCCTGCTCCTCTTTACTACTTAGCTAATAGGAGAGCTGACGGTGGGCTCCGCTTTAACTATATCTTAAAAGTTAAGCCGATTTACTAACTTAGGGATACTAGTATAGTATAAATACGCTATAATACGGCCACGACAGGAGCATAATCCTTCCCCGTCTACACCCTACTTTGCTATGCCTCTATAGAAGGGTTACATTAAACAATAAGGGCTAGCATTAACCCCTTTCTTCTAATTATTCTAAGACGGCGATATAGAGACAGCTAGTTAAGCGTTACTTCGCATAGTAATACCCATTTAGTTGCGTGGCTTTACTTAAGCCCTATTACGCGCCTTAACGTAACTTCCTATCGCCTTAATAAATTAATAGCTAATAAGCCTAGCCTAAGGTCAAGATAAGGTAAACAGGCAACTTAGCTTTTAGATTGCCCCAACAATATAGGGTTTAGAGGCGTTTGTATAAAGTTATAAACTAGAACTAGAAGTTAATAATAACCCCTAATAACGCCTCCCTTAGCAGGAATAGCATCTTATAATCTACTTTTAACGCCCATCCTTCCTAGTATAAGACACTGTCTAAGCAGTAGACTTACCCTAGCTAGTTAATCTTATATATTAATCCACCATCTATAGTAAAGGAGCTGTTAGTGCTTATAGGGTGGTTTAATTGGCATTCTAGCTAAGCCCTTTATAAGCACTTTGCCTTATACAGGCGGTATACTAAATCCTGTTAATCTGCCTTATAATAGGGGAGATCTTTTATTTAAGACGCTAAGCAGCCAATACTTAGAGGTCTATAGGCTTATTCTATATCCCAATAGCATTAACCATAACTCCTTAAGTAGTACCCCGCAGCCCTTAAGTACCTACAAGTACACTATCCCTAAATTGTTAGCTAGTAGGTAGGCATTTATAGATAGAGAAACCGATTTTAAAGATAAACTAGCCGGCGTTTAATTTAGCAAGGTAACTTAACTATTCTCCTAGCATATAATAAGTACGGTATTTCCTATAGATGCGGAGAGTACCGGGCTTCCCAGCGTTTGTTTATATATAAAATCTATAAATAGAATAACATTGCCATTAAGGCCATCAGGAGGCAATAGATAGGTTATTTATAATTAACATCCGCTCTACCTACTGTGGGCGTAACAGGAATGTAAGATAGGAGACATTTTAGGACTTAATTAATCAATTATATTAGGGTTATAGTGCATTTATACCATCTATGGCAGAGATTAAGTAGTAGTGTTACTTAAATTATTGTTTCTGGAAAAGAATTTACATCTATATAAAGGTGGTATAAATAAATTCATTTTATATAGTATCACTTTAGAAAGAATCCTATTCCCGTTTCATATCTTCTATAATTTTAATTTTAACAGCTCCTAATAATATTATTTTCCTTTACACTACTAAGCTATATTACTACCGCACCGCTTTTAGTTACCTATTTCGTATCTAATAAGCTAGTCTCTCTTAAAGAATAGCTTATGGGTGCAGTTTTATAAGGATTCGCCTCTAAGAACCCATCCTCTATATCTTAGCCAAAATTTACAGAAGTCTTTATAACTAGTAGAGGGTAAAATTTATCCTTTAAAAGTAGTCAGCTTTTAGTAGATTTATAATTAAAAGGAACCTTTATAAGTTGTTCTCGGACAGAAGGCCAGGAAGGCTAGTTAGTAGACGTATAATTATAGAACCGGCCGTTATGGTAAAGTAGGATATAAATATCTACTCTGCAATACCGCCTTAGTTTATCGCCTTTCTTTATAATGGTATGCTTTCGTTTAAGAAACATCTTATTAATAGCTAACTTTAATTTTAGTAATGGAACTCGCTTTAGTAATAGAGTTCGCTTTAGTAATAAAGTTGGCTTTAGTAATATAATGTTATAGCTAATATTTAGTCTAGTGGCGGAAGGGAAGATAAACGTTAGATGTTTTCTATTGGGTTTTAAAGTATTAAAAGGGGTAATTTTAACGCTGTGTAACAAGATTACAGGTAAATGCTATACTTATTATACTATAATGTGGAATTATACTTTCGTAATCCGGATTTTGTTTCTATAGTCTAGAATTTTATTTTTATAGTTAGGGTTACATTTTCGCGATCCAAGGTTCCGTTTCTACTATTAAAGTTACTTTTTATAATAGGGAATTTATTGCGCTATAAAACTATATTAGAAATTTACTATAGCTCCTATTATTAATAACATATTTTATATAGTAAGAAAATACGCTTACCTTATGTAATATCTAGGAGTGTTTTTCTAATAGAGTAGTAATAAATAATGGATAGGGCCAGAGGTTTAAGCTTAGTTAAGCAAATCTTAGCTTATAAAAGATACTTCCGCCTATACTATAAGCATTAGCACAGTCTAGTATATAAATTTAACCATAAAGGGAGGCGCAGTAGCCTAGGTGGCTTTATTAAGCTCCTATATATATTTCTCTAATTACTCTAAAGCTTTCTTTCTATATTTACTTCTTACTAAAGCGACGCTTATAAGCTCTTAGACCCTTAGTAGAGAATTCGTTAGTAATAAGGAGTAGTATACCTATATATATGCGTAGTATATATACCAACGGTCTACCGGGGGTCTAATTTATAAGATAATATTAGTGCTGTAACATTTTTAATAAACGAGCTGTCTTATATAAACCCTGCCCAACTAGTAGCGCCAATAAGCGTCTTATTACCCTTCTGCTAAGACATAAATATTACAAGCCCCCTAATAAAAAAAGGTAGTAGGGTGTAAGAGTAAAAAGCAGGAAATGGTGCGGGGGTTTACGATCCTTAAGGATCGTAAACCCCCTATAATATTGGCTTAGCGTGCATTGGCCCCTTTGCCTTATTATCCCCAAGACACTACACTATTTAAACCCTACTACTACAACTTGTGCTCCTCTAAAGATCTATAATAGAAAACTAAACGGCTAATTAAAGTAAGGATATGCAGCTATCTCCCTAGTTAATTAGACTGTTGCCGTAAAGCCCCGTTAATTTACTTTTCTAATAACGTAAGCTACAATGATGCGTCCCGCAAGAATT
>Ga0307515_10009320_pt1 | contig 18996 bp, 22 predicted proteins | sample 17_EM_MG_FD_194513 | JGI IMG/M metagenome (GOLD analysis project Ga0307515, IMG submission 194513) | Populus trichocarpa ectomycorrhiza microbial communities from riparian zone in the Pacific Northwest, United States - 17_EM | ecosystem: Host-associated > Plants > Roots > Unclassified | place...
ATGATTCTCCTATTACTGTTTACTCTCGTTGCATTGGCGATAGCCCACTCTCCACCTTCCTTATCCACCTCCCAGTCTCTCCGCCTCAGACAAACTCGCAATATCTGTTCCCGCAAAGTCCACTGCATTCTCGCCAAAGAGGCCACGGAAGGACCATTCTACATCCCGCACCCCCTCGTCCGCACAAACATCACCGAAGACCGTCCAGGCATCCCTCTATCCCTTGAAATCACAGTCCTAAACGCCAAAAACTGCTCTACCGTCCCCAATGTCTTTGCTGATATCTGGCACGCCGATGCAATGGGCGAGTACTCCGGCTGGTCTACTAGCTCGCTCCTCTCTTCCACCTCCCACCTGACCGCCCGCGGCACCCCGATCGAGTCCTCGCACTGGCTGCGCGGCGTGCAAGCCACCGATGACTCTGGCGTCGCAAGATTCAACACCGTATGGCCGGGATGGTATCGGGGGCGCGCAACGCACATCCACCTCCGCATCTACAGCGGCAACGTCACGCTGTCACATGGGGCGTTCCTTGGCGGCGGAAAGGTTGCGCATACGGGACAGCTTTTCTTCGCGGATGAGTTGGTGACCGAGGTAAGTAAGACGCGTGAGCCGTATATGAGCAGGAGGAAGACGCTGCTCCCGGAGATGAATGGCGATGATGGGATTTACGTGGGTAGTAATGGTGGAGACCAAATTGTGGATGTGCAAATGGATGGGGATGTCTTTCATGGGAGTGTTACCGTGGGTATTGATCCTGAGTCGAACTACCATGAGCGTCCGATGCGGCCGCCACAATTTGGCCGACCTGGGCGATCACCGTGGAGAGACATCTTGGCCGCTATTGTTGGTGCTCTCGTTATCGTTGTTGTTTGGGGCTTTGTGAAATGGTTTTTGAGATGGCGGCAGGCGAGGAGCGGGTATAGCGCGGTGCGACTGAACGGGGATGATAATGGTAATTTTCAACAATCTGAGCGACGTGGAGCAAATGGCACGAATTATGGTTCTATCTGATTGATTTTAGGGCACTTTCGTTAGTAAGTCCGATATTATAACCCCTTTCTTAAGGAGATTTGAGCAGGCGGAAAGGACGGCGCTGTATAGCCATAGGATTAACTCGCCTGGGATCTTCAGTTAAAATGGTCTCGTAGGATATAAGCTGGTTTCTCAGTTGAAGGTCATGCTCTTATTTAAGCCATTTTTGTGAGTCATGGGCTGGATTAAACTTGACATAAAGTTCACATCTGAGATTTCTCTCTAAAACTGTAATGGGAGGATAGATGCAAGCAAATTAGTTGTATTCACTTTCTTGTGGCACAAATGTAAATAATGCCTTTCTAATTCAGGGTTATTTTGGTAGAAGAACAGAGAGTGATATCAATGATGACGGTAGAGCAGGTAAAGATTTCGGGAACGAAGCAAATGGTCGTAGATTATTTGAGATTGCTTTTCGGTATAGAATTGAGCAATGTCCGATAAGGGTAAATCATGATAGGATTAAGGGTTCATTATAGAGTTAAAGTTGTGGTCAGGGATGCTGGGTCCTATCATCTGAGCATAAGACATGTCGCCAATATGGATGGTTGGTGTCAAAAGATGTTAGATGTTCGTGTCAGTTTAGCTTTCCTATATTAGGTATAGATCAGGGGTGTCTTGGCAGTTGATTTCGACTGTATATATAGAGGCTCAAGAGCCTCCCTCAATAGGACACAGTTCTCATTCTCGATCTTGATATTTTACAAAAGAGTACGAGAATCTCCTGCTACAATGAAGATTCAAATAGAAGCGCTCTCGAGTAGATATCACCATAACACTATGCTTCAGGAACTCGTGTGTCGATTGATCTATGAAGAAAAGAGACTGTATATACATGAGGCAAGTGCAAGCAACAAAAAAAGGGGGGGCGAGTAATAAGGTGGTAGGCAACAGGGCGGTATGCAACTCCGATTTTGGTCCACACCTTCCTGTTCAATCCTTTCCAAGTTTCAAATCAGAATATCATAAGATACTCGTACTCTACATCACAGTAGTAGAAGCGCGAAGAATCCCGCGAACGCACCAACAATGCCGGAGCTATAATCGGGTTGCCTAGGTGCAGAGGCTCCAGTGGAGCTAGCAGATGCTGGGGCGCCAGTCTTAGATGCGACGATGCCACCCATCGCCGAAGGTTGGGCTATACTGGAGTTGGTGTTCTTAGCAGCTGCTGCGAAGGCGTCAAGAGTATTTGGGCCGGATGACCTAAATGGTGATTAGAATGTTTGATCCTGAAGAGCTGACCTAAAAATAAAAGAATGACATGGAGGCCTACGGAGGGTTTATCACGCCAACCATGCCGAGAGCGCAGTGGTCCCCAGGAATATTCTGAGCGCAGTAGAACCAGATTGGGTTGGTATCTGTGATGTTGATAGTGAAAGTCTGGGGCTGTATGTCAAGTTAGAGCACTGTTTGTAGAACTGTGTAGTGATATATCTTACACCAGGTGAGTTTTGAGTGACCATGAAACCACTGAAGAACGATGTAGAGTTCAGTGGTTGGCAGGGATTTTCGAAGGAGGATTGAGTGACAGTGTGGTTCGGTGGGAAAAACTGGAATTCAACCTGCTGGCCAATAGAGGCAACGGTGGTGTTGGGCGTAAAGATGAAGCCACCTTGACCGACAGAAACAGTGTGAATGTTGGGGTTGGCAGAGGTAGTTGCGCTGGGAGCAGCAGAAGCAGAGGAACTATCGGCCGGAGCGCCATACTGTCCAAGTACAAGGGGCAAGGCTCCCAGAGCAAGCAAACTGGCGAGTTTAAGCATATCTGAGGAGTCCCAATTTCAGTGTCTTTTGTTCGCGGGATTAGAACCAAAGTAAAGAGAAGTATGCTGGATTGAAACCTGAGAGCTGGTCTGATATTTTATACTAGCAACGGCTAGAGAAGAGCATCTAATACGCCACGAGGAAAACTCCGCCCGATGATTACCAAACCTTTCAAAAAACCGTTGGAAAGATACGCACAACGAGAGGGACGCGCAGCGAATAATTGATGCTGTGTACACCACCCTGGCGCATCCGGTTGAAGGCGCGTGTTGATCACGCTAATCAAAATGCGTAGATTTATGCCTTAAAAAAGGTAAAAATACGTTAAAATGGCTGTGCGTATTACTTCAAAAGGCATAAACTCTGTCGTTTGATCACCAACATCAACACGTGCTTTCAACCGGATGCGCCAGGATGGTGTACAACACAGTGCATATTTTAGGGCGATTGCAAGAGACAGGGCTACGATTGGTAACGGGCTGGAAGTTGAAGCCTTGCGGCACGATGTTTGATGTGCTTGTATTGCCTTTTCCGTACCTCAGCATGCACGTTGACTGCAGCATAGCCACCACCAAACCCCGCAGCTGACCAAAGGGCTAAAGAGTCAAGGTTATGGCTCAAAACCGTATATTATTTCGGACTGGATGAGTCTTAGTCTCTCAGTTGGTCTTAAGCTCTGTGCTCAGATTTCGCCTCCCCAGAATCTTGTTTTATGTCGATGTTGTAAGATATTTGTTTTGTGAAGATGACATGGCTGACAGCCGTGTGATCATATATTGACACCCAATGATAAGCGAGAGATGAGATAACGACGGATACAGTAAGTATTCCTCCTTGCGGTAAGATTTCCGAAAGAAGATAACAATAATGGACCATGAATAGAAAGGTCAGAATAAGGTCAGAATAAGGTTGCATATTGAACCTGGCACAGCTTTGGACTCCATGTCGCTCGGAACTCCGTAGCCTTGCACGTAGCACCCCCATACAATTAAAAGGGGTTTCCTGGTGTCCTGATAACAGCTGGTGTGTCATTCCGTGGTATGCTGGAACGAATCTCCGGCTTCTGGAAGCTGCAAGTGTTTATTGTCTTGTTCTTGTAATGAATCGTGTCGTAAGGGCGATGAAAGTGATATTACTGTAGGTTCCTGATATCGATATAAACTACTGGCCAGATAGTGACTGATTAGATTGACAAAGGAGCTCCTGTGGCAGAGAATAGGGAAATACTGTTTCGTTTTTCTACTTGCTTGTGAATTTGCAAGTCTCGAGTGGAATTTATATGAAGTCAGCAACATGCTCTAACGATGCCTACAATTTTACTTGCAATTGAGTCATTGCGGGACCTTCGAAACATGTTCCTCGTAGTGAAAATATGCGGCGTGACTAGCAACCGCGAACGATACCGGAGCGCAACTGGGAGCAGCAGACTATGCATCGAGAAAACCTTCACAATCAATTACCAATGTCGGAGGCTCTAGGTATTAAAGGTGTGTATATGTTTATGCACATTTCGATGCCCTTCAAGTTGCTACGCGTAAAATGGAAGCGTGGGTTGGGGACAGACCTCAAATGCCAAGAAACTAGATGCTTATATAATTTTGGGTTTTGAGATCCCCCGTTTAGCGACCACGTATCCACTGCAGAGCATTCAGCTAACTGTTCCTTTCTCTTTCTATTCTTCTCTTCTATTCATACGCCCCTTCCTGCAATCTTTCGCTCCCTTGGTCTCTTTTGTACTAATATAGAGCCATTCAACCGCAACCATGAGTGGCCGTAAGTCTCATTTCCCCTTGCGCCTCGAGCCTCCGCAATACCCCCATTCTTGAAAACAATCATTCTCAATACGGCGTGACTGACTTCTCAATTGCAATATAGTACGCTTCCTCGACCTCGTAAAACCGTTCGTACCTCTCGTCCCCGAGATCCAGCTTCCAGAGACCAAAGTCCCGTTCAACAACCGGGTAATATGGACGGGCCTCACTCTCCTGGTTTTCTTGGTCATGAGCCAAATGCCTCTTTACGGAATTGTGTCATCAGATACTTCAGATCCACTATACTGGCTGCGAATGATGATGGCAAGTAACCGTGGAACTTTGATGGAGCTGGGAATAACACCCATTATCTCCTCGGGCATGGTTTTCCAACTTTTGGCTGGTACCCATCTGATTGATGTCAATTTGGACCTGAAGACGGATCGCGAACTGTACCAGACGGCACAGAAGCTTCTTGCCATCATCTTGTCCTTTGGTCAAGCGGTCGTGCATGTCCTTTCTGGCCTTTACGGCCAGCCTTCCGACCTCGGCGCTGGAATCTGCGTTCTCCTCGTAGTCCAGCTCATCATCGCTGGTCTCATTGTCATCCTTCTCGATGAACTGCTCCAGAAAGGCTATGGTCTTGGAAGCGGTATTTCTCTCTTCATTGCGACCAATATTTGCGAGTCGATTGTATGGAAGGCTTTCTCTCCAACCACTATCAACACTGGACGTGGCCCTGAATTCGAAGGCGCCATTATCGCCCTTATCCACCTCCTTTTCACATGGCCAAACAAGACCATCGCTCTCCGCGAGGCTTTCTACCGACAAAACCTGCCCAACGTCATGAACCTGCTAGCGACCGTCATCGTTTTCGGCGCCGTTATCTATCTCCAGGGCTTCCGCGTCGAAATCCCCGTCAAATCTTCGCGCCAGCGTGGTGTCCGTGGCTCTTACCCCGTCCGCCTGTTCTACACCTCCAACATGCCCATCATGCTGCAATCTGCGCTCTCCTCCAACATCTTCATCGTCAGCCAAATGCTGTACTCTCGTTTCTCTGAGAACCTGCTCGTCCGCCTCCTCGGTGTCTGGGAACCCCGCGAGGGATCTGCTCAGCTCTATGCCGCCTCTGGTATCGCATACTACATGTCAGTAAACTCCTACCCACACCATACTCTGTACTAACAAGATCGTTTTCTCAGGTCTCCTCCTCTCAGCATCACCGAGGCCCTCTCCGATCCCCTTAAGACCGCCATCTTTATTGTCTACATGCTCGTCGCCTGCGCCGTCTTCTCCAAGACCTGGATCGAGGTTTCTGGCTCCTCCCCCCGTGACGTCGCCAAACAGCTCAAGGAACAAGGACTCGTCATGGCTGGCCACCGCGAGGAATCTATGTACAAGGAACTCAAGCGCGTCATCCCCACGGCCGCGGCCTTCGGGGGTGCTTGCATCGGTGCTTTGTCGGTTGGAAGCGACTTGATGGGTGCTCTGGGCAGCGGCACCGGTATCCTTATGGCCGTCACTATTATTTATGGCTACTTCGAGATCGCCGCTAAGGAAGGTGATATGGGTGGCTTGAAAGGTATGGTGATGGGATAGGTGACGGCACGGGCTTAGGGAGGGGATGGATTGCAGGTTGAAAAGGAGGCCGCGTGCGGAGTTTCTGTATACTATGTTGTGCATAAAAAATCAAGGCGGTATTTTGTGAGTAATCATGAGTACGCTACGGTGAATATGCAACTTGGTTGGACAGGGCAATAGTTTGATAAGGGAAAATGGTTGGGTGTCTAGAAAAAAGCTTTCTAGGTAAGCGCGGTATAGAAGCCTATATTACTATCTCATGCGCCGTTGTGGCGTGTACTTTACTATGGCATTTCAGTCATGTTCTGACGCATGGCTTCAGATGCCTAAGCAGATTGTACGAGTTCTATGCTATTTTATGTTTTGAAGTACATTTTATTAAAACCTCTACCACTACTGGCTCCAATTATTACTCGCAAATACTCAAGGGGGATGCCTACAAGTCCGAGACTGGTAAGAAGGGCATATGTAACCGTCAAGGATGTCTAGTCCCTAAAGGAGGAAGACTCCGAACCAAGCAACAAAACCTCTCAGAACCAAACTGCAATGGCAAAATAGCACTTCTATTCCTCCTCGCACACCCTTCTCCCTCCCTTAACTCCAATGCGAAAAAGGCTTAGCCCGCAAGATTTGACAGAATGCCATCCTCACCCAACGCCCAGAAAATGCTCACACATTCATAAACACCATTTCCATGCTCAACCCCCTTCCGTCTTCCCGGCGTTCACACGCTTATCCACCCCTCCCTAAAATCTCCTCCCGCTCCAACACCTCTTCGGTAAACTTAATCAAAAACACCGTCTTGCCCGGCCACATCCCTCCCTTAGCCTCGCCGGCCCCATCCTCGCCCACAGTATGCGCACTCACGCCCATAGTCGCGAACCCCGCGCCATCACAAACGCCCTCGATGATACCCGCGACGTACGCCGCGCAGTTGAGCTGGCTCATCTCGCGCGGCAGGCTGATGTACGTGTTGACGAGCGGTTCGTTGTCGTAGAGCATGTACTGGGCGGCGTCGTTCTCGGAGCGCTCGAGGGCGTCGGCGGGGCGGCCGAACAGGTGGCGCCACAGCGTCTGGGCGATGAACTGCAGGAGGGGCAGGATGCGCGTCGGGCGCAGCGAGACGGCGGAGCCGGGCGGCTGCCGTGCTAGCAGCAGGTCGAGGAGCTTGAGGCCGAGCGGGTAGCCCTGCGTGTTTAGCCTGGGGGTTCGCGTGGTGCGTTAGCGGTTGGGTTGGTTTTGTGCCTGGGTCTGGGTCTGAATCCCAACTCATAGCTTCCTGAGTCTGGGTCCCTGATTCCCAATCCCTCTATCCTCTAGCCCAATCCTTCCCTAACTTGCCCTCTCCTGGAAATTCGAGAGCATGGAAACACGCGCCGAAAACCCACCTTTTCTCCAGATCCGCAATCCCCGTGACGCGCCTCTGCGCATACCCGATCATCTCGACGAACAGGAACGCAAACGCCGCCCGGCTCAGCTCCGCATTCTTGCTCCGGCTCAGGTTGCGGTCGTAGATGGTCTTGCGGTTCGACGGGTACCGCAGCCCGGGCGTCTGGCCCGGCGCCCGCTGCTGCACTGCCTGCTGCGATTGCTGCTGCTGCTGTTGTTGCTGGGTGGGGAGAGGCGTGGAGGAGGTGGTGGAGATGAGGCCGGGGCCTGGTTTGAGGGTGCTCATTATGCGGTCAGGAGGTGGGAGGTGGGAGGTGGGATGAAGAATGCGAGGTGTGGGTTGGGGAGGCAGAGATGCTGTGGTGGGTTTGATATTCGAGCTGTGCGGGGTCTAGAGACCAGTCGGCGTAGCTGTGGGCATAGGCTTCCTCCGCTGTGGGCCATAACATTAAGAAACACTTCTCGAATCACGACGTAAAAATGGTGAGCTTATGTGGACGATCCAAACACAAGTTCGGTATTCCAACTATCAACTCTCTGCTCCACTTCCGCAGTATTAATATTATACAATTGAAGCCCTCCGCTTCCTCTCCTTGAATATACCTTCGCACTATCAGACTCACTCCGCTCATTCTCGCCGCCTGGGTATGTGGCTCTACTCGCGGATTTGGCTCCGTAGGAAAAAGAAGAGCCTCCTCGTCACACGGGGAATAGAAGGAGTAAAAAAGCCGTGTGCGCCGTTATCCAGGCGATGTCGAAAAGTGGTGACAAAAGAAATAATCAAGCTGTTTTTGGTCCCCGGCCGCCCCCCAAAAAACCGCGCTCCCTAATACCCATCGAAAAGAATCCTACCGACTCTCTATCCAACAAAAGAGAAATGCCCAACGTCGTACGGTCGTCCTAGTAGGGGGAACTGCGTAATATTTAAAAGTATAAGGAAATTGTTGCAAAAGCTTCTGGGTATGTTGCGGAAGTCCAAAGTAGAAAAGGCGCTGCCAATTATATGGCGTAGAGAGTGCTGTACTGTGGAATTAAAAAGGGTTTCCTTCGGCTATTGCCCATACGCCATCCAGGCATCGTGGGCTTCTCTTAGAACTGTAGAATGTTAGAGAGCGTATAGAATTTGCAGGAGATCCTAAACTTACCTTGGAGAACTTGTGTTTGCGCGATGTAAGTTTCGCAAGCACACTGCAGGGTGCGACCATCCAGGAAATCCAAGATTACGCCTTTTACCATGTTAACTGTGTGAGCTCAGATGATTAATGATACTACTTACTATTTGGAAGTTCCTGTCGGTCTTGATCTGGAGCGTATGGTGTGCGGAACTCGCTGAGATGATATCGCTTTGTAATGCCTCGCGGATGCTATATTACTGTTAGATTGGAGATTAAATAAGGAGTATTGTGGTACAAACTTCATTTGCTTTTGACAGTGTCAAAACGATATTCCCCATTCCATCAATCTCGACCCATCTTCGTTTCCAGAGCTAGTCATTGTTACTAACTGAGAGCATACATCAGATGCTACGCAACTTACCAGGGTATCGGGGAATTGAACATTAAGATCTCCTACTTGTACCGCAGGTGGAGGTTCTCGAAATGATGACAAGCCAGCCTCGTAGTCCTCTTCCTTAACTGTGGGGCTGATAGATTGAGACATGCCTTTACGAGATGCCGCTGATATCGATGACGACATCCTTTTGAAAAGTCGGCTAGTTCTCGAATCTTTCTTATCCTTCTTGTCTTCCCTCTTGTCATCATTGCTTTCAAGACTGTTCACCGATCGACTCCGGATGGACATGGATGCGGGAGGGGACTTGGCTTCGCTCATACGTCGTCCTAGTGATCTCCAACTGGTTTCCGAAGAAGATCTTGGGAGACCAGAGTTGGTATCTCTCGAGGGAGGGGATGAAGGAGGAACTGGTGATGTCGGCTCTGCTCGCGATAGGTTAACTTTCGAGCTCGATAATGACACGGGGGCTCTCTGATGGTCGATGATAATCGGACTTTGATGAAGTTCAAGAGGAGAGTTTCCCGTCGGCATTGTCAAATTCGGCTTCTGTGTTCGTGGATCCCGTACAATACGAGCAGTAACTTGGACTGATTCTGGCTTGTCATGCTGCTGTTGGACGTTGTACACTGCGTGTATGCTGTCCTGAGGTGGCGGAACAGCCTGCCTTTCAGGTGAGGGCCCAGTCATTGATGTAAAAGAGGTTCTGCTAAAACGCTTTACATGCTTCGGTTTGGGCGAAGGTCCGGAAGGCGGTGCCCGAAACGATGATTTGCGTTGTGCGACAATTGAATTAGATGACTCGGGACTTGGGCTGGGGTTTAATGATGCCGAAGACTCCCGATTGGAGTTCTCAGCAAGAGCTTTAATTCTTTGAGAGATGCCTGATGAGACGTTGATCTTCTTTGCTATTACCATATTTTCCTGATTTGGCTTGGCGAACCATGATCCAGAGGATGTACGGTCACCCGCACTCTGTTCCGGCGAAAGTTGACCAGAAGGGAATTGATTTGCAGACGACCTTTCCAGAATATTGACAACAGAAGTTGAGGATTTCCGGGCAAAAAATGATGGAGTGATAGGAGACTTAGAGACAGAGACAGGCTTGGCTTGTTCGAATTTGGCGCTTTGGAGCTCTTCCATGAAGGAGTCGTCTGATAAATACTCAGTATCTGAGTTCTCAGCGCTGAGATCAATTCGAATTGGCTCCACGAGTGCACGTCGCTTCTCTCGGACTTCGATGGTACTCTTCCGTTTAAGCGGTGATGGCGTTGCAGCCTCCGCTTCCGCATCCACATTCTTGTCCTCATCCTGCGCAGGAGAGGCTTCATGTTCCACCTTCTCTTCGGCCTCTTCCGAAGGCAGTACCGGAGGAGCATTAACTTCGATTGATGGGATAGGCGAGGCATCCTCAGGAACGACGGTCGGAGAGCTTTCGATAGACTCTTTCTCTAAAGTTTCCTGGCTATCTGGCTCCGCGGTGGAATCTTCCTTCGTGATGATCTCAGAGTCTTGGAAAACCATGGGTTTCACCTTTAAAATAGAATCTGAAGAATCCTCTTCCTCTGATATAGATGACGGCCTTGTTGAGGAAGAATCCGAAGATTCTTGTGTTTGGGCGGAAGTCGGTGATGAAGCAGATGCAGAAGACTGTTGATCCTCGGCTTTTCGTTGTCCGTTAAGTACGATTTCTACTCCAGAATCTGCCATTGAGTGGTCCGTCAATGGCAATGGGAAGTTCTCTACGCTGGCAGCATTGACAGTGGGAAGCGGCTCCTCCATTTTGGGTCCCTCGGCTGGCGGTGGATCAACAATTGGTTCCTTTTCAACAGGCGGATCGGGCTCCACTACTACCACGGGAGGGACTTCATCTTTGGCCTTATTCGCCTCTTCTATCTTGCGAGCATTCATCTGTTTCTTCCGTAGCTCTATAGCTTTCATTAACCTCTGTTTTTCGGGAGTCATTCCGGACGAGCGGTAGGCTGTTGCGGGTAAAGATCTGATGCTGGCAGGGCTAGAAGTAGGTCGCATCGGTGTTATTAGAGATAGTTCTGGAATATTAGGTATAGGTGGAGGTGGCGGGAAGGCGATGCTTGGGACGACACTTGAATCTCTGGACTTTGGACGTTTTTGATCTGTTTTCCTTGGCGCAATGCGTAGACCTGCTGGAAGTGTCGACACTGGTCTAGCTTCAGCTCGAGAACCGGTGCCTGAAGTATGTGGTCGTTTGCTGCCCTCCATAGAAGGTCGTGGCCGTGGCCCCAGCTTAACTTTTGGCTTGTAGTCATAGTAGATGGAGCTATACAGATCAGAAGCGCTTGGCCTTGCGGTTTGTGATGAAAGCCGGGGCTCCTCGCCGTTCTGCAGGAGAAATTCGTAGTTTTTCAGAGTGGCCATATAACCTGCATTTATCGGCTCGCTTTTACCGGCGTTTGATGATTCCAAGACAGCTTCCGCAGTAACCTGAGACACCGAAGTCTTTGCTCGTGGTGTGGTTGGCTGATTATCAAGCGAGGTCCGCACCGGTGATGGAACGTCTGATTTTGCTGGAGTCTTTACTTCAGGGCTGGAAGGTTCCAAGATCGTTGGTATTGTGGAAGTAGCAGTCGCTGGCCGAGCTATGGAAGAGGTGTCATCTGCACTGGCCTGCCCTTCCTCAGCATCTTCGGTTATTTCATCCAACTTCCGCCTTCGGGAAGAGCCGCTGGATGAGCAGCTCGATGGAGCAGCGGTGTGGAGAGAACATGCTGCGGTGAGCGCGGTATCATTGAGCTCCTCAGCAGCGCTTATAGGGAAGATTGTATCATGTGGGGAGAATTTCTCAGTAACGGCTTGGAAGTGCACAGCTACCCGGGCTACGACTGGAAGTTAGCTCTAATTCCTCCGAAAAAGCTTTATCAAGACGTGCCTTGGAGTAATCGCGATGTTCCATCCGGTATGTACTTTATCAGAACCTTGCGCCGTCGATATAGCAGGAAACCGTAGAGGGGTGACTTTTCGGAATATTGCGCAACCGCTCCTCGGGCTTCGGCAAGACCACCGGCACCACGTGTGAGGATATCCGTGGCATCTCTCGAGGTGTATTTGAGCAGGAACCTGCAATGGAAGAGTTAGTGGGCGGAGCCTTGCAGGTGTACGAGCGCAAGGCAAAGGCAGGAACTCACCAGCCTCCAGCTTCGGCTAATGCAGACTGGTATGCTTCGGAAACTTTTACGGAATCGAGGCCATTCAACGACATTGTGATATCTGCACCCAAGAAGCTCTTGAGGTAATGTTATCTGGTGGTCAGGCGTCGTGGTAGCAGCTGAAGAGAGTAATCTGCGGGCCGAGCCCTGTGTCAGGGGGGTTCTCAGACGCCTCGTTGGCGAGGGTCAGATGAGGGTTGCGCGGACCATTGAGGCCTTAGGGAAGCAACAATAGACAGGCGGACCATGTAATCGCAGTGCACTAGGCACTTGGAGTTGGCAAGTGTTTGGTGGAGGAATGATTGCAAAAAATCTTGTCGGCAAAGATGGGTACAGAGGCAGCTGTTGCGGGTTTCAGCTGGGGACGAAGTAATCGGCAGTCTTAGCGCCCCGAAGTACCACCACACCTTGCGAAGATGGCGTCGTCGATCCAGCCAGCCCAGCGTCTATGAGATTAAACTCCCGGACAAAGCGAGGGCGACGGTTTGGCCCGGTAAAAGCTGTTTGATGGGCGATAATTTGAGATTGCCGTCAGTCGACCAAGGAGAATAATGTGGGCACCTCAATTGGCAGACGCAACAGTTGACTGGCTTGCGGCATGCCGTCCATGGATTTGTTCAAGCAGTCTTACGCGAAGCGCGTCAGAAGTACTTATGATACTACACCCGGACGCCCATCTCGCAGACGGAGAAGAGCTAAAGCTTACTGACATCTATATAACCTGCACTATTGCCTGGGCTGTGTGAGGACCTCGCCACACCCGCAAACGTCTACGCCGCAAAGCGCTCATCTAGCCTTTCGTTAAGGATGTGTGCCGCTGTGGTATTGCTTGCGCACCATCAAACATACAAGCACAGTATGCGCTTTATATTCCGAGCTAAGCCAAAACCTTGGATCTCATGATGGCGGGTATGGAAAATAAAATCCATCAGGTTGGGCATCAGTAGTCGATCTGAAGTCACGATGGGAGGGATTATCTATGCATGAACGATTTCGATGTGGAGGTGCATCTCTGGTGGGGCCAGATCAATTTCCCCTTCTCTCCAAAATACGCGACCAGGTGCAGAAAGAAAGGCAGGGCTAGGAAAAGCTCGGGGTGATTTGTCTCAGAAGATTCTGGCGACACGGTGCAACGCACGGACCGCGGGATTTCTCCCTAGGGGTCAAGGCGAAGCTACGTAGGCCACGGATACAGCACGTGAAGCTAATTAATATCTAACCTCTATTCACTATCTCTTAGGGCCTACAATGGGTTGGGTAGGTATTGTTAATACTACCTTGCTCCCTACCCATCACGGAGTAGGTATATAAAAACCGCATACTTATAATGATCTATCCCTTGACACGATTGGGGGTGGTCCGGTGCGAACGTCAGAATCAAAATAACGCGATTACACCACTACTATGCCTTCCAATCGTACCAGAATCGATATAGACCTTGTTCAGCCTACTTAGTATAACGTTAGGCCGAATTAAAGTGTAAAAAAACCCCGCCTTAAGCCCTGGCCGTTGCCCAGATTCCTGAGTACGGACATCGAATTCAGCTAATTTAATTGGTTGGTTCTTATCGATAACCTGAGGACCCGAATCATCGTGTTAAAGGATAAGACCGTATCCCTTATATTAGTGGTTAAGCCCACTAAGCTGTAGCCCGCACGCGATCCAATCAGAACCAGGCGGTCTAGTATTCTGCCAGTCTTTCTATCTTAACTTTTGGTGTTCCTCGCACGGAGCACCGGTTTATACACACCACCAATACAAGGGATAGAGTTACCCATTTTAATGGTAAACGGAGTGTTAACGTAATCCACAAGCAAGTGGCCAGCATAAGCATGTGGCCACCCTGCACCTGAGCGAACCCCTCCACAATGCGGCTGTGCTGATGGCAGGGATGTGCTTCTTCAGCGCCATGTCGCTCAGCCTGCTCCTCTCTTCACTGCGACAACGATATCCTGATTTTCTAATGCCTGTACGCGCCTTTGGACATGAATCGCCGCCGCCTTCGAGCCCAAGACTACACTATAGGATGGATATGCGCCCTTCCCATCGAGCTTGCCGCTGCCCAAGAGATGCTGGATGAGGTGGATGAGAGGCCTATTCTAGATAGCCTTGATCCGATTCTCTACACGCTCGGCCGCATCAATGTCCACAATGTCGTCCTTGCCTGTCTTCCGGCGGGGAACACCGGCACCCAGTCCGCCGCTACGGTTGCGGCCCGAATGAGATCCAAGTTTACGTCAATCCGATTCGGCCTAATGGTTGGCATCGGCGGTGGAGTCCCCAGCATCGAATTAGACATACGGCTTGGGGACGTGGTAGTCAGTCAGCCCTACATGCAGCATGGAGGCGTGGTGCAGTATGACTTTGGGAAGACAGAAGCAGGCGGAAATGTAACACGGACAGGATGGCTTAACGCACCGCCGCCAGTGCTACTCCATGCGATTGTGGAGCAACGAGCGCTCCACTACAGAGGCCGGAGCAACCTTTCCACGTATTTAGCCACCTTCGATCGACTAGAAAACTTTAGCCGTAACACGGCGGGACCTGACGTATTATTCGAGGCGACATACGATCATGTTGGAGGAGCAACATGCGAGCAATGCAACAATGAGATGAAAGTAAGGCGGCCTGCGCGAAAGGGCCGAGAGGTGGGGATCCATTACGGCACAATAGCATCAGGCAACCAGGTCATGAAGGACGGCATTACTAGGGACAAGAAAAGCAGGGAGCTAGGCGGAGTAATGTGCTTTGAGATGGAGGCTGCCGGTCTAATGAACGACTTCCCTTGTCTTGTTATTCGAGGGATTTGTGATTATGCGGACTCGCACAAGAACAAGAAATGGCAGCCATGTGCTGCGGCAACGGCAGCTGCATGCGCGAAAGAGATACTGTCCATTATCCCTGGCATCCCTGGAGCTACAGTAGCTAGGACGGCCACCGTAGACGAGACTGGACAAACAAAAATTGAAATGAAGTTGGACCAGCTCGTAAAGGAACTTCGACTTGGATTTAAGTCTCCTGCGCTGTTTATGCAAAACTTGGAGAAAGAGCTTGTGGATGACAACATAACGGAGGTGGATGTCGAAGAGAATAAGGACTTCATAAACGAGTGGCTGAAAAGCACGCATGATAAGGGAGAGTTTGACGATCCGGGCCGGGTTGAGCGACGTCCTGGCAAAGTTAATGAAAATGTGATTGATGCCCAGTCTCCGCAAAATTATCAAGGCATACCTCCGAAAAGCAATTCGACGACTCCGAAGCCAAAACAGGCCTATTGCGAGGATTATGATGACAACGAAGATGACGTGTCCGACTACAGTGATGGTCCTCTCCCAAACGCTGAGACAGAAGTGCCGGATGATCAGCCTTCTGTGCCGTCTGCTAGCCGTAACGCTCCCAGTCCCAAACGGAGACCAGACTACGTTCCTAGATATGTCCATCCATTAGCTGAAAATGAAAGGAACAGGTTGAAGAAACCCCAACACTTTTCCAGAGGCGATGCTTTTGGCGAGGACGGGGTTGCAGCCGCCGCTTCAAAAGATGGACCTTTGAGAAAGGCAAGATCAAGACGGGATTGGAGCAGGGAGCAGACCGAATTTGACGACACGAGTCCATATAGGGATTTTTTAAAGCCTTCGGGACATTCCTCGAGAAGGAGGCCTCACAGTGATCAAGAGGATACAGGAAAACCCGTTCCAGAGAGATCCAAAAGCAATCCCTCTTTCCCATCTCACCAATATCATCGCCCACAAGCGGGTCCTACGTACTACCGCGACGAGCCAGGTTACGCGGCTAAGTATGATGGAGATCAGCCTCAAAGAGCTTCCGACTCTTACTTTTACGAAAACGCCCATCCAAATCACCCTAGCGCTCCCCCCTCCAATATATTTTCGGAGTTTCTTAAAGGGGGTGGAGAAGATTTCGACTTTGGTGGCAGGCCCGCACCAGCACCAGCTCGAGCGCCAGCACCGGAGATAACCATAGTAGAGAAACTGCTTCCAGTGTCTTTGGAGGAACTCTTCTACGGTGCTACGAAAAAAATGAAGATTACACGGAAAACGTATGATCCAGCTACTGGCCGCACTTCACCGGAGGATCGCATTTTAGAAGTACCTATTACGAAAGGGCTTAGAGCTGGCTCAAAAATCAAATTCTCGGACGTCGGTGATCAAGTTGAAGGAGGAACTCAAGACCTCCATTTCATAATCCAAGAGGTAAATGGGTCCACTCATATTTTACATACCCATCACTGACAATATTTCGATAGAAACCGCATTCTCTATTCAGACGTGATGACGATGACCTCCACCACACTGTCGATATCAATCTCCTAGAATCTCTCTGTGGTTGGGCTCGGGTCGTTTCAAGTATCGACGGAAAACAGGTCAGAGTTTCCCATTACGGCCCAACGTCTCCCAAATGGGAAGAGCGGTTCCCAGGCCTCGGCATGCCGCTACGCAAGAAGCCAGATGAGAGAGGCGATTACGTAGTTGGGGTCAACATTAAACACCCGACAAGCTTGACCGAGGCCCAAAAGGCTTCGTTGAAAGAAATATTGCAATGATGTTAACGATTGGGCGAAATGAAGTATTAATGAGCACACATCGTATCTAGGCTCTGAGAGGAAACATTGGACATAGATATCAGAGTCGCTTTGTATATAACGTCATCGTATCACTTGTCGATAATGCTACGTCGTAATACTAGCATTGCTTCACAATTTGCCCTCCTGAACAGGATTACAAAAGATACCAACTAAGTCTCCACCGGTATCGATTACTCTAAGATAATCATAGCAATTTCTTATCCCGTTAATCTTATGCCTAGATTTACAAAGTTGCTTCAAGTCATAGCATAAAGCTAGTGCTAACGGAACGGCTAAGCTGCGTAAGCACGCTTTGAAGTGATGTGTAACGTGAGTGAAAGTAGTTTGGCACTAGATGTCACTACCATGAGCAGGGAAGGTGGCTGACCTGCTCCATCCAGGCTCTGCGAATTAAGGCAGAAAGTATAATTATTAGAAAATCGTTTTAAATGTGTCATGGCACAATAAGTCTGGCCCCAGGGTGGGCGAAAATTAGTATCGATTAGATTGATACAATAAGCGATATCATATTATATTATATCATATCGATCGAATTTTTTGATCAACCCTACTAAATAAGCGACTATAGGGAATTCTACTAATATCCTTAACTTTCCTACTCAGTTTTACCCTCTTTATTTATCCTTTTTCTTATATAAGATACTATAAAATAAAATAAAAATAGTAAAAAAGAGAGGAGACTTAGCAGTTAAATTTTAGTAGCTTTTATCTATATCCTATTATTCTCTAGTTCCACAATCCAATCCTTACCCTCTAGTACTCCTACTAACGCCGCTATAGGCTAAGAATTTTTATTATACGCCAAATATCAAGACCTATAATTCCACTACTTGTAATTTCTATAGTACTTACTATAGAACCCTAGGAGACTTATATACTTAATAAAGGGGTAAGGGCCTACTAAATAACGCGGAGTCGCTATATAAGCCTTATAGAACTAGTATTAATTAGCTCTTTACCTTATATAAGTAATATAAGTTACTTATAGTTATATTTAGAGATCCACGGCTTTAAATTAGAATTACATTTATATATAAAGGCCTCTCTATCTATACCTACTTCTCTAATATACCCCCTACTTAAGCCTTTATATTAATTACTAGTGTTGGTTACACAAGGGGATATCACGTAGCTACGGTTCGTAGATAGTATGATGATTGTTCTTCATTTTTTTGTATTGTAGAAAAGCAGACGATCGTAAGGATCGCGGTGCCTAAGTAGGGGGCTGATTAGTCACCATAAGGGTGACTAATCAGAGACACGCGACCGCGTACCCTCTGTCCATATATTCTGACACATACATTCCGACACTGGCAGTTCTTTCTTTGTGCTTGTGGTGCTACAGAAAGGCAGCAAGGCAGCAAGGCAGTAAGGTTCGGTTAGCTGCTGATAAAGCAGCAGGGGTTAGTTAACTGCAGGCAGGGCAGTAAGGGTCTATTGTAATAGCAGTACGGTGCCAGCGACGGGTCGTTCGGGCGGCAGTATAATGCCAGCAACGGGGTCGTGTTCTAGGGAGCAAAGCTCTACCTAGTCCTGTTCGGGTTATTCTTATCGGCATAATGGTAATCGGGATCGCATGCATATCGGCACGATCGTTCGGTTAGTAGATCGCAGGCGTATCGGCGCAATCGGTATCGTAATAGCAGGCATAGCGGCGCTATCAGTTTGTCGATGGTATGTGGCAGTACGGTGCTAGCGCAGGGTCGGTTCCGTAGGCAGATCGGCACGGAGTCTTGTCATAGGCTTGTCGGGTCGCAGGGTATATTAGTTACAACAGTTATCGGGTTTGTAGCTGCCGTAGATACTAGCAGTTCTTTCTTTTGTGGATTGCCTGCGTGACTGTGCCGTTCCAACCGCTCCCCCCCCCTATATCACTCTCTCTTCACGGTACCTTCCACAAGAACTTCCTGTCTAGATCACGCTGGTAGCCACTTCTGTAGCTACCTTGGGAACTACAGGAGTCTTGGAATTCCCCTCCACGCTGAATCTTCTAAAGCTTGTTAAATGTTTATGGAGAAGTAGAGGCTTATTGCGGAGATTGCTGCGGAGATTGCTGCGGAGATTGCTGGTGGGACGGAGCTTGAGGCACGGGTTGAGATACGGCAGCTTGAGGCACTTGAGGTGTTTGATAGCCTGAGGTTATCTGTGGTGGTTGCTGCGGAGGTTCTTGCGGAGG
>Ga0307515_10009321_pt1 | contig 18992 bp, 8 predicted proteins | sample 17_EM_MG_FD_194513 | JGI IMG/M metagenome (GOLD analysis project Ga0307515, IMG submission 194513) | Populus trichocarpa ectomycorrhiza microbial communities from riparian zone in the Pacific Northwest, United States - 17_EM | ecosystem: Host-associated > Plants > Roots > Unclassified | place...
ATGCTGTTCTGGGCAAGGGCCTTCATCGCAATGAAAACGTTTTTTAAAGGGCATTTGAAATACAATGACATAATAATGTTTTATTTTTAAAAAATCAATTTTTGATATTAATCAAAATCACAAGAAAGAAATCAAAATTTTTGAAATGTGTTTTTTTTGAAAAAACAAGCACTATAATGACACCTACCAAGAGCAGGCAGCTAGCAACGTAGGACGTCAACTACAAGTCTCAATTCCATTCCCTGCGCCATAAAAGCTTTGTGGGGTTCCCATTAATCAGCAGAAGTCGGCCCCACAATTAATTAAAAAGCCAATGAAAGTGCTAAAAAGCCATGAAAGTACAAGGAGGAAAGGAACAACTCGAATAGATTCCGGAACCACAGCATTAAAAACCAGCGGAGAAGAGAAAGAGAGAAAATGTACAGAAACCAGAAAGCAGCCTCCTCTTCCTCCTCCTTTTAGTCAATCCAATAAATAGGCAGGGCACAGGCTCCTCGTCCCCCGGATCTCGACATCATCTTTCATACCCAAAAAGAGCACCCAAAACAGCGGCTGACACGGCCCTCCGCACCTCTCCCTCCCTCTCTCTCTCTCTCCATATCAAAAATCACAAGCTACTTTCATACAAGTCAAAGATATCAGGTTCCTCGTGCTAAAACTAAAATCTAAACCCTACCGAGCCTACATCCCCTCTTGTCACCATCCCTCCTCCATCTTAGCTTAGGTCTATTTCCCTTTCTAGGTCAGGTCGCCTAACCCTAACCCTACCCCCACCCCCACCCCCCGTGCCCTCCTCCTACTGTGCCCCAAAATCCCACAGGTGTATATTCGTGTCACTTGATGCTGCTGCCACGTGCCTCTCATCTGCAACGAGAGCGTTTACCTCGCCTATCCTCTCCCTGAAGCTATACAAATACTCTTGGCGACCAGGCTGCTCTATCTGCCATACCCTTACTACACCACCCGCGCACGTTAGCACGTACCCACCATTCATGCACCCAAGCACTCCCCTTGGAGGCCTCACGGTAAAGCCACACATCTCCTCCGAGGTGTCCGCCCTGCGCACGCTAGCATTCCCCCTGCCATCTACAATCACATACCCCTCATTGCATACGTCGAAGGAACCCACCAAGATGCCTCTCCTGTTAGTGTAGTCCTCCTCCCTTAGTACAGCCCCAAGGTCCCCCAAGTCAAAAATAACAAGTCTCGAACTCGTGCATGCCACGACCGATTCCTGACTCGTGACCCTGACTCGGCCCACAAACTCAGTCACTTCTGTCAACGTGTGCCAACCCAACACAGCCTCTGGGTCAGTCAACGCCCCGCCTTCAAAGAGAGGTTCTTCGGTGTTACCATCCCAGACACGATAGGCCCGGCCCGGAAGCCCAGCGTATAGGCCCACCCACCATCGCCCACGGCCCGTGAAGTCCACTAATGCCCCGTCGTTCAACACCTCACCTAAGCGGGCCCTCCGTGGATTGGCATTGCTATTTACCGCCGCCACGTGGATATCACCATCTAACGTGGCAAACACCAAGCGTGTGGCCGTGATGACGATGCCCGAGACCGCACGAGAGAACCTGCCCAGGCGGTCATGGTGTTCAGGGCGGAAAGTGCGTGCATGAAGGCGCGTGGTGAGATCAAAGAGGCGGACAGCGCCGTCAGCAAAACCGCATGCAAGGTAGCGATCGGAGAAAGCGAGACAGCGGCATATTAGAGCATCAGGGTCGTTGGGGTCATCCACATCAGCTGGATCAAAGTGGAGAGCGAAATGGACAGCTCTTCCGGATCGGAAGTTTTGGGCCGTTTGGTGGCGGTAGATATACTCCTCTCGCCAAGTGTCATGGAGAAGGTTGGTGCGGCCCCAGATACCGCGAGTGAGACGGTGCCAAAGAGGATCCGAACGCGAGACTGCTCGCCACGTTGAACACACCTGAAAGCAAAGTGGACACCATGTAAAGCATAAAAAGATAAATACAGAGACGACGGCTATGCATGCACACGTAGCAATTGCATCATGCAACAACAGCTAGCAGAAGATACATGTAATGAAACTTTCAGCCATAATTTTTTTTTATTCCATCATTTGAACTTATGCGAAGCTAGCTAGAGCAAGTTGCTAGTTACGGTTCAGTGATTCAGCAGAAGCACCATGTTTAAGGCTTCGTTAGCTGGTGGGTAGGGATTATACGGAACCACAGTAGAAGAAAACTAATTAATGTTCATAGATGGAGATCTATGAGACGCCATTGATTTTTATTTTTAAACTACTCCACATGAAAAGTACATTTACATAACTATGGGATGCCATTATATAATGGACCAGGCACCAGCTAAGGCAAGAATACGAAGATCACCATGGATGCAACAAAAACAAGAAGGTGATGATGAAAGACGTGACCTCACAAAATTGATTAATAATTAATGTCTTAAAAACCCATAATTTAAATGGGTTTCATAACATATATATATATATATATATATATATATATATATATATAACAATGCATGGGTCATCTTAATAATAATAATAATATTGTGAAAAAACAAAGACCACCAACCAAGCTAAAGAGGCCGGCATTTTAAATGATTAAACAACTCCAAGAACCGATCCAGCAAAACGTGTCAGTGTCATCTACAAATGCTGATCACATAGAGTGTGGGAAACGTCAGTATGCCGAGGCACTCGAAAGCATGCGCATTAAGCTTTTAATTGTGAGAAGGCTTGAAGCTGGTGCCCAATTCATACATGCCGATGCCAGACGGCCCAGACAGGAAATAGCAGGCAAGAGAGACTAGGGACTAGAGAGCTGTAGTAGAGGGTGGTTAGAGAAAAGAGAAAGACATGTTATTTTAATGGGTTCCATGCGTCAGAACCAGTCAGAGCTCTCACATAAAGTGTTTCTTTTCAAAGCAGAACAGACTTGTCTTCTAGCCTAGACATGCTGTGGTAAACCACATCAACAGTATCCTACTACTATCAGGAGAAAGCGACCCCTCTCTCTCTTTATTGTTATTATAAACTTGAACTTTTTATTATAATTACTCTTATTCATTCATCCTCTATGCCATACAGGATAAGGTACAGCAAAGTACAATGGCGAAATCTAAATGCAATCGGGCAGGGAGAGACAAAATCTTCGGGTCAAAGAACCATTAGTTGTGGTTGAGCAGGGAGGGAAATTACTTTGAGAACACTGAAGGACAGACGCTAGCAGAGAGTTTACACCACCACAAACGCTATACAGAAATGAATCAAACATGGGAGGTTTCAAGACATAATTCAAAATAAGAAGAAGAAAGGCCACCGCATGCCAAGACACACACACACACACACGACACACACACACATGTGTTGTGTGTGTCAGAATGAGATTTTTATTACAAGGATAAAAGATGGAGTTAGATTTACTGTTAAAAAGGATTATAACTCGAAGCGTGCTTTCCCATCTCTCTCTCTCTCTCTCTCTCTCTCATTACCAAGAAAGAGTTGGCCAAAGGCTTGTCTCGTTAAAAGAAGCGAATCCATATCTTCTCCGACTACCTTTTTCTTCGATTGTCCCCCTAACTTCTACTTCCCACATACCCTACATCATATCGATGCTCGTCCCCCCCTTTCAATCAATGAATTCTAACTTCCTCCCTTGTTTTTTTAAGATTTAAATAATTTACTCCTTCCAGTTTTGATAATAATTAATTAATTCTTTGACCATTCTTACTGCCAAGTTATTGGCAGTTATGATAGTAGATCTATTAATTAGAATCTTTCCTAGGTACAAGCTTTACAAAAGCCCGTTCGAGTTTGGATCATATACATTTTACAAGAGATTTGGTTACTCACTAGAACAATCCCTCGAGGTCTCCAGGACTTGAAAGTTACACAAAGCTAAAGCCATTGAACAAGTGTTTTTCATGAAAGGTTCAGAATCCAACGAGGAGATACGAAATTTACTGTGCTAAAACTAGAGGAACGAAAGAAGACAGTGATAGAAATGAAAATGGAGGTAGTAAAAACACAGGATATAACAAGGAATAAAAGTTGAGTCACCGACTGACTGCCTCTGGCTTGAGCGAAGAGAAGACCCTCTCTGAAGTGACATCAATTTATGAAACCAGGCACCAGCATTGGGCTCCATGTACTTTTGGCGTTGCACATGCTGACTATTGACTGATCCCACAAGACTGGTCAATTTGTGAGATATCCTTCTTAATTGCCAAAACAGAAGCCTAAATTGTTTGATATAAAAATAGTAAAACAATCACTTCATAGCTCCTATCCATCTAAATCAGCCCATCCCCGAGCTACATTGGACCATGTAATGATGAGAACTTTCTCAAAGCTCTTTGCTATTAATGGAGACTGCTGCTCCTCGTATAAAATCACCAAGATTTTGGTTTTGTTTGATTGAGAAATTCAGTTTGAACAAAACCCTAGAATGTTCGATTCACTGTCATAAACAAGTCAATCCCCCAAATTTGGCTTTACCTAAAAACCAAGCGGAGATGGTTGTTTCCACAGCAAAAAGAAAATGTTGCTCCCGAAAAATTGAATCTGGGCAGAAGTCTAAAAGTATTAGCCGAGTTAAAAGTAGGTTTCAAACGTCTCTATCCACATTTTAGCATTAGAAAAGTTATTTCAATGGATCTTTTAGCAAGGTAAGAAAGTTGAGTCAAAAAGGCAAGGGATTATAGAGCTAAAATAAAATCATGCCAGGAAAGGGAAAGAGAAATTCAAAACCAAAAGAGTCCTTTTCCGCAAGATATGAAACGGGGTCCAAAAATGGATATTTTCTTTAGGAGCATTCAAAAGATGAAGCAACTTAAAATTGCCAAGATGAAACTGCTACATCCAAAAGGGACATAAATTTAGTTAGAAATGGACCCATTAAAAAGCAGTTCCTTCCAAAGGTATGGTTTCTCCTTGGATGCTTGTATACATCCAACCCAAGCTGCTGTTACCCTGTGTCAGCATTTCTTCAGTTTCCATTGAAATAAAAACAGAAGAGTCTCAGAATCTATATTTGTATACAAAACCAATGGAGTTCATAACATCATTTTAGCTCCCTGACAGATTCCAAACAGTGCTTTGACTAGACCAAGTTTTTGTCCATTTTCGGTACCATATCCACCGGATGGTGATAAGTGACTCTATTCTATTGCGCCTACCTCTCAGCCTACCCGGCTGCTAACTGATTAGCATAATTACCTCTCAAAACAGCTAACACATCTCAACAAGACAAACCCATTGATGCGACAGACAAAATGGCCTCCACTTCTTATGCATACACAGAGTAAGATTAAAACCTCGTGAGTCTCAAGAGAATACATTTACCTGAAATACATTGGCAAGTGCCTGTGCCGCGACCAGCCGGCCGACAAGGCGAGAAGCATCAATGGCGACTTGGGCAGCAAGAGCTTCCAGAAAAGGCTCAGGCCAAACCTCGTTAATGGCTCTTGGACGAGACCTTGATGGCCCTTCGTACTCACCGGCTCTTCTTGCACCGTAATTACCACCACCGCTGCCATTGCCATTGCCACTGCTAGATGATGATGATGAGGAGGAGGAGGAAGACATTAATTAATAAACAATATATAAGGAGCGAAGCTATGAAAAAAAGGAAAATATGGGCTACAAAGAAACAAGGACAAAAAGGTCTAGATAAAGACGCAATGTGAGGGTCCCAAGGGAGACTCCTCCACCTCTCTCTCTATATATATATTTGCGATTTAGAGTCTTTCCATGTATATACGCGTATATTGATACGCTATACATGTAGTTTATACACGTCTTTACAGTACATGTTGTGGATAGATTTTCCTTTGATATTGTGGTCAATTTGACACGAATTCTGTAGCATTTCTTTCTTTTCTCGAGAGGCTGGGGTGTTCTTGGAGGTTTCCCAGCCCTGCAAAGACGGCGGGGAGATATAGTTAGGTTCAGTTTCAGGTTCATGTGAGAAACTGCTGGTTCTTCTATTTAGCCAAGGTGTGCTCAGGTGCTTTTGTACACGTACCACTCTTTGGACCAACTTTCTTTTGTACTCTCTTGTCCATTTCCAAGTGAAAACTTTATCGATGAGCTTGCTTTAGTTTTTATTCTTTTTATAGTCAAGGGTTTTCAAATATAGTACATGAACACTAACGGGAAATACAGAGGTAGCTTAGTAAAATTTTGTTTCTGCGGGGGCACCTCCCATCATCTTTAGTTCACTCACCTGAACCTGCTCTCACTACAAGCTCACTGCGAGCTCCCTGCATCTACAGTTTCGCTGAGAAATCTTACCACATCAACATTTTAAAGTGAAAAACGAAACATAAAGAAAACAAAGAAAGAAATCCCGACGATTCCTAGGAATCTTAACCAGACAAATCTAACAATTTTTTTTTTTTTTTTTGAATTGCTAATGAAAATTCCATCTGATATGTCAGCAATGTTTATGGAAATGCTAATATAATTTTTTTATCATATCATGCTTTCGTCCGAAATTATTGGCAGAAATTCTTCATCATATTTTCTTTCGGTAAATCAATGATAAAATATTTATCCATGCTTTTGGTTAAAAATGTATAAAAATGATGACAGGAAGTCAAAGCAGCGAAGGGGAATGGAGAATAAAAAATGTTTTTTCTTAGCGGGGAAACGGATAACAATGACGACGAGGCCATCTTTAAATATAGAATTCAAATTAGAAATTCTTAAAGTTTTTCCTGCCCGTGGCTATGCGGACACTAAAGCCAAAGAAATATCATCATCAGTCTTTCCCAACCAATTACCAACTACCAAGCATGCATGACCATTGACTGGGATCGAATGCTATGAGCCTTTTTATTTATTTATTTATTTGGTATTGTTATTTTCTTAATTAAAGGCTTATTAAAATAATATCTTTATTATTTTTAATATAATCACGTTAAAATTGTAAGAAAAAACAGGTAAAAAACAGTTTAATAAATGCTTTAGCAGGCACTCATTTCATCTTTTGTGCTGGTTAATTCTCTGGGAACGTATGAGGTTCGGTTCATCATCTGAGCGTTGATAGTGAAAAGTGATAGATTTACATGGATTTGGGGAGTGATTTTTTATTAAAATATTTTTAAGAAATTAATTACAAGGAAAAATAAACTGGGAATTAGATTTTATATTTGGTTTTGTAAGGAGAAATATATAGAAAATAATATTTTTTATTCTTTAAAATATTGAAAATTGAAAGGTTTTTTCCCAAGTTTAAAGGAGGAAAACACTACTTTCCCCTCGTAAAATGAGTTGTATGCTTTTCTTTGAGTTGAAAACACTTCATGCTACTTATTTTTCATATGGGTTATCAAAGAATTAATTTCTTATAAAACAAACGGGTCTCTTTTTATTTTTCATAGAGTTATCAAAGAAAAAAAAGATGCACGTAATTGCGAAGGCTACTGTAGAGTATATAATGTAGAGATTTTTTATTTTTATTTTAGTTTTGATGAAAGAAACCATCTTTATTGCAGTGCTCCTACATATATGGACATGTAATTCCACTGCCTGTTAAACCAGGCACAAGCTGGGTACTTCGAGGGTGCAGGACACAACAAAAAGCACTTGAGGTGGCATGAAGAAATGACCAAATCCAAAGCATATGATTTGTGATGATAAAAAGGTTGAGTTTTCTCCAAACCGTGATAAAAACTAGAAAATCAAGCGTGAACTTGCTGTCCCTCATGTCTGTGCCCCGGTGGCCACAGCATATGATTTGTGATGATTATGAGCTATGTACAATTTGTTCTATAGAATCTATGAAAAGGTAACTCGGGCAGTGAATTGCAGTAATGATTTGCCTGTGTGGTGGCCAGGCAAGCCGATGGAGCCCTTGGAACGCGAGGCTCGTCACTTCAAGGTACTTGCGAGCACAACCATGGGCTCATCAAACTAAAACAGCACAGTTCAGAGAGAGAGAGAGAGAGAGAGAGAGGAGAGAGAGGGAGAGAGAGAGCAGTTCATACTTCATAGCATTAGCAGCGCAATGGAACCAAACTGCCGCTAAAAGGATTATCCCAAATTCGAACAGTGCTTGACCTCGAGGAGCAGCTCCACCCTGCCCTCGCTCTTCAAATTGAAGCTTATTTTTCTGTTCATAAGTACTTAGATCTTTTTTTTAATTTTGTATGATCTGTCAATATGAGACATGCAACATCGACGCACCTGGGAGAATGCTGGGAAAATAATGTGTGTGAATATAGAGCAATACAGTAGTTTAATTTTTTTATAAATCAAAATAATATCATTTTGGTTAAAAAAAATAGTCAACGAGTTATAACCGAGTTTTTGACCGGGTCTTGCCAGGTCAAATCAGTCGGTTCACCTGAATTTTTAATTTCTCTTATTTTTTTAAATTCAGTTTGGTTCCAGTTCCAAATCAATCGGGTCTCAAGTTAACCCGTTAAACTAGATCAAATTTTAAAACTATAATAATATGTATTTTTCATTGTACACAACAGATTGAATATTTTCATGAGACTCTATCTTAAACATAGATTTAATAATCTTTTAGATTTTAGGTTTTAAATTTGTTTCTTTATTGTTATTTGGATACCGATTCCACCATTAAATTATAAGTTTATAACACATTAATTGGAACAACCTAAGCATATTATATTGCAGCTAAAATAGAAAAAGGTTGTGATATATATAAATATATATATATATATATATATATATATATATATATGTATGTATGTATGTTTTTTAAATGCTAATTTGAAATTCTCTGAAAAAGGAATGAAAATAAAATTTTAATATGTAAGCAGTCCTTTAAAAAAGAGATGGCAATAAATATATAGAATAGAAATGAATATTTTTTTTTATCAAAAAGATGTTTGTGTATTATAGCTACCCTTTTGTGTAACAATTTTCACCACCGCCTCAACTGTGGTCACCTTTGTCAGTGGATGGGGTGGCAGACCAGCATTAATAATAAGAGTTATTTTTATTTATTAATGCAGCTGTCAGCACCAGTTTCCGCGTACCTCAACTAATTTCACGGTCTCTGAAGTTAATAACCATGTAAACCTCTAGTGACCCTGAGATTTATAAAACTCGAACTAGTGATCTTTAAGAAGCAAATTCAGGATCTGACCAGTGTCATTTTAATACTTTAATAGTTCATATGTTTTATGATGTGTTACACTAATTTTATTCAAAAATACTTTAATACCCTTCATAATTTTCAACTTAAAAAGACATTAATATGCCTTAAATCTCTTGAAAATTAAATTAATTTAATTTATAACATCATTTTCAGATCCAATTTAAGTCTCTCCCTTCGCCAACAATCATGGACATTGGTATAGCCATTGGTTAACCCTATCCATCGAGGTGGACTCGATGGTATCCCACTTGATCATAATGACCTTCGAAAATGGAAGGTTTTGTTGTTCTCTCTCCTTCCACTTCTCTCTTCAAATTTCCTCTTCTAGTCTCACTCGAGGAGTTAGGGTCTTATTGCAAATTGTGTATTTATTTATTCTTAAAGGCAAAACTAATGTAAATAAATTGAAGAGTCTGGAACCTTGGCATGAAAAAATTCACTAAACTTTATTTTTAAAAACGACATCCTTTCGTTTTTACAGTTCATTTTGAATAGAAAAAACTAATACATTTCGTTTCGGCTAATGGGAATTACTACTCATTTCAAGCGGGAGTCTAAGGGTGTTTTGAAATGTGATACTGGTTGCTTTTCAAAGTGTTTTTCATTCCAAAACACATTAAAATAATATTTTTTTATTTTTTCAAAATTATTTTTTACATCAGCACATCAAAATAATATAAAAATATCAAAAACATATTATTTTAAAGCAAAATAAAAAATAAAAAATAAATCAAATTTTTTCAAAAGCACTTTACAATGCCAAATAGACGAGTTTGGAAATGCAAGTGATGGTCATGGCTCCTCAACCTCTTTATATAGTCCGTGCTTTCAGTGGCTGAGCCAGGATTTTTGAAATGAGGGGGCAAATTATTAATAAATACTTGATATTATATATTATATAGACATGCATTATATAGAGAAATCAATTTGAAATATATGTACTAACTCATATCAAACAAAATTAATTTAAGAATACTTTCAAAATGAAAAAACTTACATTATAATTGTTCTTTTCGAGTTTTATATTTTAAAACCGTTTCATAATAACTTTATTATTAATCTTATCAAAGATATTGTTTTAATATATACAATCAAACTGTCATTCATCTGTTTTTAGTTTAGAATGAGTTCAATGCTTGTGTTTTCTAAATCTTCCAAGGACTACTGAAGTTCTTGGCAACAATTCTATGATGACATATGGTAGAGTGTAGCTAAAACCATAGCTTAAAAGGATTGTCATGACAAATTGATGTTGTTATTATTGACTTATTGTTTTTTACAGGTGGGTTAAACTTAAATGTTAAAAAAAAAATTATTTCTCTATTGTGTCTTTAATTTTTTGAGTTATTCTATACTTTATTTTTAATCACTACTAAGTTCATCACCATCTATTTTCAATATGAAATTCATAGCAAAATACTTATCAATTCATTAAAACTCATTTCAATTCATATTCATATGCATATAATATTACCCATACACATATTAATTCAACAAACTCTTATATTAATATAAATCCTAACATTTTCAATAACTAATTGTAAAGAAATAAAACTAAAATTAAACAATGAAACAAATAGAAAAGATGAAGAAAACTTACCTAAAGCATAAGAGGTTATTTGCTTAACTAATTAATAACTTAGAACTTGAAGAGAAATTTTGCAAAAGGAAAAGAGGCAAGAATAGAAGCTCGAAAGAAAAAAGAAAGGCTCTTGGTTAATTAATGGAAGAAAAAGAAAGAAAAGGGAAAAGATTAGTGAAATGTGTTGGACATATATATTATATATTAAATTATGTTGTAAGTTAACAATAGCTAACTTGGGTTAATTAGTAGCCAGCAAAGAAAATTAAATCTGTTAAGATATTATTAATATTCTAATATAAAAAAGTATCTTGAAAAAACAATTAAGGGGGCAATTGCCCCCTTTTGATCCTATGTGGCTCCGCCACTGCGTGCTTTTGTTGTAGGTTAAATAATATTTTTTTCAGCAAAAAGATTAATATATAAGTTTTTTTAACACATTTTTTTACATAAAAAATTTCTCAATTATGAATTGGAATGTTTGCAAATCTAACTAATTAAATTGATATTTCATAAGACTAAGATATTTGACATCGTAATACAGATCATACACTCAATAATAACTCTGTTTCTTAGAATAAATATTTTATTTAATTAAATGATTATCCATGTCAGTAAAAGGTAAAATGAAATGCTGTTAACAAAAGCGAATTGAATAAAATTATAAAACTCAATTATAAAATAATTCAATGTTGAATGGCAAAACTAAAAAAAAAACCAATTTAATGTTAACGGATAAAATAAAAAAATAAATTTATAAACAACAAGACATCCCGGGCGAACCTCCTAAACCTGGGTTAATCTCTAAAACTCACAACTTGTGGAATATTAGACTCGAGCTCAATCAAAAAGCTCATGTAAACCCTGGTTAAAATTTTTCAAGATTCATAAATATTAAAAATTTTGATTCAAAAATAAAATGTGTAAAATTAAATTGGGGGATTGTCATGTTAATAATAATATGGATAAAAAAAATTATGTTAAATTTAAAATTGTCAGTTTGACGAGATAGAATATCCGGTTAAACAAAAAACACTAGACTATTAGAAAGAGGGGTATCGTTGTCTTTAAGGGCTAAAGAATGAGTATATAAGCACTATTGGCTTCTAAATGAAGCCAAGAGTGGCCAACTTAATAGAGAATGAGAGAGGAATGGATTTTTTTTCATAATTCCTGCAATAATCTACCTAAATTCATGCATTTACACTAGAAATTAAGGGGTAGGAAGAGATTAAGAGGAGATTAGGCTTAGAAAAATGAAGAAAACTTAGGGTAATTTGGTATGAAAGGTGGCGGGTTTGGGAGGAGAAATTAGAAGGGAAAGAAACACATGTTGCTAACACTTTTTTTCTTTAAGTTCCTGTGATTATGAGGTGAGAAGCTTTAAAGTAAGCTTTAATTATATGTATGTCATGTGAAAAGTACAATTTTTATTAAAGAATACATTATGAAATATGGATTTAAATGAATGATTGAATTAATGCTTAATGTAGTATTTTATTAATGCTTATTTATGTGAATATTGAATGGGTTATGATCTAATTTGGGAAAAATTTGAAAATAAACTTATCCCCGTCACTTACTAGGTTTTGGCCTAAGGGAAAGAAATTGGAAAATGAATTTGCTTGATGAAATTATGAAGGGAATTGTATTTAGAAATTATGTGTGTTGTACTAGAAAGTTGAATAATTAGTAAAATCCCTGAAATGAAAATTTAAAGCCATTTTCCTTGATCATAAAGTTTCGATTAAGAGTAGAAATTAAAGGGGAGGGGACCATGATTTGTTAAACTTTGTTCGATTTGACGAGTGTTAACTTTAGAAGGAAACTGATCTTGTAAAATTTAAAGTTATAAAACTCTCATTATAGACAAATAATAGAAGGAAGGTCAAATTGAGTTTTTTTACAAACGATATGCTATTGTTAAGGGTGATTTCAAGTAGGTATATGGCAGAAATGGGTATTGCTTCCTTCATAGAAGTTGTAGCCTTACATTTTACCTTTCCGAAAAGACCAACCACGCCTAAAATAAAGTCCTATAACTCTAGATATAATTAAAATACCAAACAATGTTTGGGGGTCGAGTAGAATAATCTGACCAATATTTTATAAATTTCTAATGTTGTTTGAAATTGTTGTTAAAGAATAATCCTAATCTGACCAAGATAAGATTGATGGTTACATTTCTGATAATAATTGTAACCATAATGGTACAAGAAAAGTTGTCAAGTCAAAGAACTAGTTAGGAGTGATAGCACAAGCACATGCGTCAGGTAAGAATTAATCTCACACTCATATTTTTCTTCATATTGCAGTTTTAAATGTTAGTCGGTGTTAAATTCTAGAAGTGTTGTATATGTCTATATTGAGAATGATGGATTGAAATTGACTAGTACCTTGAGTGGTACTAGAAACGTTAGTGAATCTGACGACCAAGACTGAAACTAACTAATATCTTGGATGGTACTAGAGGTATCAAAAAATTCAATGACCGGGATAAAATAAAATCAACTAATACCTGGGTGGTACTAGAGACATCAAAAAGTCTTAATTATTAGGATGAAATGTTATTTAAAGTTTAAATGAAAATAATGGCAAATAGAAACTTTATGTAAACAGGATAACCTTAAAGTATCTAATTAGATAAATAATTTATCTTCATGATATGTTAGTACTAGAAAGAAAATGAAAAATAATAAGAATAATAATTAAGGAGATATAATTTCTTCTTGTTATAATGGTCATTAAATAAAGTTTTCTCATTAAATAATTAAATCTTGATTTCAAGATCTTCTCATGTTTGTGATGAGTAGTAGATTACTTTTGTGTTTAATAGCTACTAAGGTTGTAATATGGACTTTTGTAAACTTTCCATGTAGTATAATTTTGAAAATGCTCTTTGATGTACATCTGAATTTTGAACTTGGAAAGCAAGTAACATTTTAGTTTTATAACCAATTAGTAATATTATTTTATAATTAGTACTTTTATTTAAAAGAAAAGTGTTAGTATTCTTTTTATTACTTCTCTTATATCTTATTTATATTTTATATTGTGGAGGAAAAGAAGTGTTATAATGATTGTTGAATATGAAAATAGTCTAGAACAATTGGATTGAATGTTTGAGTTGTGAAAAATAAGGATGTCGACACCTGGGAACACTAAATATTAGAAGAAACTCTGCCAAAATTTTTACAGGATTAAAATATCATGTTAAAATATATATAAAAAATCCTTGATTTTACATTCTAATCATAGTGGATAAAATAAATTGATAAAGTGAAATTGAAAAGTTGGAGATGTTATAGCTCAATTCCAAACTAATTTAATTAAATGATTATTTGTGCCAATAAAAGGTAAATAAAAAAGTCATTAACCAAAGCAAATTGAATAAGATAATGAAGGTCAACTACAAAACAATCCAATGTTGAATGACTAAATTGAAAAAAAAATAATTTAAAACTAATTGAATGTTGCAGGATAATATGAAAAAATAAAATCAATTTTAAAAAATCAAGACAACCTAGGCGGACCTCCTAAACCTGAGCTAATTTCTAAAACTCGCAACTCGTGAAATCTTAGACTTTGGCTCAATCAAGAAGCTCAATTCAGAACCAATTTAATTTGAATGAAATTGAGAAAAAAAATTAAAAAAAACTTTCAAAGTGAAGAAAATAGCAATAAAAAAATAAAGATGAAATTTGATAAGAAAAGAAAACTAAGGAAGATGAAAAAATAGCAATAAAAAAATAAGGATCAAATTGTAAAAAAATCAATTTTAAAAATTATCTTTAACAAAACAAATATCAATAAAAAAATAGGGACCAAATTTAAAAGATGAGAAATTAAATGGGGTTGAATTGAAAAGGAATTCTAATTTTATAAATTATTCCAAATAAAATAAATAGTAATAAAAAGAACATGAGTCAAATCCAAAAGGGTTAAAAATTGAAGGGTTTCTTTGAGATTTTGAAGGTGCATGCATGAAAATCAAGGAGGGGAGAGAGAGAGAGAGAGAGAGAGAGAGAGAGAGAGAGAGAGAGAGAGAGAGAGAGAGAGGGTGTGTGAGTGCCAAACCAGACGCCTTTTGCCCACACAAGTCGCTTCTCCATGGAGACGACGTCGTGAAAGACAACGTTTGTAACTGGAAGGCCTCACACATACCGCTTGAAGAGCGTAGGGGCCACCCACACATTGACGCATGCATATACGTGTCAATTTCCCTGAACTAACCTCATAATTATATATATACATTACACAATTTCCCCTGAACTAACCTCATAATTACAAAAAAAAAAATTATATATTAAGTGTAAATATAAAAATACCCCTGATTGTAAGCTATAGAAAATCCACTTTAAATGACATGTAAGTCAATTTACTATTCATTACAAATGAAAAAGATGACAACATAATGTAAGCCTTAATTTGTTTTTTGAATTTAAGTGTATAAAGGTCATTTTCACTATGCATTATAAAAACAAAAGGATATAATTGCCCCCTTTAAATGTTTTCTTGTTTTTTTAAAGGCAAAATAGGTATTTCACCCTAAAATTTGTAAAAGCCATCCATTTTCTCTGTTTGTTTTTTTTTTACTTTAATCATATGTCTTTTAATCTCATATTCCCCTAACAAATTAGCTAAAATTGGTTTATAATTTGATTCAATGAGGGCTAAATAAAAAAAAAGAATGAAAAAATACATTGTTAATAGTGAGTGCAAAATATCTTATGAGGGGATCCATAATACATTTTGCATAATAAACCCATGCCACCATTTAATATTTCTTATAATATAAACTAGCTATTTGGTCAGTGCTACTCCGGGAGCTATATTTAATGTTTTTTGTTTTTGTTTTTTGCACTAAAAAAATGTTCAAGTCATGAGAAACTTTTTAGGTGGCTAATGGATTAATACTGAAATCTCCTGATCTGTCTCCTTGCTTATATTTAATTAAACCAAACAAAATATCATGAAATAAACATTTTATGCTTATACTTAATAAACTAATTTAATTTAATTAAATTAAAAATAAAATATCATTTTAAAAATAAATATAACAAAGAATGACAAATAAAAAGACCAGAGGTAACTCAGGACATTTTCAAAATTAATGAAAAATACCATGGGAAGCAAATAAAAAATATTAGCAAGCCCCAATCTCTAATTAAATAAATGTCAAATGATAAATTAAAAAAAAACATGAGATAAGAAAATATCATAAAGTGAGCATCTCATGCTTATATTAAATTAATTAATTAAATTAAATTAAAAAATATATATCTTAAAAAAACTAAATTTAACTAAAAACGATAAATAAAAAGACCCAAGACAACTCATTCAAAACAACCCGAGTCATTTTCAAAATCAGTAAGAAATCCAATAGGAAGAAAATAAAAAAAAAATAACGGAGCCTAATCTCACATTAAATAAAAATTGAAGGATGAAACTGAAAAAACATGAGTTTTTTTTTAAAAAAATCAAGCAAACCCAAGCAAATTTTCTAGACCTGGGTTAATTTTCTAAATTTGCAACATATAAAATTCTAGTTCCGGCTTCAATCAAGAAGCTTAATTCTCAACCAATTTAATGTTGAAAGTTGATACTGGAAAATAAATTATTTAAAAAATTTGCTAGAGTAAAAAAAAACAATTAAAAGAATGAGGATAAAATCTAATCGGAAAAAACAAACTGGAGGAGGATAAAATCACAAAAATAAAAAGGACTAGATCTAAAGGAAAAATAAATTGAAAGGCTAATTTGAAATTTTGCAAGGTTAGTTTCCAAAAATTGAGTAGGAAATAGAAAGAAGAAAATAAAAAAAAGACCAAAAACTTCAAACCAGAGATCAGTATGCCACATACAATGCCCGAGGATGGAGGGACCTCTGAGATGATTCTAACACCACATTAAAAGCTATTATTTGGCCACATAAAGCTTCCCCACGTGCCGCTCAAATGGCATGGGAGCAGCCCATGCGCTAACGTGTGTAGTACACACGTCATCAATTTTTTGAAATAATAGTATATTTTTAAAATTACTAAGTTGTTCCTCCATCAATATGATTGTATCAAAAAAGCCATAGTTAAAATACTAAAACACCTTTGACCACTAGTAATGCGAACCCTGTGATCATGTGTACACGCAAACGATACAACTCCTAAAAAGCAAAGAAATCATGTTTCGAAGTGTGTCATAGAAACTACCTTGAACCTAAGTACTAGCTCTATTGAAACCTGAAACCTCCACCCAACAAATAGCAATTCATGAACAAGAAGTGTAGGATGACGCCACAAAAATATTGTTATTTGGTAAGTCGATTCAGTTCATTGAAGAACTAAAATAGAATAATACTCTCAACACACTTATATTTCATTCATCAAAGTATGAAACCTTACACTTCTTTTTAAAAGGGTATTTTTATTAGTTATTTGATTTGTTTTGAAAATGACAAAATAGTCTTTTTTATATGAATTTCTATAATGATTTTTACCTTTCAAATTTTATTGTAATAAGATCTTATCTAAAAATTGATATAGTTTAAACCTATGTCACAAATTCGGTTGGTTAACTTATGGATCGACACATCAACCTATGTTTTGATTTTTTTTTCTAGCTATCCAGATTAAAATGAGAAAATTCTAAAAGGAAAGCTCATTAGTATATTTATTTTTAAACTTTATACGAACGAAACTAAAAGAATTGGTCATTGTGAAAAGTGGAATCCATTGTTCACTCAAATTCAAAATATTATGGATTGCACAATTCATTTCTAGAGTGTATTTTTTTTATTTAAATCATTTAAATTTGTTTCTTTGCAATTTCATCATTTCAAGTTATATTAACATGATCTTATATGTTTAAATTCTTTCACTTTACATGTTCTTATATAAGAGAAGTATCGATGAATAGTCTGGTGTTAAATTAAATTTTGATGTTATGAAATAGAATTTCAGGCTATAATTAAAAATTAAATTAAGAAAATTAGGATCAAAATAAACAAAATAAATAAATAAACAAAGCCCATTGCTAAAAAAAAAGGTTGTAATCTGTACCAAAAAATAATGCATTGTCTGTTCAAGTGAACAATGTATTCTCTGGTGGTGAATGGCTAGTCATCTACTCATTTTTTGTTTTAAATAAAGCCATGAATGTCAGTTTAGCATTCTAAGCCCGTGCCTAGCCTATTTGTCAAACAACCATTTGCCTATATATATATATATATATATATAATATTAAAAAAATTAAAATTAAATTATTTTTGAATAAATTTATTAAAATGATATTCGAATAATTATCTAATTATGCCATAGTTTTCAAGAATATTAGGACTTTTATGGTAATATTATTAATTATTTTATGATTAATATATATTAAAGTAGCATACAAATGTTTTTCAAAAATTTCACATTAGGATTCAATAATAATAATAGAGTATCTATTCTGTTATTTCCTTTGTATAATTTTCTCATACTTATTATTCCCATATTTATTTATATAAGTGCGTAAAAAATAATCAATTTATTATTTTAGTTTTTTATTGGGACATTTTCATGATCATAATAAGTTTTCATTTAAATTTGTTTTAATAAAGAATATGTTTTTGTCAAAACAAAACAAAAGGAAATATATTAATAAGAAAAAAAGAGTTTTTTGTTAAAAAATATTTTTTTTCTCTTCAATTGAAGTCATTAGTATTTAATTACTATTAGTTTTCATTCAATAAACCATACTACAAATAATAATAAAAAAACATGTTATCATCTAAACAGAAAAATCATATGAACGAGAAAACAAAGTTTTAACTAATTTTTGTTTAAAATCTTAATTATAATCTTTATTATGAATATTTATTTTAACTTCTATATAATTAAATAAAAATATATTTTGAAAAAATACACCACAGGAACGCATGAGCATATGCTAATATTTTCATAATAAGTTTTAAAGATTTGGTTATATTTTAATCATATCATAAAATATATATCACATGTTATGCTAATCACTTTATCCAACATGTTTTGCTCAATAATAATTATATTTGTTCCAATTTTTTTTGTAAAAATCATTTGTTTTATGGTAAAATGTTTTCTTCCCAACCCGTAACAGCTGACTTAGGAAACACTTTAATGATATTGACTTGGTTTGCTCTTTTATATATATATATATAAAAGGTGAAAATTACAAGATTAAGAAGCTGTTTTGAAACGCGGTGCAAACTATATTTTTAAAAAAATTAAAAATATATTTTTTTAAAAAAAAATTTAATATACTTTGTATGTTTT
>Ga0307515_10009322_pt1 | contig 18990 bp, 16 predicted proteins | sample 17_EM_MG_FD_194513 | JGI IMG/M metagenome (GOLD analysis project Ga0307515, IMG submission 194513) | Populus trichocarpa ectomycorrhiza microbial communities from riparian zone in the Pacific Northwest, United States - 17_EM | ecosystem: Host-associated > Plants > Roots > Unclassified | place...
CGACCGCCGCGGTCTCGGCGGCGGGCACACCGTCGCGGCGCTTGAGCGTCCAGACCCGGAGGACCTCGCCGGCGCGCGCCGGGGCGATCGCGGACGCGGCGAACGCGGCGATCGTGTAGCGGAACAGGCGGGTCACCGAGACCTTGTGGCTCGGCGCTAGCATGATCCGCCAGCACACGGCCTTGCCCCACAGGCACACGAAGTTCAGCGCCGCGGCGAGCACCAGCGGCCAGGCCTTGGCCGATCTCAGCGCTTCACCGAGCTTGGCGAAGTCCATCTCACGCACGAACCACCACAGCCCGGCCGCGATCACGCCGATCACCACGATCCGGATCACCAGGATGAGACGGCGATTCATGGCACCGCCTGTCCGACCACTTGACGCGATGGCCGCGGATACATCATCGTCCACCGCCGTGCCAGGAGCCTCTGCCGCCGAGCTCGCGGTCCCACGGCCGACCAGCGCGCTTCGCAGCGTGATCGCCCGGATCGGCCCCGACTTCGGCCTGGTCGCCGCGTTCACCGCGGCGCTCGCGGTGCTGGTGGCTGCCTACGGCGGCTCCTACAAGTGGAAGGAGGGGCCGATCGTCATCTCCGCGGGCATCGCGCTGGCGCTGGTGCTGGCCCGGCTGGTGTGGCGCGGGCCGGCCATCGTGCTGGACCGGCCGGGCGCCCGGGCCGAGTTCCAGCGCGCGGTCCTCGCCATCCTGCGCGACTGGGGCCCTGTGATCTTGATCATGTGGCTGTTCCAGAGCCTGGAGACCTACACCGGCGTGGTTCGCCAGACCTCGATCGACGAGTACCTGTACCGCGCCGACCAGTGGTTGTTTGGTGTCGAACCGACAGTCTGGCTGTCCAAACATTCGACACCCCTTCTGACCGACTACATGGCGTTCGCCTACGGCAGCTACTTCATCACGCCGATGATCCTGGCGACCATGCTGTCGCTGCGCGGCCGCCGCGAGGACTTCCGAGAGATGACCACCGCGCTGGTCCTGCAGATGGGGATCGGCTTCTTCCTGTTCCTGGTGTTCCCCGCCGGACCGCCGCGCTACTACGACCCGTTGCTCCACGGCGGCTTCGATCCGCCCGCGCTGCAGTCGCACTTCGGGCTGTTCGAGCTCCAGCAGGGCGCGTTCGACAGCGCCGATCCGGCGCGCACGCGCTCGGCATTCCCGTCGCTGCATTGCAGCCTCGCGCTGCTCACGCTGATCTACTCGTACCGGTTCTCCGACGCGGTGTGGCCGCGCCACCCGCGGCTGTGGTTCCGCATCGTGCTGGTGATCGTGGTCTCGCTGTGGATCTCGGTCGTGTACCTGCGCCACCACTGGGTCGTGGATATCTTCGCCGGACTCGCCGTCGGTGGGCTGGCGAACTGGCTCGCCCCCATCCTGCGCTCGCGCTGGCCGAAGCTGTCGCACTGAGCTAGGCCTCCGACCTGGCCGCCTGGTCCGGCTGCTCGGCTTCCTCGATGAGCACCCGGGCGGGTCGGATCGCGCCGGCGTGGCAGGCGGCGATCGCGAGGCGATACTCCTGGCGGACCCGCTCGGCGAGCCGGTCGTAGTCGAACATCTCGGCGTGCCGGCGGTTGAGCTCGCCGTGGCGCCGCCGGATCTCCGGATCGATGCGGATCACGCGGGCGAGCGCATCCTCGAGCGCGCGGGCATTGGACGGCGGCACCAGGGTCGAGCCCTCGGTGGTGGCGACCTGGCGATAGCCCTCGATGTCGCTGCACACCACCGGCTTGGCCGAGGCCATCGCCTCGAGCAGCACGATGCCGAACGACTCCTGGCCGGTCGACGGCGCCACGAACACGTCGCACGCGCGGTAGAACTGCGACAGCCGCTCGAACGGGACCGCGCCGTGGTAGGTCAGCCCGGGCAGCTGCGGCGGCGGATCGGCCGAGCCCAGCTCGCCGACCACGTCGAGCGTCACCGGCAGGTTGCGCGCGACCAGGCCGGCGTAGGCGTCGAACAGGTAGCGCGCGCCCTTGCGGGCATCGCCGATCCGGCCGACGAACAGCAGCTTGACCCGCGGGTTGTGACCATTCTGGTAGCTGCCGTGATGGCCGCCATGGCCATGCATCGCGGGCGGCGTGAAGATGTCGGTCGGTACGCCGTTGGGGATGATCGAGAGCTCGCGGTTCCACGCCGCCGCGGCGTAGCGGGCGGCGGGCTCGGACACCGCGATCGCGCGCTGGATCCAGGGGAACATGGTCGCGCCCCAGGCCTTGCGCGCCCAGCGCAGCACGAAGCCCTCCTCCTCCATGAACGCGTGGAACGTCGCGACGTGGGGGACGCGGCGGGTCAGCCACACCGACCAGTACGACAGCGCGGGTTGGAGCGGTTCGTGAATATGGATGACGTCGAAGTGATGCTCTCGGAAGAATCTTGCGATGGCGCGCGGCGATACCAGGAGGCCAAGGTTGTTGTCCGACCCGTTGGCCGGGACGTTGACGATGCCGCCGAACGAATGAACGTCGGGTTCGTCGGTGGGGACCGACGATGGGCCCACCAGCATGACCTCGTCCCCCAGCCGCCGGAGCGACGCCGCCAGATGAAGCGCGTGCTGCTTCACACCGCCGCCGGGCGATGCCATGTCGTAGGTGACCATCATGCAGACGCGCAACCGTCCCTCGTTGACGGGGACCGGCGCCGGCATGGGGGTATTACGGAGAGCCATAGCGGGGTGGTGCACGGTAGCCAAACCTTCGACAGGGTCAAGTCGGACGTGCAACCATGAGGCCGGAGATCCGACAGAGGTCGGAGACCCGACAGAGGCCGGAGGACCGACTGACGATCGATCGTCCTCGACGCAGTGGCAAGGATCTGACACCGGTTCCTGAGCGCAACCGCGCGGTCGGGGTCGCGCCCGTCGCGGGCGTCGCGGCCCATGCCTCCGGGGAGGTCGGGCCGGTCGGGAGCTGGACAAAGCGGGTGGAGCTGGGCATGGTGCGCCCGTGAGTGCCGGTGCCGACTTCGCGAGGCGCTATGCCTCGTGGATCGAACGACGCCGGTGGGCGATCATCGCAGGATCGATCGTGTTCGCCGTGCTCGCGACGTTCGCCGCGGCGCAGCTGCGAGTGTTTGCAGACTTCTCCTACCTCCTGCCACAGGACGTTCGCTCGGTCACGGATCTTCGCGCGATCAGCGCGCGCGCGCGCGTGCTCGGTACCGCGATGGTGGCCGTGGAGGCCCGGGACCCGGTCGCGCGAGGGCGCGCAGCGGTCATGCTTCGCGACAAGATCGTCCGGCTGCCGGGCGTGTCGAGCGTCACGTTCGACGACCGCGCCCAGCGCGACTATGCGTGGGAGCACCGGTGGCTGTTCGCCGATCTGACCGATCTCGAACACGCCCGGGCCGCGATCGAGGGCAAGATCCGCCAGGCCAAGCTCGACGCGAACCCGCTGTTCGTCGGGCTCGACGACGATGCGCCGGCCAACCGGCGCGACGCCGCCGACGAGCTGCGCGACCGGCTGCGCAAGGCCGAGGCCGAGCACGCCAAGCCCGGCGAGCTGGTCAGCCCGTACGGCACGCTGCAGATGATGGTGATTCGCACCTCGTTCTCATCGGGCGATGTCGACCGCGACAAGGCGCTGCTCGCGAGCCTTGGCCAGGTGATCCAGGAGGTCGGCGCGGTGGTCCCCGGCATCGAGATGGGGATCGCCGGCGACGTCGCGGTGTCGGTCGCCGAGCACGACTCGATCTTGAACGGCATGGTGCTCGCGACGCTGGTCACCGTGTCGCTCGTGATGCTGGCGCTGATCTGGTACTTCCGCTCGGCGCTCGCCGTCGGCGCGCTGTCGTGGTCGCTCGCGATCGGCACGCTCGCCACGTTCGCGTTCACCCGGCTGGCGATCGGCCACCTCAACCTCGCGACCGCGTTCCTGTCGTCGATCGTGATCGGCAACGGCATCAACGTCGGCATCCTGGTCACCGCGCGCTACCTCGAGGAGCTGCGCGGCGGCCGCGACGGCGTCGACGCGCTGGCCCGCGCGCTGGCCAACACCGTCGCCGGCACGCTCGCCGCCGCGCTGACCGCCGCGGTCGCGTACGCCTCGCTCGTGATCACCGTGTTCCGCGGGTTCCGCGACTTCGGCGTGATCGGCGGGGTCGGCATCCTCTTGTGCTGGTGCGCGGCATACCTCGTGCTGCCGGCGGCGCTGTCGATCGCGCGCCACCACCGGATGCAGCCGCGCAGCGCGCCGCCGATCGGGCGCTGGCTGGCCAGGCTCCTGCCGAACAACCTCGCGGTCACCGCGATCGCCACGATCGCGCTCATCGCCGGCGCCGGCGTGGTCACCACGCACTACCTGACCGACGACCCGTTCGAGAGCAACTTCAAGAACCTGCGGTCGTCGAGCGATGCGATCGACGAGCAGCAGCGCTGGATGCACGCGATCGATCGCTACTTCGGGCACGGCATCGACGCCGGGTTCGTGGTCGCGGTGCCGCGCCGCGAGGACGTCGTGCCGCTCAAGGCCCGGCTGCGGGCCGCCGACGCCGCCGCCTCGGAGCGCGACAAGCTGTTCGGCAGCCTGAACTCGCTCGACGACATGCTGCCATCGCAGCAGCCCGAGAAGCTCGCCGTGCTCGGCCAGATCCGCACGCTGCTCGACGGCAAGGAGATCGAGCAGCTGCCCGAGGCCGATCGCGCCGAGCTCGCCCGGCTGCGGCCGCCCGACGATCTCCGCGTGCTCGGCGACAGCGACATCCCCGAGGCGCTGGCCTGGCCGTTCATCGAGGCCGACGGCTCGCGCGGCAAGCTGATCCTGGCGACCCCCGGCCCGAACATCGAGGTCTGGGACGCCCACGACACGGTGCGGTTCGCCGAGAGCGTCCGCGCGCTGCACCTGCCCGACGAGGTTCACCTCGGCGGCGCGTCGTTCGTGTTCGCCGACGTGCTCGAAGCCGTGCTGACCGACGGGCCGCGCGCCACGATCGCCTCGCTGCTCGGCGCGATCCTGGTCGTGCTCGTGGTCGTCGGCCGCAACCGCCACGGCTTCGTGACCATCGTGTGCGGCCTCGGCGGCACGATGCTGATGCTGGCCTGCGCCGCGCTGCTCGGCCTCAAGATCAACTTCCTCGACTTCGTCGCGCTGCCGATCACGATCGGCATCGGCATCGAGTACGCGGTCAACATCGCCACCCGCGAGCGCCAGGAGGGCCCGGGCCGCGGCCGCGCCGCGCTCGCCACCACCGGCGGCGCCGTCGCGATCTGCTCGTACACCACCATCGTCGGCTACGGCTCGCTGCTGCTGTCGCAGAACCTCGGGATCCGGTCGTTCGGCCTCGCCGCGATGCTCGGCGAGCTGACCTGCCTGGGCGTCGCGCTGTTCCTCGCGCCCGCGCTGCTCTGGGCCACCGCCCCCGAGCTGGCGCGCCGCCGCTCCGAGGCGCCGCTGTAGGTCAGGCCGGCAGCGTGATCGACGCCGCCTCGCGCTCCATCCAGTCCTTCATCCACGCCGTCGAGCGGTAGCGGTCCCACAGGTCGGCCGCGATCGTGACCACCGGGCCGTTCAGGTCGCCGCGCGCCGCGACCCGCAGCGCCGCGACCACGTTGACGCCGGTCGAGCCGCCCACCGTCAGGCCCTCTTCCTTGACCAGCCGCTCGACCATCGCGTACGCCTCGGCGTCCGGCACCTTCTCGGCGTGGTCGAGCACGCCGCGGTGCAGGTTGCCCGGGACCGAGCCCGAGCCGATGCCCTCGACGGTGTACGGCCCGTCGGGGCCGAGCGTCCCGGTGTTGACCCAGTCGGCGAGCGAGCTGCCGAGCGGATCGGCCAGCACCACCAGCGTCTTCGGATCGCGCTCCTTGAGCCGCTGGCCCACGCCCGTGATCGTGCCGCCGGTGCCCGACGAGCACACGAACGCACCGATCCGGGGCTCGCCCGCCGCCTCGACCTGCGCGAGGATCTCCTCGCCGGTGCCCGTGAACCCCGGCGTGCCGTAGTGCGCGCCGATGTTGGCCGGATTGTGGAACTGGTTGGTGAGCAACCAGCCGTTCTCCTCGGCGAGTCGCGCCGCGACGTTGCGGAAGTTCGCCGGATTGCTGAGCGGCGCGGCGCGCGCGAGGATCACCTCGGAGCCGAGCTGGCGCAGCTGGACGCGCTTGTCGACCGCCATCTTCTCGGGCAGGACGCAGATGCAGCGATAGCCCCGGGCCGACGCGATCAGCGCCAGGCCGACCCCGGTGTTACCGGCCGTCCCCTCGATGATCGTCGAGCCCGGCTTCAGCTGGCCGCGGGCCTCGGCGTCCAGGATGATCGCGCGCGCCGTGCGGTCCTTGACGCTGCCGCCCGGGTTCAGGTGCTCGCACTTGATGTACACCTTGACCGGCAACCCGGCCGCGACTCGCTTGAGCTCGATCAGCGGCGTATTGCCGATCGCTTCGATCACATCCATGCGGCGACGATAGCACCGCCCGGCGCACCCGGCCCACACACCAGCGGCCCGCCGCCGCGGCACACGCAGCCCCGTCCCGGCGGGTCTCGAGACAGGGTTCGTCTCGCTGGCGTCCTCTGGTCGGACCCTGGCTCGCGATGCCCGCGCGGTGCACCGCTTGCCCGTCCGGCCGCGATTGCCTTGGTGCGCGCCGGCGGGACGACAGCCTTCGAGGCTCCGGGACAGCGCGCGGCCGGCTTGTGACCGGCGCGATCGAGGTCGACGAGGCAGACCCGCGAACGCACTCGGTGGCACCGCTGCCCATCTCGCAGCGATTGTCACTCGGGCCGCGTCGCCGCAACCCCGGAGCCGCAGAGGTTCCGGGAGACCGCGTGGCCGGCTTGTGACCGGCGCGTGCAACTGACCAAGTTGACTCGGACGCCCCGCTCACAATCCACCGCCCTGCGCCGGCGCTCCGTTTTTTCGGATCTGATTTTCGGGATCCGGAGAAGAAGAAATCGGGACGCAGCAAGCTGTGGCGCTTCATGACGCTTCGCAGCCTCGATGCGCATTTTCCGTTGCGACGGCTGACCCGGAACTGGTTTCGGGTCGGCGCGTCGCTCGTGCCTTCGTCTGGCCGGCCGATGGGCCTGGCGTCGCTCACTTCCCGGCGCGCGTCGATCGGATCGCACCGGACGGCGCGCGAGTTGGCGGCACGGATCGCGGTCGAGACATTATCTTTGATCCGACACAACTGTCCGCGCGTGATGACCATTGGCAGTCTCGAGAACCGGCTCCCAATCAAGGATTATGAATAGCAATTTGTTATGCTGAATCAATTGACAGATAGAACGAGCATGGTAATCCATGACTCATGGCGGTGGTGACATCGAAGCGTGGTCGGAAGCGGCACGTCCAGCAGGCGCTGTTTCGCCGCGGAGGTAAGCGGCGCGGCGCCGGACGAAAGCCGGCGGGCTCTCGCGCGAGGGAGCCACACGAGGCTCGGCCGAAGTTCAAGCCGCATCAACCGCTGCACGTCGTGATGCGGATCGTCCCCGCGGTGGGCAGCCTGCGACGGCGGAGGATGGACCGCGCGCTGCGCGAGGCCACGATCACCGCGGCGATGCGCTCGGCGTGCCTGGCGATGGGACGGTAAACGGCGGCGCTCCCGGAGAGGAGCGCCCCTGGCGGGGATGATCCGGTCGCGGGAACCTGTGGCGGTCTCGCTGTGGCGCCTGATCGAGCTGTGCACCGCCGTCGCGGCAGCTGATCTGCGCGGCGGCGGGCCGTGGTTGCGACAGCGGCGTCAGGGTGCGGGCGGCGGGGCCACGACAAGACGAGCGTAGCTTCGCGAGATCCGTGGGGGAGGCGCGGTCCGTGGCGTGCAGCACGAGGCGCATGCGGCTGGTCCTGCTCCTGATCGCCCTCTCCGCGTGCCTCGGTCAGCCGTGTGAGCTCCGCCAGCTGGAGGACGCGACGGCGGGCGAGGTCCGGCACGGGGTGGCACTCGGCGAGGACGCGGATGTCACCGCGACGGCGGGCGGCGTGGCGTGCCGGACGTGCGGCGGGATCTACTATCTCGATCACGAGCTCCGCCAGCGACGCCGCGTCGGGGTGGCGCTCGCGGGCGACGGCCTGATCGCGGTCAGCGGTGACACGACGCTGGTGTTCGACCGCGACTTCGGCGAGGACGCCGACGCGGACAACGACGTGGGCCGGCCGCGGAACTTCCAGCTGTTCGCGCTGTCGGCAACCGGCGGCGAGCTGTGGCGCGTGGATTTCGGCACAGGCGAGATGTGGCACGGCTCGCTGCAGCCGCTGCTGGTGGCCGGTCCGGCGAGCGCGGTGATCTACGGTGACTTCGCCGCGTCGGTGTTCGATCCGGCGACCGGAGCGATGCGGCAGTCGATCCCGCTGACGCAGGGCACCCAGGTCCTGCCGGATGCGACCGGCGGCCTGTTCATCGGGAGCGGGGCGTTCGTGTTCAATCCGGGCACGGCGAGCGCCACGCTGCGCCACCTCGATGCCGGTGGCGCGGAGCTGTGGACGACGACGTGGAGCACGACCGACACGCGCACGACCGACGCGAGCTCGATCTACTTCGAGGCGATGGCGCGCACGATGGATGGCGGCTTGGTCGTGGCGGCCAGGTTCACCGGGCCAGCGCTGGATCTCGGCGATCGGATCCTGCAGCGGCCAGGGGCGGCAGGCGGCATGGTGATCGCCGTGATCGACGGCGGTGGGGGCGTCCGCTGGGCGAGCCTGATCGACACGGCGGCGAACCTCACGATCGCGCAGATCGTCCCGGCCGGTGACGGGGTCGAGATCGGCGGCGCGTACTCGGGGGTCGGCGGCCGGATCCTGCCGGACTCCGAGGACGTCGACGGCTACATCGCGCACGTCGATCCGGCCGGCACGGTCGCGGCCCGTGCGATCGGCGGCGAGGGCTTCCAGATCGTCAAGGCGCTCGCGCCGGGCGGTGACGGCAGCGTGCACGTCACGGTGCTGAATGCCCCCGAACAGGGCCGCGCGGTGATGCGCGTCGACGGCCGCAGCTACGACGACGGTACGCGGCGGCGGTGGTATGTGCTGAACATGCTGCCGTGAGTGGCTATGGCGCGGTCAGCGCCGCGAACACGGCGCGCGGCGAGGTGACGACCAGGCGATCGCGGGTCGCGGCATCGATGGCCGCCGCGCAGGGCGCGCCGTGCAGTCCGGCCTCGACGAATGCGACGATCTCGCCCCAGATCGCGTCGAGCCGGCCGAAGGCGGTCACGGCGCGGGCGATCGGGTCGGCGGTGTCGTCGGCCATCGCGGCGGCGATCCGCCGGGCGCCGTCGAGCACCGGGCGGTCGCTGCCGTCGGGCGCGAACGGCACGATCAGCTGCGCGAGCTGGCCGAGCCAGGCAGCGCGCAGCGCGGGCGGCACGGCGGCGGGGTGGTCGGGCTCGATCACGAAGAAGTCGGGCGGCTCGCACGGCGCGTCGAACAGCGCGCGCACGGCGTCGGGGCCGCGCGCGGCGGCGATGTCGGCGTAGAGGAACCGGCGCGCCTGGTAGTACAGCCACATCGCGAGCTTGAATCCGGCGTAGCAGGCGCCGAAGCTCATCACGCGATCGCGCGCCGCGGCGAGCTCGTCGACGGCCGGGACGCCGGTGCCGGGCGCGCCGTCGATCAGCACGTCGAGGAACCTGGCGATCATCTTCTCGGGCGCCGAGCACACCTCGGTCTCGCCGACCAGCGTCCCGGTCGACTCGGCGAGCGCGAGCAGCGCCGGCGTGGTGAACGGCGGCGGCGCCCACGCCTCGGCCAGCATCTTGAGGATCAGCCGCTGCGCCAGGATCCCGGTGCCCAGCGTGGCCTTGGACAGCGCCGCGGCGTAGGCCGGCAGCGGCGCGCCGGCCAGGGCGAAGTACCAGGGCAGCGCGGAGCCGAGCTGGCTCACCCGCCACAGGTCCATCACGTCGGGACCGTAGCCGCCGCGGAGCTCGGCGTAGGCGGTGCGCAGAAAGCCGAGAGCCCCGGCGATCTCGTCCCAGTGCGCCGAGGTCTGGCGCAGCGCCGAGACATTCATCGGCCGGGCCGCAACCTGGCGAGATCCCGGGTAGGGACAGGGTCGGTACTCGATCTCTCCAGGGGCCAGCAGCTCGGGTGGGGTCCGGCCCTCGCGCAGCGGCCGGCCCTCGACATCGCGGTGAAACCGCTCCTCGACCATCCGCAACACCCAAAGCGCACTGGGGGCCGAGTCCACCGAGCATGCGTAACCCGCCGGACTCGTCTTCGGGAAGCGATACCCATGGGCGTCGTCGCAACTCCGCGATCTTGGCCGGGTCGGGGGCTGGCACGTCGGCTGCTGTATCCGGAGTTGTCACTCCACCACACCCCCCCGAGGATTGTCATGCCCACCGATACCCTTCAGACCATCGACCCGGACCAGCTCGCGCGCGTCTCGGGTGGCACCACGAGCAACGATCAGATCACCGCGGCCCTGACGCAGATCACCAGCTCGCTGAGCAGCCTGTCCGCCAACAAGAACCAGACCGACCCGACCATGATGATGATGATGATGATGATGATGGGCGGCATGGGCGGCGGCGGCGGCGGCGGCGTGGTCGCGGCGGCGCCCGCAGCGGGCGGCGCGCCGGTCATCAACGTCGACACCAGCGTGCTGGGCGGCGGCGGTCGCCGCGGCTTCGGCTTCCTCGGCGGCGGCGGCGGTGGCGGCGGCTGCGGCACCAAGAAGGGCTGGTAGCCGCGCGCTCGGCCGAAAGCTCGGCACGGCTTGGATGCCGGCCGGCGGCGGTGCGATGCATCGCGCGCGGGCGGTGATCTGCGCACAGTGCGCGGCGATCGCGTACGTCACACACGGCGGCGATGCCGCGCGGCGCGACGCCGGGGTAGAGTCCCCGCGTGAAGCTGTCGCGCGGCGTGCTGTACATGACGGCCAGCGCGTTCGGGTTCTCGGCCATGTCCATGCTCGTCAAGGTCGCGAGCCCGCGGCTGCCGACCGGCGAGATCGTGTTCGCCCGCGCGGTGGTCACGCTGGTGCTGTCGTACGCGATGGTCCGGCGCGCCGGGCTGTCGCCGTGGGGGCACCGACCGCTGCCGCTGATGCTGCGCGGGCTGCTCGGGTTCGGTGGGCTCACGTCGCTCTACATCGCCATCGCGCGGCTGCCGCTGGCCGACGCGACCACGATCCACAACGCCACGCCGATGCTGACCTCGGTGCTCGCGTGGTGGCTGCTCGACGAGCGCCTCGCCTGGTCGACCGGGGTGGCGATCGCGTGCGGCATCGCCGGGGTGGTGCTGATCGTGCGGCCGACCGGCACCGGCCTCGATCCGGTCGGAGTCGGGGCGGTGCTCACCGCCGTGATGTGCTCGTCGTTCGCGTACGTCACGGTCCGCAAGCTGGCGCAGACCGAGCATCCGCTGGTGATCGTGTTCTACTTCCCGCTGGTCGCCACGCCGCTCGCGCTGCCGTGGATGCTGACCGCGTTCGTGATGCCGCAGCCGATCGACTGGCTGCTGCTGATCGCGATCGGCGCGGCCACCCAGATCGGCCAGGTGTTCCTGACCCGCGCCCTGGCGATCGAGCGCGTCGGCCGGGCCGCCAGCGTCGGCTACCTCCAGGTCGCGTTCGCGATGGTGTGGCAGCTCGCGGTGTTCGGCGACGCCCCGACCGCGTGGACGCTGGGCGGCGCGAGCCTGATCCTCGGCGGCACGCTCCTGGTCTCGCAGGTCACGGCCGAGCTGGCTCGGCGGTCGCAAGAGGTGCAATGAGCGGCATGCACGCCCAGGCGACCAGCGCGGTCAGCGCCAGGCCGGCGAGCACGTCGGACACGAAGTGCGCGAGCACGGCGACCCGCGCCATCATGACGAACGGGATCAACAGCAACAGCGGCCGGGTGCGCACCGAGACCACGGCGAGCGGCAGCAACAGGCCGGCGAACACCACCACGTGGCCGGACGGAAACGACGCGCCGTTGGCGTGGCCGAACGTGTCACCGGCGACCGGGATCCACTGGTACGGCCGGTAGCGGCCGGTCAGCCACTTGCCCCACGCCATCAGATTGCGGGTCAGGAGGTAGACGATCGCGACGTACATCCACGCCCGCGTGTAGCCGCGCCAGCGCTCGACCGCCAGGGTGGCGAGCACGCCGCCGACGAGGATCGCCGGGATCGTGTAGCTCCAGGGCTTGATGCCGGCGGGATACTCGAGCAACGACATCACGTGCTCCCACAGCGCGCTCTGGTCGTGCTCGTGGACCCAGCGCGCGACCGGCTGGTCGACGAAGCCGATGGCGAGCGCGGCGAGCAGCATGCACGCGATCGAGAGGAGGAGCAGGGACGAGCGAGACACCCTCCTTTGAGATGCCATCGAGCGCCGCCGGATGCAATCCCTGGCGGCGGCGCTGATCGAGCTGGAGTTCCGGGGATATCGACCGGCGGCGGTGGTGAATGAACGTGCGCCCGCGCGCGTTTCGCCGCTGCATGCGCCTCGCGATCGTCGCCGGACTCGCCGCCACCGCGCTCGCCGCCCCGGGGCGGGGTGACGCGCTGCGCCGGACGGTCGCGCCGATGACCCGCGCCGATGGCGCGGTCTGCGAGCTGTTGCGCGCCGAGCCCCGCGCGAGCTCGGCCTTCGCGGTCGGCGCCGGCGGCGCGTGGTCGGCCGCGCTGGCCCCCCGAGCCCCCACGGCACCGGAGACATCCGGCAGGGAGCTCTGCTATGACTCGCAGATGACCGCGTCGCGCGCCACCCTGCGCCGGCTGATCCGCGCCCGCGACGCGCTGCATGCCGATCCGCGGCGCGGCGCGACGCTCGACGAGCTCGCCGCGGTGTCGGGGCTGTCGCGCGGGTTCCTCGCGCGGTCGTTCGCCCGGACGTTCGGCACGCCGCCGCATCAGTACCTGGTGCAGCTGCGGCTCGAGCACGCCAAGCGCGCGCTGGCCCGCGGCACCAGCGTGACCGAGACCTGCCTCGAGGTCGGCTTCGAGTCGCTGGGCTCGTTCAGCGCGAGCTTTCACCGCCGGGTCGGCGTGTCGCCGCGCGAGTGGCAGCGCCGGTCGCGCGCGCTGGTCCAGGGCATCGGCATGCCGGCGTTGTACATCCCCGCGTGCTTCCTGTAGCGCCACGTCGGACACGTTTGAAGAAGTTCGCGCGGGCGATCTGCGATACGACGAGGCGCATGATCACCAAGCACTCACACGCCTGCGTGTACGTCACCGACCAGGATCGCGCCAAGGAGTTCTATACCGAGAAGCTCGGGCTCGAGGTCCGCGACGACGTGCGGATGGGCGACTTCCGCTGGCTCACGGTCGGGCCGAAGACCCAGCCCGACGCCTGCATCGCGCTGATGATGATCGCGCCGGGGCCCAAGCTGACCCAGGAGCAGGCCGACCAGCTGCGCGGCCTGGTCGAGGCCGGCGCGATCGGCGGCGGCGTGCTCGAGACCGATGACTGCCGTCGCGACCACGACGAGCTCGTGGCCCGGGGCGTGACGTTCGTGCGCGAGCCCAAGGAGATGCCCTACGGGATCGAGGCGCTGATGCGCGACGATTCGGGCAACTTCTACAGCCTGACCCAGCCGCGCTGAGCGGATTCGCTAGCGGCGATGACCGCTGGTGCTGCTGCTGCTACTGGAGTGCGAGCTGTTCGACGAGCTGCCGGAGTGCGAGCTGCTGCCGCTCGAGTGCGGGCCGCTGCTGTTACCGCCGCCGCTGTTACCGCCGCCGCCGGAGTGCGAGCTGCTGCCGCCGCCGGAGTGCGAGCTGCTGCCGCCGCCGCCGGAGTGCGGGCCGCCCGACGGACTGCCGGAGTGAACCGGCGGGCTCGACGGTGGGTTCCACGATCGCGATGGCGGCGGGGCCGATGGCATGTGCGGCTGGTAGGTCCGCACCGGCGGCTGATAGGTCCGCACCGGCGGCTGGCCCGGCTGCTGGTAGCGCGGCGGGCGAACCGTCTGCGCCGGCGGCTGGCCCGGCTGCGCGCCCGCCGGCGGCCGGTAAGCACCGTAGGGCTGCTGGTAGCGCGGAGGCCGAACTGTCTGCGCCGGCGGCTGGCCGCTGATCGGCGGCCGGTAGATCGGCGGCCGGCGGTAGGCGCCGTAGGGTTGCTGGTTGCCTGGCGATGGCCGGATCCCCTGCGCCGGCGGCTGGAACGGCCGGCCCGACTCGGGGCCGCGGTGGTCGCGCACCTGCACCGGTCCGCCGACGCGGCCGGGGCCCGGCTGGAACGATCGGCCCGGCTGCCCCGGGCGGCCCGGCTGGAACGATCGGCCCGCGGCGAACCGGTTCCTCATCAGATCCGAGGCGTGCACCGTGGTCCTGGCGCGGAGCGGCGGTGCGGCGACTTTCGAGGTCACGCGGAGGCCCTCGGCCAGGTTGCCGTACAGGTGCGAGCGGACGTGCGGCCGGGAGAAGTCGCGCGTGGTCGCGAACCTCCAGTGCGCGTCGTGCTGCTCGGAGTGACGGTGATCGCGCACCAGCACGCCGCGGCCGTGATGACCGGTCGCCGGACGGTGATCGGGGAGCCTCGGCGGCCGCGGACGCCAGCCGACCACGCCGTTACCGTGGCGCCAGTCGACCCAGGCCGGCCCCCACCGGTGGCCGGGGACCCAGCCCCAGTAGTCGTGGAACCAGGCCCAGCGGCCGTAGTGGAACGGCAGCCAGCCCCACGGATAGTCGCAGGAAAATGCCCAGCCGGCGTCGCTTTGGACCCATGAACCGCCGGACTCGTAGGGTGTGAAATCCACGCCCACCACCGTGGCGTCGGGGCGCCATACCGCCCCGTAGTCGTCGGTCTCGACCCACTGGCCGTAGCCGTCGAGCGTTGCGTCGATCTCGGCGTTGCCGACGGTCCCGGTCGGCGCGGCGGCGACCTCCGGAGCGGAGGCGATGCCATCATCTGCCTGCGGTGCATCCGGCCCCGGCGCGCCGGCTTCCTCGGGGCCGGGCATCCCGGGACCGACCGCGACCGACGGATCGGCCGAGGGATCCGGCGACGCATCGGCCACGTCCGGTGGCGCGGGCGCCTCGGAATCCTCGTCGGCATCCTGGTTGTCCTCGTCGTCGACATCGCCCGCGACGGCCGGGCCGCCCGGCGCACCGGGACCCACGGCGGCGACGGATCCACCGCGCGGATCGCCCGCCGGCTCGCCGTAGCCGTAGTCCGGATCCATCGCTCCGCCCGGCGGCCCCGACATGTACTGCGGGTCCGCCATCGTCGATTGCTGCGAGGCGTCGCTGTAGCGGTAACAGCCAGCGGCGGCGAGCAACGTGAGCAGCGCGGCGAGACGAAACTGGCTCATGCCCCTACTATGTGCACCCGCCGTGCCGATGCATCCAGCTTCGCAGTTCATCATCTTAGAGTAGCTGGCCCGGCAACAAATCGCGGGGTCCGGGAAGAACTCGAACGAATCGCCGGTTTGTGGCCTCGCGGCAGCTTGACAATACGCCGCGTGCCGAATTACCAAAGCCCAGCGATTCCGCGCCTATGGCGCGACGCGAGGACGCATGATCCGCGCATCAAACCTCTCCAAGTTCTACGGTGGCAAGCGTGCGCTTGGCCCGGTCGCGTTCGAGATCAACGACGGTGAGACCGTCGGGTTCCTCGGACTCAACGGAGCCGGCAAGACCACGGCGCTTCGCATCCTGGCCTGTGATCTCCGGCCCTCGGCCGGAACGATCGAGGTCGGCGGTGTCGACGCAGTGGCCCAACCCCACGAGGTCCGCAAGCGAATCGGGTTCCTACCGGAGAACCCGCCGCTGTACGCGGACATGGTCGTGAGCGACTACCTGCGGTTCGCAGGCGAGCTGCGCGGCATGTCCAAGGCCGAGGTCAAGCGCCGGCTGCCGGAGGTGCTCGAGATCACCGATCTCGGTGACGTCGCGAGCGATCAGATCTCGACCCTGTCGCACGGCTATCGCCAGCGCGTCGGGGTGGCCCAGGCGATCGTGCACGATCCGAAGTTCCTCATCCTCGATGAGCCGACCCGCGGCCTGGACCCGGTGCAGATCGTCGAGATGCGCAACCTCATCCACGATCTCAAGCAGAACCACACGGTGCTGATCTCGAGCCACATCCTGACCGAGATCAGCCAGACCTGCGATCGCCTGCTGGTGCTGGGCCGCGGCAAGATCCTCGGCGCGGGCAGCGAGCAGGATCTGTCGATGTCCGAGACCGACATCCGGCAGGTCACGGTCGTGATCCGGCCGCCGAGCGGCGACGACCCCAAGGGCCAGATCCGGACCGTGCTCGTGGCCATCGAGGGCGTGAAGAGCGTCGCCGATCCGTACGAGTCGGGCGGCGGCCTGGCGTTCGCGCTCGAGACCACCAAGGACTGCCGCGCCGAGGTCGGCCGCGCGGTGGTCGTGGCCAAGCTCGACCTGCTCAAGCTCGACTACGCCCGGAGCGAGCTCGAGACCACCTTCATCCGTCTGGTCGGAGGAACCGATGCGAGCAATTAGCATCATCTATCGCCGCGAGCTCGGCGCGTACCTGAGATCGCCCTACGGCTGGGTGATCTGCGCGATCGTGCTGCTGATCGACGGCCTGTTGTTCCAGGGGCTCGTGATGAGCGGCGGCGAGCAGCTGTCCGCGCTCGTGCTCGAGCGCGCGTTCTACTACCAGAGCGGCATCCCGCTGTTCGGCGGCGTCCTGCTGTCGTTCCGGCTCCTGTCCGAGGAGCGCCAGAACCACTCGATGGTGCTGCTCAACACCTCGCCGATCCGCGACTCGCAGATCGTGATCGGCAAGTTCCTCGCCGCGCTCACGTTCCTCGCGGTGATGCTGGTGCTGTCGGTCTACATGCCGATCCTGGTCAAGATCAACGGCAAGATCACGTTCTCCCAGGTGCTGGTCGGCTACGTCGGCCTGCTCCTGCTCGGCGCCGCGACCATGTCGATCGGCCTGTTCGCCAGCGCGCTCACCCGCCAGCAGCTGATCGCCGCGGTGATCGCGGCGGCGATGGTGACGGTGATGTGCTTCATCTACGTGCTGGCCAACAAGGTCGATCCGCCGCTCAACGACGCGATCAACCAGATCGGCCTGTTCTGGGTCCACTTCCACGGCAGCTTCGAGAAGGGGATCCTGAACCTCAAGGACATCATCTATTACGTCGCGACGACGTACTTCTTTCTGCTGCTGGCGATCAAGACGCTGGAGGCAAAGCGATGGCAATGAGAACTGCGTCTCCGTGGTGGGCCTCGCTCGCCTTCGGAATCGGTCTTTTGTTCTTCTTCCTGGGAGAACGGTTCTTCAGTCACCTCTCGGGCGTGCGGTTCGTGCTGACCGGCCTGGGCCTGCTGCTGATCCTGGGGCTCGCCGCGGCGCGCGCCTGGACGACGTCGAGCTCGAGCGGCGCCCGCCGCCGGGTCGAGCGCACGCTGCTGTTGTGCCACCTCGGCACCGTGCTCTCGCTCGTGCTGTATCTGCTGTCGACCGAGTGGGGGCTGGCCAAGCTCGGCCTCAGCGACGAGGCCGCGACCCACTTCCACGGCGCGATCACCGTGCTGTACCTGACGGTGCTGGTCGCCTCGGTGGCGCCGCTGCTCATGATCGAGCTGTCGCTCGGCACGGCGCTGCGCACCGGGTTCGACGTCAAGAGCACCGCCGACGACGAGGACGCGGGAGTCGAGTACTTCCGGGTCCGCGAGATCGGCTGGTCCGGCCTGTCGGTCGGCTTCGCGCTGTCGTTCCTCATGGTGACCTGCCAGGTCGCGGGTGAGCGCAACGTCCAGCGCGACGTCAGCTACTTCAAGACCTCGTCGCCGGGCGAGTCGACCCGGAAGATGGTCTCGAGCTCGAGCGACCCGATCCGGGTGCTGCTGTTCTTCCCCGAGTCGAGCGAGGTCAAGGACCAGGTCAAGGGCTACTTCCAGTCGCTCGCCGCGGCGACCGGCCGGCTCGTGGTCGAGGACCACGACCGGCTGACCGACGCCGAGATCGCCGGCAAGTACAAGGTGATCAAGGACGGCACGGTCGTCGTGGTGCGCGGCGCCGGCGACAAGGAGAAGTCCCAGACCATCGATATCGACACCGACATCACCCGGGCGCGGACCTCGACCAGCAAGCTGCGCAACCTCGATCGCGAGGTCAACACGACCTTGCTGAAGGTCCTGCGCGACAAGCGCAAGGCGTACCTCCTGGTCGGCCACGGCGAGATCAACGATCCGGACTCGATCCCCGCCGAGCTCAAGACCCGCGCCTCGCAGCGCACGACCACGACGTTCAAGAAGCGCCTGGCCGACCTCAACTACGAGGTCAAGAACCTCGGCCTGCTCGACCTCGCCAAGGACGTGCCGGACGACGCCACCGTGGTCGTCGGGCTGGCGCCGAGCGTGCCGCTGCAGCCGGCCGAGTGGGCCGCGATCGAGCGCTACCTCGACCGCGGCGGGCACCTGCTGTTCGCGCTCGATCCGACCGGCGATGGCTCGCTCGGCACGCTCGGGCCCAAGCTCGGGTACAAGATGGTGCCGGGCCACCTGACCGACGAGGAGAAGTTCGTCCCGGTGCGCCGCACGCTGAGCGACCGCCGCGCGGTGCTCACCAACCAGGTGTCGGCGCACGCCTCGACCACCACGCTGTCGCGCAACGCCGACCGGCCGCTGATCCTGAACGACGCCGGCGCGCTCGACGATGCGCCGTACACCGGCAAGCCCGAGAGCGCGCCGAAGAAGACGGTCACGATCCGGTCGCAGGACTCGAGCTTCCTGGATCTCAACGACAACTTCGCGTTCGACGCGGGCGGCGCGACGCCGGAGAAGAAGCAGCGCTGGAACATCGCCGCGGCGATCGAGGGCACCAGGCAGGGCGGCAACGAGGGCTACCGCGCGCTGCTGTACGCGGACGTCGATCTGTTCGCCGACATCGTGGTGCGCGACCAGCTCGGCCGCCCGGTGATGCTGATGTGGTCCGACCTCAGCGGCGAGGTGGTCAACGATGCGATCCACTGGCTGGGCGGCGAAGAGAATTTCACGGGGGAGATCGTCTCCGAGGATGACAAGCCCATCCAGCACACCAAGAACCAGGACGTCGTGTACTTCATGCTGACGATCATCGGCTTTCCCATCATCGTGCTGACGCTCGGCTTGCTCGCGAAATTCT
>Ga0307515_10009323_pt1 | contig 18989 bp, 15 predicted proteins | sample 17_EM_MG_FD_194513 | JGI IMG/M metagenome (GOLD analysis project Ga0307515, IMG submission 194513) | Populus trichocarpa ectomycorrhiza microbial communities from riparian zone in the Pacific Northwest, United States - 17_EM | ecosystem: Host-associated > Plants > Roots > Unclassified | place...
CATCGACTGCTTCGAAATTCAAAACATGGGCTCCTTCAGGAAATGGAAAAGCCTCGAGGACATGGGTTGGAACTGAAAGAGTATGGCTTATATGGGTTGGTTTTAGTTTCTTCGTGAAGAGATGTACCTGCTCCATTTCTTTTTCAGGAGATACAAGAGTTTCTGTGAAGACAGAAAGCTAGGGTGGGAGCTAAGAAACAAACAAAGAGAATGAGAGGGAGATGTTAATACATAAGAGTTAGATATATAATTCACGTGATCTATTTTTTTAATAGTTACACGAGAAGAATTTTTTTTTTTATGATCTATTAAAATTAATAAAAATATCTCCATTTAATAACTAAGAAGGAACAAACTTATAAAGAATATTTGAAAATTTAGGAACATAGCTGAAAAAATTGTAATTTAACCCTAATTTAATTTACACACAAAACCTGACAATATAAAATAGAAGCTTGAATTCAAAAAAGATCTTTTGAAGGAAACCAACTGAGTTATGAAATTATTTTAATTGCCGGCCAATTCAACAATTGCGGTGGTACAATTTTCAGTGGCCCACACACACACATCACCTTGGTAAACAATTCCCAGCTGAGCTGTATCAGAGTGTGTTCTTGGATAGATAAATTTTGGGTGCCATCAATCTACCATTTAAGTTCAAAATAGATTACTTTTGATGTGATTTTGTATTTTAAAAATATTTTTTAAAAAATTTAAATTTTATTTTATTTATTTTGCTTCGAATTAATTTTTATGATGTTTTTATATTATTTTAATATACTGAAATTAATATTATTTTAATGTATTTTTAAGTAAAAAATCTATAGAAATAATAGAATTGGGATTTAGTGTTTTAAAATATATATATCTCTTAATATTATTATTTATAATTGGGAGAATTAATTCAAAAACAGTTTTATAAAGTGATTTATGAGTTACTAAATAAATTTGGATTAACTATTTTTATTAAATTGATAATATTTTATTTTTTAATGAAATATTAACATTAAAAAATTCACAGATCCAACGCTTCGATCTGTGATTGTATATCATGTTGTTTTTTAGCCATTTATGACCTGGTGTAGACATATATATGTCCTGCTTTCTCTTACAAGTCACCTTGTGTAGACATAGAGGTAGACATCTCTCTCTCTCTCTCTCTCTCTCTCTCTCCATATATATATATATATATATGGAGACATGTCCGACACAAGGTGACTTGTGTCTCAAGAGAAAGCGGGACATAAATGTCTACATACGCGGGTAAAAAAAATGAGGCTTGCGGGCTTATGACCAAGCATGTTTGGACCACTATAAAGGGTCTAAAAATCTAAAATTACACTGGATTAGTTTTGGTTTTTTTGATTTGGATTTGTTTTTTTAGGCAACATTAAGGTTTTAAATAATCACCATCAATCCCCTCTCATCACATGGAACCCATGAACATTAAAAAAAATCATTTTGATGACGAGAAATGACATGAATGACACTTTTCTCTCTCATCACTGGAATTCGACGACCCTTCTCTCTTCTCTCTCTAAGCAGAAACTGAAAAATAATACAAATAAACTTATATACCAAAAGTAAAAATTTTACATTTAAAGGAACCTAAATTATATAAATTATGTTATTTTTAAATATTGAAGACCTAAGTATATTTGTCATAAAGTCTCTGGCACGTGCCACCATGTATGACACCTTTTTTTTTTAATATTTTGGTCCCCCTTATTTCAATTCCACCCTTATCTAATAAATAAAAAACAATTGGCCTTTAATTAGGATCAAATTGTCTAAAATAAAACTTTGATGACCAAAATAAATTATTAAAAATAAACAGTAGGTTCATGATATTTTGTGAGTATGTGAACAATGCTTCTCTACACTAAAAACAAAACCCACACCTTTTAGATTTACTTATAATTTTATATATAGTATCATGATGATCAATTGAAAAAGCTTTGTCACACATGATATTATTTGCTCATAATCACTCCTTGTAGTATAATGATTATTCCCTAGCCTTAGTAAAGAGTAAGATTTCCAGGAAAAAAAAACATAAAGTGTTCTTAGATAAGTGGATTTGTTTTAGATTTATTGTTCAAAGTTTCAATCTTCAATCATTTGAGTTAATTTTGATCGCAAATTAAAGATTTATAGTAAAATAAATTTTTTTACCAACGGAATGGTAGTACAAATACCGACGGAAAAATCCGTCAGTAAATCTAAAGATTTTGGTAGTGATTTGTTTTAGATTTATTGTTCAGAATTTCAATCTTAAATCATTTAAGTTAATTTTGATGGCTAAGATTTATAGCATGTAAGTTTTGAGAGAAATGAAGGGAAAGAAGAGTAATATTATAAAAAAAAATAAATTAAACCACTTTTCTTTGTTTGAAAGCTAAAACTAGAAATAGAAAATAAAGGAGAGAAAAATAAATCCTCAACTTTCTTTTTTTATACAGAAAATTTTTATTTTCCTTGTTTCATAAAACAGAAAATTAAAGTACTACAAATAAATGGACAGAATTTCGCTCATAAAATCCTCTAAAAAATTGTATTAATTCATTTTCCCTCAATATATCTTAACAAACAAAACTTCATTTACCCTCACTGTTCTTAAACTAAACAAAACTTCATTCCATGGTTAAGAGTATGTTTGATATTGTATTCATAATTATTTTTCAAAGTATCTTTTATTTAGAAATGTATTAAAATTATTTTTTTATTTTTTAAAATTTATTTTTGATATCATTATATAAAATAATCTAAAAATATCTAAAAATAATAATTAAAAAATAATAATTTTTTTAATATATTTAAAAAATATTTTTAAAATACAAAAACAATCCAGATATAATTTTTCAAAACCCAGAAGAAACTTGTGGGAATAGTGTTTAAGTTTTCAATTAAAAACAGGGACCGCCAAAGACCAATAGAAGTAGATCGAATCACACCCAGGAGGGAGCAATATTCCACTGCTTAAATTAATTTCTGTCGGCTTGTTGCTCATGCAAGATTCTGTTGACTTACACAATTCTTACAACCGTTCAGCCTAAAGATAATGTTGTCAACTGTACAGTCAGCAAATTAGAAAATGGATTCATGAAGCAGAGAGTGGCTTGCGTACATTGGGGAAGCTTGATCTGGACGTGTAATGACAAATTCAAATCCAAGAAAAGGACAAGCACAGATTGGGGGTCCTAAACCATTCAAATTTCTAACTTGTTGGTGGTTGCGACCAGATTTCAGGGTAGTCATACAGAACTTATGGTCTTCAGCTATAAACTATGTTTCTGGTTCGGACAGAATGGCGAAAGTTATTCTCTAGCTAGAAGGGGTCTGACACGTGAAGAGTCTGTGGAACACCTCCTCAGAGGCATTGGAAAATTTGGGCAAAATTCATAGACTAGTGGGGTTTATACTGGTGTTGTCCTTGAAGTCTATCATATTTTTTCCAGCAATGGGAAGTTCTTGTTCGTGGGAAATCTCAGAGGAAAGTATGGTTCCTGCTGTTTTTTGCTATTGTTTGGTCACTACGGCTCATTCGTAATGATCTGATTTTTAAACAAAAAGAGACAAACTATGACTCCTTATTTCTCTTTATTCATTTTAACTCGGCTTTGTGTGTGGTTAAAAGCTCTTTGCCTAGATCTCCCATATAATGCCTTGGATATGCTTATTTCTGCTGATGGCCTAGTTAGATGGACTGATCTTAAGAATGTTAGGCCTATTATTACGTGGTCTCCTCCTGCTTCTCACGAGCTGAAATGGATCTTCAATTACTGGGGGTGTTCTAATTCGATATCGCAAGGGAGTGGTACAATATATGTTTTCTCTGTCAGTTGGGCTTAAAGAATCAAATAAAGTGAACTGCTTGTACTGATGAAAGCTTTGGAATTGACTCAGTGTATTTTTGGTGGATCTTCGATCATTTCTCATTGGATCGAGGACCTACATGACGATTTGGTTGAGCAGGATGAGATGATTGCGAAACTTTAGACTGATTATCAAAGTTCGAACTATCATAAATGATATGATGACTATAACCACTATCTCCCTTGTGTTCTACATTCATGCAGGAGTAGAACAACTAATCTTCATCATTTGAAAAGTTTGTTTCATTGATCTCTCCACTACCATATGTTTTTTCTTTGTGTCAACAGTTTCTTTCAGAATGAGAGGAATTTTTGTATTTGGTATATTTAAAGAAACAATCTTGAGTTTCAGGACTAGTTCTTTTGCAAATATATTCTTCCTCTTTCTCTACTTCTACCTCTACCTTTGTTGTGATTTTGACTTTCATTTGTTCTTTCATATGTTTCTTTTCTAAAAAATAATCTTCCTCCTATCTGATCTTGATGAAGTCTTGTTTCCTTCCTATTAGAAAAATTTTCTTTGATTTGAAAAGGTTGCTCCATTAGTTGCTTGTGTTAGATCATCCGCTACCTTAGGAGAAAAGCAACAGAATGGTATGCAGCAGCAATATCTGCAATATCTTGGAGGATATGCAGTGCAGTGATAACTCCATTCTGTTAGCAACTTGACCACGTCTCCTAAGATTGTGCCATTTCTTTAGAATAAGTTTGTTTTGTATTTTACCATCTTACAGTTACAATGTATCCCTATAAATATAATACATTGACGTATGGCTAAAGTAATAGAAACAGAGCCAAGCTTCATTTCATATTTCCTCTGTTCATATATTTACATGGTATCAGAGCACTCGTTCTATCTGTAAATTTGTGATAAACCTGGACATCTTGCTATTGATTGTTTTCATCGTTTTGACTATTCATTCCAGGGCAGGTATCCTCCTCAGGATCTAGCAGCTATGGTAAAAAATATTAATGTCAAATATGCCAATCTAGTGTGGTACATGGACAGTGGTGCCAATGCTCATATCACCTCTTGTTGCTACCCAATTTTTTACCCATGTTTTAATAATTTATCAAAAATTAAAAAAATTAAAAAAAATAAGGGTTTACATATGGAGATAACATAGAGCATCAGGGCTAATATTAAAGAAGCAATATGTCAAGAAAATAATTACTGAATCATATATAATTACTATAATATAAAATACCATAGATATATGATTTGATTCGTGCTGGTTATGAAAAATAATCACTGCAATATAAAATACCATATATATGAGATTTGTTAGTGCTGGTTATAGAAGACAATCTCTGTAATAATTATTGCAATATTTCCTTAAATAACACGTATAGATATTTTTTATATAAGTGAACCTATAACCATATAAAAGAAGAAGAAGAAAATTTGAAAAGAAAAAAAAACCTACGTCGAGGCAAATTTTGAAAAAAATGAGAAACCTAAACCATAAAAAAACCTAAACCTAATTTTTTTTATCTCCGGTGCCGAAGCGCCTCCACCCTTGGCCTTGCCTATTTCTTTTACACAGAAATCAGCCCCTCTCCCTTTGAAACCGGAAAACCAGATCCCCCTCAGCTGCCACTTTCTCCCCTTGGCTATTTCATCTTCCTTCTTCAGACCCGACCACAGCGCCACCCTCACTCTCAGCCGCCAGCCACACCTCCCTTCCCTTGGCCAAAAACAGAACCAGAGAACCAATCTTCCCCCACACAGCTCCTCTCTCGGCCACTCCCTCATTTTTCTTTTCCCCAGCACCTGGCCGCCATTCCCTTCTCCACCTCCCTGCTATTCTTTTCCCCAAACAGCAACGGTCACAGAAGCCAGCAACTCCCCTCACAGAATCCAGCGGTCTTCCACCATAACTCAGCCTCCCTGCTCACTGGTTTCCACAAAATCCACCCGAAAGACAGCCAAGAAAGGGCGAAGAGGGGGGCGGAAAACAGAGACTTTAAAGGCGCCGATCTCCCAGCCATGGTAGTGGTGGTCGACATCGTCGGTGTGGAAATGGAGGAGAGGAGAAATCGACGATCTAGCCATCCATACGCTTTGCCTGTCGGCGGCGCGTGCACTAAAACCGACTCAAGATCAGCAGATCGGAATGGAAAGCAAAAGAAAACCGATCTACAAAAAAACATAAAATCGACTGTTTGTGTTGGTTTGCTTGACTTTGCAGGTCACGGTGAAAGTTACCACGGGCAGGGAAGAGAAGAGAAGAGGAAACCGTTCCAGACAGCCCCCTGTCTGCGTGGATTCTAGCGACGCGCCGCCACTGTTCCGGTGGTGCAGAAGCCCTCCCCTGTAATTCCAGATTGTTTTGGGGCTGTTTTTGTAATTATTTTTATTTGTGTGATGTGTTTGTTTTATTTTTAATTTTTGTTATTTGTAATTACATGTGGATGTATGAGAAAAACATAATAAAAAAGGATGTGTGTGTTTTGTAGTTTTTTTTATGTACTTATAAAATGAAAAGGATAAAAAAATAAATTTAATATTTTGATTTTGTATATAATCAAATATCTTGAGGACAAATAAAATCATGTTGTATTTCCTGTGAAAATGTAAGAATATGTTTCTATATATTTTTTGGGATTTAATAACTGATTTATTAAAGCCTTAAAAATTTGACTAATACGTGGTTTGTTGACTTTAATTATGATTAAATGCGATGTATGTGTTTTTAATAGAAAATATAAAAAATGTTTTTGTGTGTTGCATACGGTTAATACCCTAATATTTTTTTAAATTTCTTTTTAAAAAAAAATATTTGAAGTTTTGAAAATGTGTTTTCGCATGAATTTCTTAAACATAAAAATTATTTTTTTGCATTTTTGGATTTTACAACATGTTTGTAAAACTCCAAAGGGTATTGACCAATATTCCAAAAAATATAAAAATCTTATTTTGGGGGGAATTCATCTATTATTCACCGCTAATGTTTGGATAAAGAAATCCTTAAAGGACGAATATCCAAAATATTATTGGGAATAATTTGTTATTATTCACTGTTAATATTTGGATAAAGAAACCCGGAGTGGTAAATATCCAAAATAATTTTCTAGGAATAATAAATCCGCACAAATCCTTGAAAGAAGCCTTGATTATAATCGAGGACATTTCAATTTTTTACTCCACGGTTTACGAGCCGTGAGAGTATAAAACACTAAGACAAAAAAATAGGTTTTTAAAGCACCCTAGATTTCTAAATTTTTGTCCCTCCTCCTTGCGATTTACGAGTCGCAAACTCTTGAAAAACTAAGGGGAAAATGAGCTTTTAAAGCACATGGAACTTCCTTGGATTTCTATCTTAATAAATTTAGTTTGAATCAAACCTAGAAAAACTGATGGGATTAGAAAACACCAACACTATAGCAATTATAAAGCAAACCAAACACCAAGCAGCTTACCTTAGGTAGGGCGTACTAGGGGTGCTAATACCTTCCCTTTACGCAACCAGTCCCTTGCCTTAGAATCTCTGAAAGACCAGTTAGGGTTCCTAGTGACCAAAATACTAGGTGGCGACTCCCTTTTACACAAACAACAAAGACCCCGAAACCAATCGAGGATCGTCGCGACGCCGTGCCTCTGCCGCGAGGGTACGACACCTCTGATGCATATAAACTCGTTGACCAGCAGCCTTTTCGTTATTCTGATTTTGTCACTGTTGGCAATGGTTCAGGTTTGCAAATTCAAAACATTGGCTCTTCATCCTTTCAAATCGGTCCCTCCTATTTTCATCTCAATAAAATTCTTCATTGTCCACAAGCAACTTCCAATCTTATTTCTGTTAATCAATTTTGCTACTTTATACTAACTACTAGTGATTTTATCGTAAAGGAGAACTTGACAGGCAAGATTCTATTGCAAGGTGTGGTTGAAAATGGCCTATATCCACTAGCTGGGTTCAAGTCTTCTCAGAAAAACCTCACATGTCTGTCTGCCAACATCGGGGTTACTGCTACTATTGCAACTTGGCACTCCAGGCTAGGCCATCCTTCTACTGCTGTCTTAGATGTCTTGTGTCGTTCCAATAAACTTTCTATCATGACTCCTTCCAATAAATTAGATTTCTGTTCAGCTTGTCCACTTGGCAAGGCTACACAACTCCCTTTCTCTATCTCTCACCGTCAGTCCATGGTTCCTCTAGCATTAATCCATTCTGATGTATGGGTTTCTCCTGTTAAATCCATTGGTGGTTGTAAGTACTATGTTTTGTTTGTTGATGATTTTTCCCGCTATTCGTGGTTGTATCCTTTGCAACAAAAGTCTGATGTGTTTACAACCTTTGTTAAATTTAAAACCATTGCAGAAAATCTATTTTCTACCTCTATTAAACAGCTACAAACAGACAATGGTGGTGAATTCACCTCTAATCAGTTTAAAACATTTTTGATGACACATGGAATCCATCATAGACTAACGTGCCCCCACACATCTCAGCAAAATGGAATTGCAGAACAAAAACATCGACATATTCAGGAAATGAGACTCACGTTACTTGCACAATCTGCATTACCACCTCGGTATTGGGTTGATTCTTTTCTTACTTCTGTATTCTTGATAAACAGACTACCTACACCAGTTTTAAAGAACCAAACACCATACTTCTTACTTCACAACACTGAACCAAAGTATATGGACTTACTTATCTTTGGTTGTGCATGTTATCCACTTCTAAAACCATATAATGACCACAAACTAGATTTTCATAGTAAGCAATGTCTCTTTCTTGGCTATTCCAACTGTCAAAAAGGGTATAGGTGTCTTGACTTAGCCACAAAACGTGTCTACATCTCCCGACATGTGGTGTTTGATGAGCACTGTTTCCCAGCTAAGGAATTGGAAGTGTTCAACTCACCTGCAAATCAGAATTCTCCTGCAAGTAAGTCTTTGATAATCCCTACTTCAGTTATGTCAAGTTCGTTATTATCTCTGCCAAATTTTACAGATATCCAATCTCAACCTCCTACATCTGATCCTGCAAGTCTTCGTCCAGTTCTCCATCTACCTAACATCCCTCCACCTTCCCATCCTGAACCTTCACCTTCAAATATTGAACCTATACCTGCCACTCATACTGACCAGCCTGTTGTCCCTACTATCCAAACACGTTCCAAAACAGGCCATTCATGACCAAAACAATACTCAGATTACCAATTATTCTACTCTACACGACACCCTTTACAAGTCTTCTCTGCATTCCATGCAATTGTTGAGCCAACATGTTATACAAAAGCTACCTTGGATTCACAGTGGCGTGCTGCTATGGGCAGAGAATTTGATGCATTAATGGAGAATGGCACTTGGTCTTTATGCCCACGTCCACTGGGTAAGCATGTTGTGCGCAATAAATGGGTCTACAAGGTGAAAAGAAAACCTGATGGTAGTGTTGAGCGCTTCAAAGCTTGATTGGTCGCCAAGGGTTATGATCAAAAGAGTGGAATTGATTTCCATGAAACTTTCTCTCCTGTGATAAAACCGACAACCATTCGATTGGTTTTGGCCACAGCTGTTCATTTTCATTGGCCTATTCGGCAGTTGGATGTGTCCAATGCCTTCTTACATGGCTTTCTTGATGAAGAAGTGTTTATGGAACAATCACAGGGCTTTATTGATGAAACCAAACCTGATTTTGTCTGCAGATTACATAAATCTTTGTATGGCCTCAAACAAGCTCCAAGAGCATGGTTTCAACGTTTATCACAGCAACTCATTGAACTTGGGTTCCAAGCATCCATCAATGACTACTTTCTGTTCACTCTATATACTGACAACACCAAAATTTTTGTCTTGATTTATGTAGATGACATTTTGGTCACTGGCTCCAGCTCCACTCAAATTGCTACTCTAATCCGAAACCTGCAGAGCATTTTTCAAGTCAAAGATCTTGGTTCCTTATCTTATTTTTTAGGTGTGGAAGCTGATAGAACTTCACAAGGTCTTTATTTATGTCAAACCAAAAATATTTGTGATCTATTACATCGCACCAAAATGGCTGGAGCCAAGCCTCTTGCCTATCCTACTGTTACAGGTACAAAGCTATCTAGCTTTGATGGTGAAGTGCTCTCTGATCCCACAGATTATAGACATATTATAGGAGCTTTTTAGTATTGCACAATCACCAGACCCGATATTGCATATGCTATCAACCAACTTTGTCAATACATGCATCAACCAAGGTCGTCACATTGGCAGGCTATGAAAAGGGTTCTACATTATTTGAAAGGGACAGTAAATGATGGTTTGTACTACACTCCATCTTTCCTTGACATTCATACATACTGTGACTTTGATTGGGCAGACAATCCTGATGATAGAAGGTCTACTAGCGGTTATGGAGTGTTCTTGGGTCGTTATCTGGTGTCTTGGAGTTCTAAGAAACAACATGTTGTGTCTCGCTCCAGTACAGAGGCAGAATACCGTTCAATGGCTCTGGCTACCGCTGAACTATACTGGATACGAATGTTATTCAAAGAGTTGGGTATTGGTATATCATCTACACCGACTATGTGGTGTGATAACATTAGTGCCATTGCTTTGGCAGCAAATCCAGTGTTCCATGCTCGAACAAAACATGTGGAAATAGATTACCACTTCATTCGAGAGAAAGTCTGCAATCGTGATGTCAAGGTGCATCACATTTCAACACTTGATCAAGTAGCTGATATTTTTACGAAAGGACAATCTGCTCAACGATTTCAAGTTTTGAAGCACAAATTAATGGTTTGTTCACGCCCCATCAATTTGAAGGGGGCTGTTAGATCATCCGCTACCTTAGGAGAAAAGCAACAGAATGGTATGCAGCAGCCGGATATGCAGCAACAATATCTGCAATATCTTGGAGGATATGCAGTGTAGTGATAACTCCATTCTGTTAGCAACTTGACCACGTCTCCTAAGATTGTGCCCTTTCTTTAGAATAAGTTTGTTTTGTATTTTACCAACTTACAGTTACAATGTATCCCTATAAATATAATACATTGACGTATGGCTAAAGTAATAGAAACAGAGCCAAGCTTCATTTCATATTTCCTCTGTTCATATATTTACAACTTGCTATATTGGTTTACTCTTTGTTCATGTGCTTCAAGAGATCCCATCAATTCATTAATTGTAAGCCTTGACAAATCTTCTTTTTCTTCAATAACTATATGCTCAAATTTTTATGGCAAACTTATAAGAATCTTCTTTGTAACTCTTTTATCAGAAATATTGTCACCACAACTTTTTATTTGATTGATGATTTTAGTGGTTCTTGAAGATAAATCTTTAAACAAACTCACTATCCATTTTCAAATTCTCTTTAATTATAAAGTCTGCAGCCGTATAGAGATAACTTTCTAAGAACCCCAAAATTCATTTTTCAAAATCTCTCATACTTCTTTTGCCTTTTTAATAAAGAAAATTTTAGGATAAATTGATTTGTTTACTCTCTGCTAAATTATTCTTAAGGAAATTGCATTTCTTTGCATATTTTACATTTTTTTTTTTTACATTTTCTTCTGTCCAGGATGCAGCAAATCCTGTTCGGGGTGGTTCTTTAGATCCCTCATCATTCATAAATCTTGTGAAATGAAGATAGTCTCTATCTAAGAACTCCAACATTCATACTGCTCTCCATCAAAGAAAGGAATCTGAGTTACTCTATAGGAGAAAGTAGAGATACTTGATAAAGAAGCCATTAGAAGAAACTTGTTCTGATACCAAATCAATTGGAAACAAGTTGCATAAAGAGAATTGAAGAAGATTTTTGTATGAAATAATTGGTAGAGTTACAACTTAATACCATAAATGTTTTTATTATTTTGTTCTCAATACCAGTACTAAATGAAGCACGTAAACTTTCTTAATCTAGAGAAAACAAAAGGAACTTTGACTCATTAAAGCTAACAATTAATGACATTGAAAATTACATATTACACTATAACACTCCCTTTTAATTTGTAATCTATAAAAACTCCTTGAATTGTTGAAACTTTTTAGCTAAAACAGCTTTTGTGAGAACATCTATAGGTTGATCATTTGTATTGATAAAATCCAGTTGTATCTCTTTCTTACTAATCATGTCTTTCATAAAATGATGCCTTAACTCTATATATTTTGGTCTTGTATAAAAAACTGGATTCTTGGTCATTGCAATTGCTAATATGTTATCACATAATATAACAGTAGGATCAAGGATTTCTTTTTGCAAATCAAAAAGAATTTTTATCAACCATATTGATTGATATATTGCTTCATTTGCAGCAATGGATTCTATCTCTGTAAAAGACAAAGCTATAGAATTTTGTTTTCTTGAATACCATAAAATTATATTTGTTCTTAGACAAAACACATAACCAATCATTATCAGAATAACCAATCAAATTGTTATCTTTTTATTTCTTGAACAAGATTCCATGATGGATTGTTCTTTAAAGATATCGCAAGATTCTTTTTGCTATTGCAAAATGAAGTCTACTTAAATCCTCCACAAATCTGGAAATAAAACTTATTGAAAACAGTACATTAGGTCTTAAACTTCATGCTCCACTGAAAACACCCTAAAAAGGTGTGTAAAAGCATGCAAAAGAATATATATGTAAAAGAATTTTCATTTATAGTGATCAATAAACTTGTTAGAGAATAATATAAATCATATCCTGAGACCTCACCTAACAGCTTAAGCTATTGGGTTGAGATGATTCTTTGACATGGTATCAGAGCCTTGATGACCAAGTGGTCTCGAGTTCGAACCTCACCATCCATATTTATTTGATAAAAATTAAGCACAAAGGTAATGTGGACCTGTGCAAGTTTCAAGTCCAAAGGGCTTTCACTTGAGGGGGTGTGTTAGAGAATAATATAAATCATATCCTGGGACCTCACCTAACAGCTTAAGCTATTGAGTTGAGATAGTTCATTTGACAAAACGTATTCCCATTCTTTTATGGAATGTGATGTAATATAGGAAATATTGTATTTTCCTGTATATATTTATCCTACACAGTACACTACACAGTAACTATTGTATGTTGTCCTAGTTATATATATAGAAGAGATGGCTACAGATTATGTATGCCCTTCAATCAATTATAGCTTATGCTTCAACTTGGTATCAGAGCCGAAAATATCTAAACAAATTCTTTTCTCCCTAATCGACACAACCTTCTCTTTTCTGCAAAGTAATTGTTGCGGCATGTTTATTCTCTCCCCAATAGGCACAACCTTCTCTTGTCTGCAAAATAATTGTTGCAGGACGTTTATTTTCTCCTTAATCTTCCAGCAGTTTCTATCCAACTTCTCCAGCCTCTCTAATGGATTCCTCTGCTGCTACTGCAGCTGGCATCAATGACAGTATGCCTGCTACTGCAGCTGGCATCAATGACAGTATGCCTGCTACTGCTACCTTATCCTCCCTTGTAGCTCATGTTTCCGCCAGTATGTCTGTTCCTACACCCTTATCTATCTCCGCAGCCCCTGCAGCACCACCAACCATCATTCCTCTTTCAAACACACAACATGTCATCAACCTCAAACTTACCAACACAAATTATCTATTTTGGCGTATGCAGATGAAGCCATATTTGATTGGTCAAGGTGTGTTTTCCTTTGTCGATGGCTCAACGATGTGTCCCTCTCCGCACAGTGATGTTTCTGTTACTTCACCTGCCTTCAGTTGTGGTTTTTCCCCTACCTTCTTGACATGGAAACAGCAAGATCAACTCATCCTCAGTGCACTCCTCTCCTCTCTATCTACAGACGTTCTTCACCTTGTAGTGGATTGCCCAACATCTGCTAGTGTATGGAGCACGCTAGAACGTTCTCTTGCGTCTCCATCCAACTCTAGAATCATGCAATTGCATGGCTGCCTTCAAGACCTTCGTCAAGGTGATGACACCATCACCACCTATCTGCAGAAGGCTGAAGGATTATTTGATGAGCTAGCTGCCGCAGGACGTCCCATCTCCCTCACCGACTTTAACCTATATGTGTTTAGGGGCCTTCGCAATGAATTTTGTGACTTGGTTAACAGTCTATCTACAAAATCTGATCCTTTACCATATTCTGAGTTGCATAGTCATTTATCTACTCATGAGTTTTTACACAGGAGCTCCCTTCATCCTCTGCCTATGGCTGCACCGTTGCTACGAACACCTGTACAGTCCCCTTCTGCCTTTGCAGTTTAACGTTCTTTTTCTGGTTTTAATGGTAGCAGTTCATCCTTTCAACGGGGCAGAGGTAGACGCAATGGGTGGAGGAATATGCGCTCTCCAACTCAGTATAGTGCTTCGGCTGTTAGAGGTCACAGCAGCAGCTTCCAGCAGCAACAGCGTGGGCATTGGCAGCAGAATCGTCCAGATTGGCAGCAAAGCAGAACCAGTAATGCTGGTCAGTGGCAGCGACAAATTAAGTGCCAACTTTGCAATATATTTGGGCACTCTGCATAGCAATGCTCCCAGCTTGTGCAACATGGTAATCACACCTCTGCCAACTTCTCATTCAGTGACGCGTCCACAGAAAATTCTGCCACTTGGTTTCCTGACACCGGCGCCAACCAACATGTTACTCCAGATATTACTGGTATGACACACGCAGAACCTTATCTCGGTAATGATCAATTGCATGTTGGTGATGGTAAGGGACTTGTCATATCTAATACAACCTATAAAATTTTACGTACTCCTAAACGAGTTTTTACGTTGTCTAATGTCTTGCATGTTCCAAAAATTAAAAAAAGACTTTTATCTATTCAACAATTCTGCCATGAAAATTGTGTTTTCTTTGAATTTCACTCTTCTGTTTTCTATGTTAAGGATCTCATCACCAAGGAGGTTCTAATTTCTGGTCAGAGTAAGGATGACCTTTATGTCCTTTCAGAAAATTCTGCCATGTCTATGCCCCAAGCTTTTTTGTCTGCTAGTTTATCCACCTCTGCTGATATTTGGCATCGTCGACTTGGTCACCCAAGCTCCCGGGTTCTGAGTTTCTTAGCATCAAATAAAAAGGTCACTTGTACGTCTCGTCCTTTAAATTTTCAGTGTCCAGCATGTCCGTTAGGAAAATCATCGCGTCTGTCATTAGGACCTATAGGTCACAAAACATCTGCTCCTCTTGAACTCGTTTTTAGTGATGTTTGGGGCCCTGCTCCTATTTTATCTTCTGATGATTTCTGCTATTTTGTGATTTTTGTTGATGCACACACAAAATTTATTTGGTTTTATCCTCTTAGTGCCAAATCTGATGTATTTAATATGTTTCATCAATTTCAAGTTCTGGTTGAACGACAATTCTCTTGCAAAATTAAATCAATACAAACTGACTGGGGTAGTGAATATCGTAAATTAAATTCTTTCTTCAAAACTGTTGGTATTCACCATCGTATCATATTTCCACATACATATGAGCGAAATGGTACTGTTGAGCTCTGTCACCGTCATATTGTTGAAACTGGTCTTACTCTGCTTGGTCACTATAAAGCATCTCTAAAATTCTGGAATTATGCATTTGAAACCTCTGTTTATCTTATTAATTGTATGCCGACATCGGTCTTACAAAACAAATCTCCATTTGAAACTCTGTTTCATCAACCACCTAACTATGGTTTCCTGCGTACTTTTGGATGTCTCTGCTTTTTGTTTCTCCGACCATATAATGCTCATAAGTTAGACTATCGCTCTACTCCTTGTGTGTTTCTAGGATATAGTTCATGTTATCTAAGTTACCGTTGTCTTGAGTTGTCTTCTAATCATATTTACATCTCTCGTCATGTTCGTTTCCATGAAAATTCCTTTCCATTTATTGAGTCTACTCATGTTCCTGCCACAACCAATTCTAACCCACAGCCGGCCCCTATCTCCTACCTTCCTGCCTTAACATCTTTCCCATCATCTAACCCACCACAAACACCAATCCTTTCCCCACACACCTCGGTCCCCTTACCACCATATGCAAGCATGTCTCTTGATCATTTTGCAGGTTCAGGTTCTTCTGCTGCGGACATCACAGCTACTGCATCTTCCCCTTCTGCTACGCCACCGGCATCTCCCTCACAGGTTCCTGCCTCTTCTTCCCAGGTCCCTACAGAGTCACCACCAGGCCTAGATCTCTGTATTGATCTTTCTAGCTACTCCATTCCACAACAGTCACCGCCCATCAGGTCTTCTGACTCTCTTGTTGCAGTTGCTTCTCGACAACATCCCATGGTGCTTCGTCCCCGCCAGCACAAGTCTGTCAATGTGAGCTCAGTGTCTGCATCTTCAATGCCTCCCAACTCACGGGTAATTTATTCATCTGCTCATGAACCTGTGTCTTTCAGAGAAGCTGACCGTTTTGTGTTGGCATTCTGCTATGGAATCTGAGATTACTGCTTTACATGCCAACGACACTTGGTCCTTGGTTCCACATGACCCTTCTATGAATGTTGTTGGTTGCCGATGGGTTTACAAAATTAAGGGTCGAGCTGATGGCACTGTTGAACGCTACAAAGCGCGCTTGGTTACGCGAGGCTTCTCTCAACAAGAAGGTATCGACTACTCAGAAACCTTCAGCCCGGTTGTCAAACCGACCACTGTCCGCCTAGTCCTGGCCATTGCTGTCTCTAATTGTTGGCAGATTCGCCAACTTGATGTTCATAATGCATTTCTCAATGGTTCACTACAGGAGGTTGTCTATATGCAGCAACCCACGGGATTTGTCGACCCTACTCTGCCAACTCATGTGTGTCGCCTTCACAAGTCTCTGTATGGTTTAAAACAAGCCCCGCGGGCTTGGTACAAACAACTGAGTGACTTTCTTCTGTCGGTTGGCTTCCACGCTTCAAAGGTTGATACTTCCTTATTTATTTTGAAAGTGAATCATCATATCTGTTATTTGCTTGTCTATGTGGATGACATTCTGCTCACTGGTAGTAACTCCAGTTTGCTTCAAAGCCTTATTACCCTGCTCAGTTCAGAATTCAAACTCTGAGATCTGGGTTCTGCTCACTATTTCTTAGGGATTGAGGTTACTCCCACCAGCATGGGTCTCATGCTTACTCAACACAAATATGCTCTTGACATTCTGAGTCGTGCTGGTATGTCTACCTGTAAGCCTGTTGATACACCGGTTTCTGCCTCCAAGAATGGACTCCTGCCTAGTGAGCCATTCTCGGACTCCACTCGTTTTTGACAAATTGTTGGTGCCCTTCAATATTTCATATTTACCAAACCTGACATATGTTTTGCTGTCAATAAGGTATGTCAGTTTATGCATGCCCCTACTGAGAGTCACTGGGCGGCTGTCAAACGTATACTACGATACGTAAAGGGTACGTCCTCCTTTGGTCTTCATCTTACTCGTGGTTCCTCATTATCCCTTCATGGTTTTACTGATGCTGATTGGACGGGAAGCATTGATGATCGGAAGTCTACAGGTGGTTACATTGTTTTTTACGGCACTACTCCCATTTCATGGAAATCTGGCAAGCAACGCACTATTGCTCGCTCTTCCACAGAAGCAGAATATAAGACATTAACTGATGGTACTTCTGAGGTTCTTTGGCTTCGTTACCTTTTAACAGATTTGTGTTTTTCTCCCAGTTCTGCTACCACCATTTAGTGTGACAATTTGGGTGCTACATATTTGTCTGTTAATCCTGTCTTCCATGCACGCACAAAACATGTTGAAGTTGATTATCACTTTGTTCGTGATCGAGTAGCTAAAAAGGAGATACAGATTCGCTTCATACCTTCCCAAGACCAATTAGCTGATGTCCTTACTAAACCGCTTCCCCACTCTGCTTTTGCTTCCTTACGGTCCAAGCTTCATGTGGTTTCCCCACCTTCAGCTTGAGGGGGTGTATTATGGAATGTGATGTAATATAGGAAATATTGTATTTTCCTGTATATATTTATCCTACGCAGTACACTACACAATAACTATTGTATGTTGCCCTAGTTATATATATAGAAGAGATGGCTACAGATTATGTATGCCCTTCAATCAATTACAACTTATGCTTCAACTCATTCCATTATCCTTTTTTTTTATCTCCATCATCTTGCTATATTATTTTTGTCATAATTTTTGAATCTTTTTAAATAAAATAAATAAATAAAAAATAAATGAATGAAAAATAATTTTGAGAATTGCGTCAAAACAATACAAGTTAAAAATTTACAAGTCTTAGATAAGTTGGTAGAAAAAAACATCATTTCATAAGAGAACTTGTAAGAAACAAGTATAGAAATTAATTGTGAGGAGAAAAGGAGTGAGGGCCTGGCGGTATGCAAGGAGGAAGGGGATGGAAATCTTCAACTAATTGAGAAGTGAAATTCAGATTATCCTCAAGTAAGGAGTCTTAAACTCAATTTTTTGTATTAGCTTAAATTTGGTTTGAAATTGTGCAATTTTCTTGAATTAAAATTAGGGTTATTGAACATAATTTAGGGAAAATATAAAATTATCTAGAATTGGATCAATTAGAGTGTTGTAGTTGGTTACTGATAAGCAGCAGCTGGAGCCAAGTGATGAGCTGGAGCCAAGAAGATCGCACAGAGTTCCTAAAAAGAATCGCAGGTTCATAGAGCTGTGAAGAGCCAGTCAAGGGAAGAACGAGTCAAGGGGATCCAGTCACTGCAGTGTCCTCAATGCACGGGAGGAAGAAGTCAAGTCTTATTTATCAAATTAAATAAATGCCAACTATGTAGCAGGAGTCAGTTGCTAAGAATCCTGATTGTATGTAGTTGTCATAACCCAATTCTGGGTTATTCCCCAAAATAAATTTCTTTTTTTTTTTAAAAAAATAATAAATAAAAATATAAAAAATAAAAAAGACAAAAAAATAATAAAGGCTGGTAACGTGGAGAAAGTATGTCGGAAAATCAAGTTGCAATTTTTGAAGGAAATTCAAGACTTATTGGCGCCCCATTGTGCCCAAAATTGGAGAAAAAAAATGCAAATTCAAGGTCAAATTAAATGATTATTGGACAAATTTGCATAAAAATTAAGCCCAATAACATAATTAAATTTTTAATAGGCCAATTTGATTTAATCATGGGCCAAATTAAATTTTAATTATGTTTAAGAATTAATTTAGGTCCAAATGAAGGATTTAATTAAGTGCAAGGACTTAATTA
>Ga0307515_10009324_pt1 | contig 18989 bp, 9 predicted proteins | sample 17_EM_MG_FD_194513 | JGI IMG/M metagenome (GOLD analysis project Ga0307515, IMG submission 194513) | Populus trichocarpa ectomycorrhiza microbial communities from riparian zone in the Pacific Northwest, United States - 17_EM | ecosystem: Host-associated > Plants > Roots > Unclassified | place...
TTTCCACGCTGTCGTTCTGACTCTCAAAAGAAGCGTGGAGGTGTTTTCCCTCACTGCCTCACCCCCTCCTTTATTAGTTCTCACCGCTTTTTACTTACCCTTTCCCTCTCCAATTTTGAACCCACAATCGCTGCCAGACAAGTGAGAATCGAAAAGAAAGCAAGAAAATCAAAAGCAAAACGCACATCACAGGCTCACCGCCGAAACGTACAAGATGTTCGGCTTCTTTAGAGGAAGCGCCGACTCCTCTCCCCAGTCATCCTACTCTCAGTCGTCTTCTTCCTCCATGTCGCCGTCTCCGTCGGCTCCTCCTGTCACCGGACCAGCTAGGCCGATCCGACTTGTTTACTGCGATGAGAAAGGGAAGTTTCGGATGGATCCAGAAGCAGTGGCTACTCTCCAGCTTGTTAAGGAACCAATCGGTGTCGTTTCAGTCTGTGGTCGCGCTCGACAGGGAAAAAGCTTTATTTTGAATCAGGTAAGGGAATTGATTCTGGTTGGTTTATGCTGTTTGGTTGGTTGAAGATTGGGACTTTTAGGATTGTAATATGTTTAGGGATTTAATTGGAATGTAGTTAGGGTTTGGGTTGTGGAAAAGTTCAAAATTACAAAATGCAGTATTTGCGACAGATGTTATGCACAATTCCTTTACCTAATATGTACACTAGTAGATTTATCAATGAATGTCTATTGGAATTTTGTTTGTTGAAGCTTATTTTAGAGTTATTTGTTATGGCATTCCATTTCTGCAACTGACCTCATGTGTCAGTTATTAACTAAGAGGTGGACTTGTGTATTGTAGCTTATTGGCAGGAGTAGTGGATTTCAAGTAGCATCCACTCATCGGCCATGTACAAAAGGACTTTGGTTGTGGAGTGCACCGTTAAAGAGAACTGCCCTTGATGGAACTCAGTACAATCTCTTACTGTTAGACAGTGAAGGAATAGATGCTTATGATCAAACAGTAAGCGTATTTACTTTATCAGGATGAACTGATGATTGTTGTGCTTGTTTTATGTTTTAGCAGTTCAAGAATTGATGAAATGGCTAGTAATGAATTTTATTAATTGAAGAATTTGTTTTCTGTGATTCCTTCTTATTTATAATTTACACCATATCCTTTTTATATTCCCACACAGCTGCTCTTTTGGATTATGCAGTAATTGTTCAATTATTCATATTCTTGTGTTTTGTCAGCATGTTAACTTAATCTATCATAAGTAAATTTCTTCTTTGACAGGGAACATACAGCACTCAGATATTCTCCTTAGCTGTCCTTCTATCTAGTATGTTCATTTACAATCAGGTAAGGGAAACTTATTCTGAGACCTTGGTCTTTTTTATTAACGTTTCTTGCTTGTTTGTAGTTGATGTTTCTTGAAAAATCCTTTTCATCATGTTATAATGCATTTCTGACATTCATGATTAATCTTCACTGTTCATATTGTCTCCTCTCTCCCTCTTTTCACTGTACTTTTATTCATTTTCCTATTTATGCTCTTCTATTTAGATGGGTGGTATAGATGAAGCAGCACTTGATCGACTCTCCCTTGTCACTCAAATGACAAAACATATTCGTGTTAGAGCTTCTGGTGGAAGAAGTTCAGCTTCTGAACTCGGGCAGTTCTCCCCAATTTTTGTTTGGCTTCTAAGGGTATTATTTTCCTGTTTTGTTTTGGAACATTAACTTTTTAATTTTACATAAAACCCTCAAAATGGTTTTCCTGATTACCTTGCAGGATTTTTATCTGGATTTAGTTGAGGATAATAGGAGAATAACACCCCGTGACTATCTAGAGCTTGCTCTAAGGTCAGTTCAGGGAAATGGAAAAGATATAGCTGCTAAAAATGAGGTAAAAGTTAGTTTTTTTCTAACTGCATGTTTAACTTAGTGACACAGACTCTTTTGCAAAGGAGTCTCTATTTTGACAGATATTTGGACAGGGTTTTTTGAGATATCCTTTTTCTTAGCTTATCTTACCTGAGTTGTGCTGGATTTTTTTTTCTTTTTATGTTAAGAGGAGCTAATTATGCATTGGTAATGGTCATAGATTCGGGACTCAATTCGAGCTCTGTTTCCAGACAGAGAATGCTTCCCTCTTGTGCGGCCTTTGAACAATGAAAATGATCTCCAGCATATGGATCAAATTTCGGTTAGTACCTTATGTGGTATACATGCTTCTTCCCTCCTACACGAGCACACGCATTCTTATGTTTCTTACTGATGGACTGTGTGAACTTAAGCCCTTGTTTCTTATGCAGTTGGATAAACTAAGGCCTGAATTTAGAGCTGGGCTGGATGCATTGACAAAATTTGTTTTCGAGAGAACAAGGCCCAAGCAAATTGGCGCCACTGTAATGACAGGCCCAGTCCTTGTTGGTATTACAGAATCTTATCTAGAGGCTCTCAATAATGGTGCAGTACCAACAATATCTTCCTCATGGCAGGTATGCATCCTGCTTGGAACTCTTTTATCCTTTTGAAATCAAGAAAGTTAATATAGCAGATGGCTGCTTGGATTCCTAGTCATCCCTCCCAACATTTTCTTCAATCATTCAGTGTACTCCTCTACAAACTGGTTCTAATCAGCATTGGGTACTGCAATAGTCCACATGTAACCTTCAAATATTCAATAGATTTCTTTAACCTATATGCTACTTTTTTTGGGTATCAGTATCAAGGTGGACAATTGTTTTCCCCAGGAAAATGAAATTAGATTGATTTACTTGTTTTACATATCTAAAACTCAATTTCGATGAATCAGTCTACTCATGCATGGACCTATATTATTTGAAAAAAAAAGTGTTTTATTTTGTTAACTCTATCATTATATATGATCTTGGATTATTAGTTATTCTCTGAAAGCATAAATTATGCTACATCTAAGGCCATCAATGTACTGAACAATGTTTTATATGAAAGTGTTTGTAATGATTTTTTTTTTAAATTATTCGATTACTAAACTGGTGTGAAGAATTTGGTAATTTCTAGTTGAATTTGGAGCAATACATAAGCATTTACATAAAGCCAACTGAATTTGCAAAGAAACCAAACTGCCATTTCTTCTTCCATGCTCCTTGCAGTTTATAGTCTTTCCTTTTAATATCTCAAGTCCCAGAAAACAGAGGCAGAAGTGACAGCTAAAGTGTTGGCTGTGTGCGAAAGCACCAACATATGTAATTTTCTAAAGAGTAGGAGTTCCATGGTTCTTATTATTTATTGATATTATTATTGTTTACCGATATGGAAACAATATCTATATAGGTAAATGGGTCTAAGAATTTAAATATTCAAGAATACTTGTGCCTCATATATTCTTAAGGATCTTGCTTCTTTGTTGTCATCTTCAAGAAGTTGTGAATTGGAACAGGAAAAGGTCAATGGTTTTTTATCGAACACAATTTGAATATGATAAGAGACAGATTCAACATATGGTTTGAATTTGTGATAGTGCAATTTTAATCAAACTATTGGGGGGAGAAAGATCTTGGTTTATTCTAACTCATAAAAATAACCAGATTGTATTAGCTGATAGATCCTGGATCCACATGCAGAATCGCGAACACACGTAAATATACACGATTCAAATTGTTTGTAACAAACTAATAAAAAATGGACAAATGGGATAAACAATAACTTTTACTCTTGAAAAACTCATATTTTTTTTTTCAAAAAGCAGGTGCAGTGATAATTTTCTTTTTTCTTTTTTCTTCATCTCTAGTAATGTTGTGTTTCAGAGTGTTGAAGAAGCTGAGTGTAGGCGAGCATATGACGCTGCCACAGAAATTTATATGTCGAGTTTTGACCGTTCGAAGCCAACTGAGGAAGTAAGTGATGCTCATCCCCTACCTATTTGGTGATTTCTATCATATTCTAAGTCTGGCAACTGTAGGTTGTTTTGAGAGAATCACATGAAGAAGCTGTTAAAAAATCACTGGCTGCATTTAATGCTGCCGCTGTGGGGATTGGTTCAGCAAGGAAGAAATATGAAGAGCTTCTCCAAAAATTCTCCAGAAGAGCATTTGAGGTAATGAATATATTAAGAATGCTACAGTGAAATATTTAATCTAGCCTTGTATGATGGGTTATTGTATTCAGCCTTTTGTTTTAAAGGTGCTTAACTGCTTGTAACTGGAAAGTGTAGAGTAGATGATGAAAAAATTTAGAAAGTTAAGCAAAACAACATGGAAAGGACATAAGAAACCAATTTCTTCAAATGACATCAACTTAGGCTATATGTTGGATTACTCAAGGGCATGAGGTGTAGGCCTTGAATCACTTCTATAATTTTATTTTATTTTAGTTTCTGAGAGTTAACTGGTCAAACTTAATGCAGTTAGAAGATTCATATCATATGAGGCAAAACCACATTACTAGAAATATTTATTGGTGACTTGATAACTTCTAATTAGATTTTCAATTGTTTTCTCTCTGTTCTAATAATCTAAAATTCTTAAACATTACAAAAAATATGCTACAAATTATTAGCTTGTCCTTATTTAAAATCCATTTATAGTAGATGTTTATATTCTTATATATTTCCACTAGGCAGATATAATCTTCATTATGGTGCTGATATTTATGTGTCCGGGTGGCTGGTTGGTGGTTTTTTGCCACACAGATACCTATGTGGATATGTACAAAAAAGGGCCATGCTGCTATAGGAACTAGCTTTAGCGCTCCTATGAGACATTAAGCTTCTCTTTATGTGCCCATTTTGCAAGCATGTGTATTTCCTGTACAATGCCTAAATTGGTGACATAAAAGTGTGATAGCTTTGCTTAGAGAATTTTGAATCACCAGGATGAGTGAGAGTAAAATCTAAAATTTGAACTTTCTAGCCATAAACTATTAAGGTTACACACAGAAACCATGTAAACATTGCCTCATGGTCATACACAACGAAGAGACCAAACAAGCTAAAACATTTATCAAAGAGAAAAATAGCTATGGAACTTTTTTTCCTTTTGCATGTGCTCTAGGGTTGGGACAATTCCTAGGGTTTTGGTGGGTTTTATCTAATTGATGGCAGGGAAAATAGTTAAAATTGTGTAGATCATATGGTTGCCAAATTACTAAAGTTGTGATTCTAGTTACCTTCTGGTTAAAGCAGATGGTAGATTCTTTTCCATAAAAAAGGAGGTAGATTTTGTATAGGATTACTTGTTCCGTGTTTGCGCACGTGCGTGTGGATTAAATATGGCTTCTGATGCAGGATTACAAGAGGAATGCATTTATGGAGGCAGACTTGAGATGTTCAAACACTATACAAAACATGGAAAAGAGACTGAGAACAGCCTGTCATGCTTCTGATGCCAATGTTGATAACGTTGTGAAAGTAAGCATTTTTTTCAGTTGTATTATCAATTATAAGCTACCGGGGCATCCAAGTTTTGTTACTTGGACTCTACTTCTCTCTGTCTCTCATTATAAGTTCTAATGATATGTCTGAGTTTGTTAGATGCCTCAAGGTGAACAAGGTTTTTATTTGAAAGGTGGACATAATTGGTAAAATTAGAGAATGAAATTGCTTTCAATAGTTTTTAATGGGTCAATACAAGGTCTGGGTTAGTAGATGAATCCTTTTCATTTGTTCTTTCCTCTTTCAACTTTTCTGAAATTTTTAGAACTCTTATAGCTGTAAATCAGTGTGCATATAGAGATGTGCTATCCAGATGAGTCTGTCATTGAGATCTTGGGCCTACAGATGTGATTATTTGTCCGTGTGATCAAGCCTGTGCCATCAAGGTAGATGCAGTATGAGTCTCTCAATTCCTCCTGCCAGCACTCGCTGGGAAACTTATTTGAGATGGTTCTTGTCTCTAAATGAACTGGTTTCATGGAATTATACTTTCTGATTTATTAAGATGTTGCTGAGAGAATTGTCAATGTGGAGTAGCTGGGGGAAACAAAATAGGAATTTTAGCATATGCTTTTTAGTATTACTGTGATATTCAATGATTAACTTGCCAAAGAAGCCAAGCTAGAAGAGCTATGATAGATTCATGCTTGAGCTGTCATTTGCACTTGTAAATGTGTTTGTCATTGTCAAAAAGTTATTTAGTTACATTGGGGCCCTATTATGTATGGATAAAAAGAATATTGCCATAGAGATGAGGCAAGTTGCATTTCCCCTGCCTGAGGGACTTTGTTAGAAATGCACTTAAAAATGATGTTCCAGATTCAAGTTGTGGTTTATTGCATTATATTGTGATTGAACTGGTTTGTGAATGTCATGCAGGTCCTTGATGGTCTTTTATCTGAATATGAAACATCATGTCATGGTCCAGGGAAATGGCAGAAATTAGCGATGTTCCTACAACAAAGGTCTGTATATTTCTCTCCCTTTTGGTTGTTTATAAGGCTGCACTTTTTTATTGAAAAAGGAAAACTCTTTTGTTCCCCAGTTTGGAAGGTCCAATACTTGACCTTGCAAAACGGCTAAATGATAAAATTGGATCCGAGAAGAGTTCTCTTGTGCTGAGATGTCGCTCAATAGAGGATAAAATGGCGTTACTTCACAAGCAACTAGAAGCTAGTGAGAAAGATAAGTCTGAATATATGAAGCGATATGATGAAGCTATTAATGAAAAGAAGAAGCTTGCTGATGATTATATGAGGCGCATAAATGATTTACAAAGTAATCGTAGTTCATTGGATGAGAGGTGTTCTAACTTGGTGAAAACATTGGATACTGCCAAGCAAGAAACATCCAACTGGAAAAGAAAACATGATCAGGTGTTATCAAAGCAGAAAGCTGATGAAGAGCAAGCAGCTTCAGAGATTGCAATTCTCAAGTCTCGGAGCAGCGCTGCTGAAGCAAGGTTGGCTGCTGCTCATGAACAAACCAGGTCAGCTGAAGAAGAGGCAGCAGAGTGGAAACGGAAGTATGACATTGCTGTAAGAGAGACAAAAGCCGCTTTAGAGAAAGCGTCGAATGTGCAAGGAAGAATTAATAAAGAAACACAACTGAGGGAAGATGCACTGCGGGAAGAATTTTCTGGCCGTTTGGTTGTGAAGGTAATTGTTTCTGACACAGGCATTTGTGCTTGTACATACAAAGCTCATTGTCATGTCTTTTATTTCAATGAATGAACATAACCAGAAGAAAAGTTAATAATTTCTATATCAATGGATATGCAGGAAGATGAAATAAAGGAGAAGAATAGGAAGATAGAGCATGCAGAGCAGTGTTTGACAACCTTAAACATGGAGCTAAAGGTATGTTTCTTGGAACACCTGATTGTAACCCCCCTGGCGCAAAAAATGCACTTGTGCATGCACTTTGGGTGAAATTAAACATCAACCAAAACCTTATGGTGGTAACAATTTGCACACATGCATGGACGGCAATTTAACTGTAAGAAGTCCCTTTTGCAGGCTGCTGAGTCAAAAATGAAGAGTTATGATACTGAAATATCCTCCCTGAAGCTTGAAATCAAAGAGTTGGCTGAGAGACTGGAGACTGCAAATGCTAAGGCCCAAACTTATGAGAGAGAAGCTAGGATTCTGGAACAAGAGAAGATCCATCTGGAGCAAAGGTACCGATCTGAGTTTGAGAGGTTTGCAGAAGTCCAGGAAAGGTGTAATCATGCTGAAAAAGAATGTAAGAGGGCTACAGAATTAGCTGATAAAGCTAGGACTGATGCAGTATCTGCACAAAAGGAAAAAAATGAGTTTCAGAAATTGGCAATGGAAAGATTAGCCCAAATTGAGAGGGCTCAGAGGCATACTGAAAGCTTGGATAGACAGAAAAATGATCTGGCTGGTGAACTTGAAAGTGTTCGTGTGTCGGAGATGGATGCTGTCTTGAAAGTTGCATTGCTAGAAGCTAGAGTTGAAGAAAGGGAGAAAGAAATAGAGTCACTTCTGAAATCAAACAATGTGGAGAGGGCTAGTACAGTTAAAGCACTTCAAGATCTTCTGGATGATGAACGGAAAGCCCACAGTGTTGCAAATAAAAGAGCTGAAGACTTCTCTCTTCAGTTGGAAGTAGCACGGGCTAAACTTGATTCCCTTCAACAGGAGTTTACTTCAGTTCGTCTGAATGAGTCAGCATTGGATGGCAAGCTTAAGGCTGCTTCCCATGGAAAACGAATTAGAACAGAAGATGTCGAAATGGGTGTAGGATCTGTTCAAGACACAGGCACAGATGACAGAAGAGTAAAGAAGAGGTCGAGGAGTACAACCAGCCCCGTAATGCTCACACAACCAGAAGATGGTGGTTCAGTGTTCAAGGGCAATGAGGATAATCAAAGTCAGCGATCGGACCAGGAAGATTATAGAAAGTTCACTATCCAGGAACTAAAGCAGGAACTTACAAAACATAATTATGGAGCTGAGATCCTCAAGTTGCGAAGTCACAACAAGAAAGACATCCTTGCATTATATGAGAAATATGTTCTCCAGAAGTCATGAGGGTTCCATCATAGACGTGTAGAGATGGTCTGTGAGTCTACTGGGAGTGTTAATGAGTAGATCAGTGTGAGAATAAAGATTATTTTAAGTTCTAAATGGTCTGGTTATCTGTAGATTCTCCTAGTATCAGTTCCAGCTAGCAAGGTAGAAAAATCATTCTGGTGTAACTACAGGATTTGTTCATCATGCTGCTTTGAGGGTGAGTTTTTTTTTTTCCCTAGTTAAATCTAATCCCCTGTAAGAAATATTTATTCGAGTTTGCGATTGATAGTTGGGGTTCCTTGACAGCTTGTATGCATGCAGCCCCTGTTGCTCATTTAACTCTAGGATATAAGATTATCGAGTGAACTTCATTACGATTTTAGTTTAGTTTTGATGTTCTTAGGTTTACATGTGTGTGTAGGAAACATGTTTTCTAATGGGGATTTTATCGTCTTGTTGGTGATGGTTTCCATTTTACCGATTCTCTCTTCTTTTCCTTTTTTTGGTTGTGTGAAAAAAGTAAGAAATTCTGTATGAATTTGGCTGGAAATGATTTCAAAGTCTTGCAAAATTCTCTCCATATAATTTCTTATAAGGGTTTTTTAGGCCAATCCGATCACTGCAGTTTGCTGGTTCAAGGTTGTAAAATGGGAGTCGTTAAATATTAGCAGTTGTTGCAGTTGTGCTGCTATCCAACATGTTTCTCGAACATCATTGGAAGCCATCATGATACCATGGCCTATCTGTTCTTAATTTATTTCTTTAATGTTTATTTTAAAATACTAGTTTTTATAACCCCACAGAATGTCTCGCTTTCTTTTATAACACTACTTTGCTCTATCATTTTCTTTTGGTTTCTTCAAATTATACGCACCGACGAAAGTAGCAATTGGACAAGGCATTCAGACTTCCATCCAAATTTCAGAATTAGACTAATGGGTGGTGAAATCATATTCTTGTTGTTTATAGATGGATAACTGGGCATGTTATCTTACACAATTGACTTTCACGTGAACCATCCAATTGACTCCATGAATCCGATAGCTGTGCCTAGCACTCAATATCTTTTTTAGCAATTAACTAGTTTATTTATCGCGCTATACTAGTGGACTCAAATCTTTTTAAATGTATATATATATATATATATATTCAAGTTGTAAAGAATTCTTTAATATTATCATTAAATCAAACTAGCAAGTCAAACTTGAAACTCCCGACTCCAGTTCTTGCCAAGTTCATATTTCCAATTAAATCACATGAGTGTTATCTTGATATGAACCAGTTGACTTGGCGGGTTTCAAAACAAAAAAAAACAAAAAAAATATTATAAAAAATAAAGACTAGATGTGCGGGTTTAAAAACAACCTGAACGACTGTTAAAAAAGAGTTTGATGTTTAAAAAGAAAATGAAGCTCACATCTTTTTTTTTTTTTAACATTGAGACGATGACGTATTTGATCAATTTCGATCAACTCAGGTTAACTAACCAAACCCGATACTTGGTTTATGGATTCCAATGGATTCAATAATTTTTTTTATTTTAAATATATGATAAAAAAATAAAAACCAATTCAAAATCAATCTAATATTAAAGGATAAGATTTAAGAAAAAAAACTCATAAAAAACCCAATGTCAGCAAATAGAATCTATCAATGCCAAGATCGACATTTTTCATGGCTAGAATTGGTGTCAATTGACCACTTTCTCTCTCCTTGCCTTTTTTAGACAAGTTTCTCTTTTTTCTTTTTAACTTAGGGACTGAAAAATAAAAACCAATTCAAAATCAATCCAATATTAAAGGATAAGATTTCAGAAAAAAAAACTCATAAAAAACCCAATGTTAGCAAATAGAATCTATCAATGCCAAGATCAATATTTTTCATGGCCAGAATTGGTGTCAATTGACCACTTTCTCTCTCCTTGCCTTTTTTAGACAAGTTTCTCTCTTCTCTTTTTAACTTAGGGACTAAAAAATAAAAAAATAAACTTTTGGACCAAAATAAAAATTGTTGTTAATATGGGGTTAGCCATAAATTCTCTTTGTGTTTTATATTCTAATCCCATATCTCTAAATGTTGAATTTTTTCCATAATTGCAAGCCTAACGTCTTCTAATTAGGCTATAGAAGGGCCAAAATGAAAGGAAAAAAAAAATTTGACAAGAGGTGCTAGGTTTACTTTTCATATGAACATTGAACCATGCACCTCATGCATGTCTTTTAGTTTTTAGTATAATTAATTTTTTAGGTTGGTGATTAGATAGCATATTTTTAGAACATTCTAATATATCCGTATAATTAAATTAAAAAAAAACTTAAGAGGGCTCTGTAATTCCCTATGCTATCTCTTCTTTAAACGACTGTTATATGTATCTTGAAAAGAAAAAATAAATTCATCAAACTAAAGGAAATAATAACTTAAGAAAAAAAATGATTGAAAATCAACATACCACAAAGTGCTAAGCTCAGCTATCAACGAACTGCTGCACCTCTTTTTGGTGGTCATCACTTCATACATGCGTTTCAACAAAAAATTCATCGGGCTTGACTCGCGTCTAAGAATCCTAGCTTGCAAGAAAAAGAATGTCCATAACCCAAGAAGCACATTCCTTGTCTCCACTGAAAACTAAGGATGCATACTATTAAAGTGTTTCATTTTCTTCATCAGAAGGGTTTACCATCACTCCATCCATCACATCATGTGATTGGTGTCATGTCATATGCTCAACAGTCTTTGGTGACATGAATAACCTTTGCAGTCTAGGTGTGATTGAGAAGTATCTAAGTTTTCTGTATGCGACAAAAGTCATTCCCCTTCTAGTCATATGTTTATAACGAGAATGTCCACATGTTCTATACTCGATAAACTTTGTATTTTTAAAGTAGTACAACATGCAGAAGTTTTAACAAATGTCAATGTTTGGTATCCTAGATCGAGTGGTTTCATCATGGAATTAGCAGTATAAAAGTTTTTTTTCAGCTTGTTCCCTTCAAGTAAAATGCTTATCGTCCATTTGACAATTCTGTCATAACAAGTCTCACTAAATCCATGATCTGACTTGATGTTGAACACCTATGCAACAGTCGATAATTTATTGTGATTTGTGCAACTATCCCATAATGGTTTGTCAGAATCTTTCAAAAGATCAAAAAGTCTGGTTGCGTCTGTATTAGGTTCTTCATCTACGATTGGACATTGATCGGCATGACCATGATTCATTCCCATAGCATCCATTACTATATTTCTATAAGAATTACTATTTTTATCTACAACTTCATGCACGTTGCTAGAATTAAAAGTTGACCCAACCATCCTTTCTATCATGGTATCACGAAGAACATATGGTTCTCTGTGTGCACATCAATACAAGTATTTCTCTATGAACTTTTTTAATAGAAGATGCATTGTTACAACATCTGGATCGAGAAATTTATTTTTTCACCTCTTGAATTGACATCTAATACCCCTCCACTAATATTTCTCGGATTAGATAGTGTGTAATTAATAAAACCCTAAACTTCAGTACAATAACCCATCCTCCACAACCATTGGGGTGAATTTCTATATATCCATGAACGATCATCCATTACTTATATCAAACCTATATAAAATAATGATGACAACATGTATTAATTAACTATGGTAACTACATAATTTGCAAAAAAAATGATTTAGCTCAAATTTATTCAATCTATTTTTATAGTACTCTTAATTCATTATCAATTATCTACATAAATTTAGATTTCTACATATTTACTAAAATTTTTAACTCAGTAATAAAAATAACAAAATATAAAACAGATCCATTAAATAAGCCATTATTTATTTCATCACAAAACACCTAAGTAAAAAATTCGACATAAGTTTCATCAATTTACAAACAAATATAATTTTACAATATCTAAAACAAACCCTAACATGTATAAATCATAAATTTATACAACAAATTTGTATGAGAAAAAACTATAAAATAAGTAGACACTCAAACAAAATACATATACTACAAAAAATATGAAAAAAAAATCAACATTTTAAATTTGAGTTCAAATAAAAAAAAAAACAGCAGATTTGCATATTTAAAGTGGAGAATCCTTAATAAAAATTGAATCAGAATATGAATGCTGACAAACTAAGTGTTGTGGTGGCCAAATTTGTTGTGGGAGGTTGAATTGTGTTGAAATTAGAGGGGAGGCTATTTGTTGCAAAAAATATATATATAAGGAAGAAGGAGAAATGGGGGAGGGGGCGGGGAGGGTCGATCGCCAGGCCATAAATTAAATATTACCGACGACATTACCAACAGAATTATTCCATCAATAACTTCATCGGTCATTCTGTCTGTAAAAATATCATATCATCGTATGATTTGCCTTTTTGAATTCCACTGTAATACCCTCCATCATTCCTTCGGTATATACTGAGAGAATTTTTCTGTCAGTATTTATCGTTGGATACAAGGATGGAAAATTTTATCGATAAAGGTCATTGTAATATACCGATGGAATTTTTTCATCGGTGTTTTCATTTGTATTTATTAATTTTGTAGTAGTGATTTATTTAGTTTAAAGTTAATCAATGATTTGTCCCGGTTAAAGTTGCAAGGGTTTCTTGCAATGTTTTAAAATGGTTTCAAAATTAAATTGATGCTTGATTTGGCAAAAGTAAATTAAATTTTATTGATTAAGCATGATTAAGACTTTAAGGACAAAAATTGACACATGAACAAATTCCTAGGCTCTTTTGTGTTTTTTTACTATTGTTGGGGTGTGCTTTTAGCTTTTTTGGTCCCTAAGTTTGTTTTTTCATTTTTTTTTTCATTTTAATCCTTATTTTCTAAGGTTTTTACATTTTAGTCAAGGAGTTCATTTTTTTTTCGCGTATGGTCCCCGAGCTTCAGAGAGGAAAGAGAGAGTCATCAGAAAACAGTGAAAGAGAGAAAGAGGTCTGTTGGTCCGATTTAATTAGAAAAAAATAGTCAAACTTAGTGTTAAAGTGTTTCTCTTGATGATAGGAGTGTCATTCGAGTGTCTTTGGCCTTCCATATTACCTGAAAAAGTAGATAGAGGTTGAGAGGGAGATTTGTTTTTGACTTGATTTTGTGTTTTTGAACCAATTTTTAGGGTTTTTTTGTTTTAGTTGAAGAATGAGTTTTTTTTTAAGGTTACGAGAGTATTTTTGAAGTGTTTATAGCTGAAAATGAGTTGAAAATCAAGGTTTTGGGTCCAAAAATAGACAATTCAACTTTCTTGCCACCTATATTATATTTGGAATCTGGGCTCGTAGATAACACACCGTTTGCTTTTAAAAAAAAAACAAATAGGCAAATAACGCCCTGTACGCCCTATAAAAAAAGAAAGTTAAAGGCCTGGGCATGTTGGGCCACACCAATCTCGCTTGCCTAATCTTTTTTTAAAAAAAAATCTTAAAATAATTAATTTCTTAAAATATAAATAATTTAAAATATAATATCTATAATTTCTTTGCCTTTTTTAAAAAATTCTTTTAAACTCTTACAAAATTCTTAAAAATAAAATAATTAATTTATTAAAATATAATATCTATAATATAATTTCTTTTAAATTATTTAGTTCATTGGAAAAAAATTTAGTTATTATTTTATTAAACTCTAATTAATTTTTTCTTTGTCTTGAACGATCATTCTTTTTGTACAACCCATAATAATCATTTTTTTTATTTGGTTTCTTCGCTACAATTGCTCATTTTTGTTATCTTAGAATTAGATAAATAATTGTTTCAGAAAAATGAACTTATTAAATCAAATCGGGCCTAAGACTTTAATCATGAACTTGATGGATTGACCTAGAGTGATTTAATACGTCTATGCTCCAATATTGAAAATAAATAATATTGTCTTTATTATGTGATTTTGTTTTTGGTTAGCGTTAAAATATTTTTTGATTGGTGCATGCGATCCTCAATCTATTTTATATACAGAATTTTAATTTTTCTTGTTGCTGTGAAACATGTTAACAATATTTAAACATTTTATTTTTATGTTAAGAAAAATTGAGTATATTTTTAGTTCTGTATTTTTTCAAAGAGAAGAATCTCTTCACATTATCTAAATATAAATTTTCTTATTTTGCTTGCTCGGTTCTTCTTTTATATTAAAATTTCTCCTTTTGTTGGTAGTTTCATTAGATAAATAAGACTATAATGTGAGAGCAAGTCCTTCGGTTTGGGGATTTCCATCTAGGCAATTCGTTTCTTAGCCAAGTTGCAAATCCAGCTAACTTTTATGTCAATTAACATTCGGTTTCATTAAACAGACCAAACTTCCGGTGACTGACTACTGTCATTGAGATTTGGCTTCAAGTCTATCGGACTAATTAATACTGGTGGTGCGCACCCAATTATAAGCCATTATCTCCGATATTGGATCAACGGAAATCGGATTAATTTGACCATTTTAGGGTGGCGTTCGACCAGAACTAAGATAGTGCTTTCGGTCCAAGAAGGTTTCTACATTTTTTACTACGGAAATGTACCTAACTATATATAGGCAACACAATTTCTCCACAACAATGCCAACAGAAGATTAGCGACCAATAAGATAAAATCTATACAAACTCCATTGTAATATTTCATGCTTGAACCATTAATTAGCTCATTGAAAAATCTATGTAATTTACGTGACTGGTGGACAATTTAGCTACTAATCAAACAATAAATGACCAAAAAAGGGCATACAAGAAGGGGAAAAAAATTTAATGATGGTACTGATGACTTGTAAAACTTTGTTAAATAATCAAATACTAAGACACCAAATTTTCTTCCCCTAAAATCCCTTGTTAATTAAGGGTTTGTTCCGTTTTGTAATGAGGTGTGGTTAAAACTTTATAATTTTGAAATTGTATGATTAATTAACATACATTGTACTTTTATATGGATTTTATTGAAAATCTTGGTTACGAAAAAGCTATAATTTATAATTTTTTTAAAAAAACTTACCTTTTCAAATCACAAATAAAAAAACTATCATAATCTCAGACACACACTGAGTGCTTATTTGGTATTGTAATACGGGTGTGTTTGTTTTTGTGGTGGCACTGCTCTTTTGAAAAAAAATATTTTTTTTCAAATTAAGTTTTTTGGTGTTTCTGGATCGTTTTGATGTGCTGATGTTGAAAATAAGTTTTTAAAAATAAAAAAAAATTATTTTAATTCATCTTCAAGTGAAAAACACTTTCAAATGCAACAAGTACCACAATACCAAACACCACGAGTGTTTTTCAAAAGTTCTTTTAACTTAAAAATAAATCAAAATAACTTTTTTCAGATTTGTTTTTAATATTAGCACAACAAAATCATTTAAAAATACTAAAAAAAATCAATTTGATATTTTTTAAAGCAAATATACTTTTAAAAAATATTTAAAAACAAAAGTTACTAGATTCCCGGGACCTAAAATACATATGATGAACAAAAGAAATACATATGATGAACAAAAGAAAGTAGCTAACATTATTAAATAAATCTAAAGGTGCATTTGATTAAAAAATTACAAACACACACATTTAGAACAAGATAATTAAATGTGCAATCGGAAAACAAAACATCATACTTGACTATCAAAAATAATTTTTTTTGAAGAGGACAACCAAAATCTAAAACTATTTTTCATCCTTAATATTCACCAAGCATAAGCTTATGAAAGAAAGTATATGTAAACAATGATCGATGAAACTCAAGCTAACCCCTAAATATTTCCTCAGCTAATTAATAAAGTTCTCTTTGTACACTTTCTACAATAACGTGATTAACCTCACCCTTATACGGGTATAAAGATATCACCACCTCCCCACTTGAAAACTACTAAAAAAGAGCTTCATGGCAAAGGCTTCCTACGAACTTGGCTTATTATCTTTTTAACTGAAGAAGCCATTCACCTTATTCTCCTTTCTTCTTTTTTCTCTCACTAAAACCTCAATCTAATAAATTATATGAGTGTTACACCACACCAACAGCAACAACCATGCACAAAGGAGGAGTCTTTGTCATTTCTGCTCTACCAAATGCTCTTTCTCTCATCACCATTTTCTCTGAAGCTTTCCTTTGCTTGTCTCTGCAGCTAATCTAGTAAAGGGAGACCCGTCACCTTGAACAACCAAATTAGGGAGAAATTGAGGTGGGATTTCACTGCTGTAATTCCCCTGATCATAAGAAATATAAGATGGATTATAGAACTCAAGGAGATCTGTACTGTTCTTGGCTAGAGGGTGACTATCAACAAGATCACTTTGATTTGACGATTTATTGTCAAGTGAATCCTTAATGCTTGAACTACATTGTCTTGGCTGAGTTTGATAGAAAACCTTTGAAACCACTAACTCTCCATCTTTCTCTTCTTCATTGTCTCCAAGATGGTATTGATGCATGACCCAGTTTGTCTTTTCAGGTTTCCTTTGCCTACCATAATTAGTGTAGAGCACCAGAATTTTTTTGAATCCCTTGACTATCCCACTAGCAAAAACTTGCCTAGTCTTGCCTGTTTTGTGCCATCTGGTTTCACTTCCATCTTCATCAGTGTGCACCTTTCTGCGTTTTCTAGTTCCAGTTGTGTATGCCTTTGACGGACGATGAAAGAAGTGGCGGATTTGGCCATCATTGCTTACTCCTGCATGATAAGAATGACCGGATGACATATAATCATAAAATAACACTGAAAGGGTAAAGCACTTGCTTAAATAAAAATGGCCGCTAACACTTGTAACATACCATTTGAAACATTATAGGGTTTTTATTTCCTTGAGACTTTACAATGCCATGTTGCAGCTTAAAGACGGCAGATAAATTGGTTACTAGCTAACCTAATCATTTGACATGAAATGGAAGAGCACACTAACCGTAAGAAATATGTCCCATTTTTTTTCCGAGTTGAAAAAATGCTGCCATGTAACCTAACATAGCCTTAATCATTGTTCATGCTAATCAATAGCTTGATTAGAAGTTTAGGATCCGAATGATGCATAGACTGGTAAGATATAATAAGATTCTATTACCTATTAGAGAGGCAATTACCACCAGAACATTAATTTTTATGGCCAACTTAACTGTAACATAAATGAGTTGGTTAAGTAATAGAGGCAATCAAGAACACTCCTATGTGTGCCTTTACACTTTCTCATATACACAATATGAAAGCAATGTTTGAAACCCAAAACCTAAAAATTAAAGAATAGAGAGAAAAAAATCAGCCTTAAAAGTCCAAAAATAAAATTACTGACCAGAAGAGCTATGAACTGAAACTAAAACACCAATCCAATTAACCATCTAATCACCCTAGCTAATCCTTTATTCTAAGGTTTGTTGGTGCAAAAACCCTACCAATAACAGCGTAGCAAGCGTCGATGTTATGTAAAACCCAAATCAAAAGCTAGAAAAAAAGCAAGATACTTATTGCTGGGAAAAAGGGAAAAAAACCAGTGCAATCACCTGGTAGATTCTCAGGATGAGTGTAGCAAATTCCATTCTCCCCCTCTATTGATGGGATAAATTCATCAATTAGAGGATGGAGTTTACGCTTGTCTGATAACACCTTTGCTTCTAAATGCCCAAGTATTTCTTGGTCAGTTGGATCAAACTTCACTCCTGCTGGTAGTCCCGGCAAATCATGAATTATACCACCCTATATATAGATATATAATTTATCCATAAAAAAATAAGATAAAAACAAAAACAAAAATGACTACAAGGCGACAACAGTAAGTTCCACGCAGCAGCATATACTATATACCTGATCTTGGAACTCAAAATTATGGCCACAAGAAGGGCAAGTTATCCTCCGAATTTCATTGGTTTCTGCTTCGACAAAAGCATCTTCTTTTGAGCTACTTGTGGCTAATTGAATGGCTCTTTCATATACTGAATTATTACTGCACCATGTCATCTCTATAGTGTTTCTCTTATTCTCATTCCACAAAGGAATTTTCCCTGTTGTCTCGGCTTCAAGCTCGCTTCTCCCAAAAAAAATAAAAAAAATAAAATATAATGCTACCAAGATGAAGACATAAAAAGAAAAGAAAAAGAAAATCATATAGAGTAAGCAAATCAAAGAAAACTTGTCTCTGGATACACGTTTTTTGAGCTTAATTTGTTACTCGAATATTGACCACTTGTCGAATCGTGTTCTATGTTAGGCAAAAGAATTTAATTCTTCAACACCTTTTCTTGCTTTCTTTGATTTATTTTTGTATAGTACTGAATAAATCATACCTGCAAGTAGCTATTCTTGGACAGAGAGGGAGAGAGAGAGAGAAAGAGAATTTGATAGAGGCTAATTTATAAACAGAGAGAGAGAGAGAATGGAATTTCAGGGAATAAAATGGGTTGCTTGGACATCAAGCTTGGGTTATGATATTGTATGTACGTTAGTACCAAACAATACATGCAGTCTTCTTAATCTCTTTGCTCTTTGGGTATGTCTGAAAATTAGGGTTGCTTTAGTATAATATTGTATTAACTGTTTTTTGAAAGTTAAATAATAACAGACCTAATCTTAAAGAGAAAGCGGGCTATTTTGAGTGGGAATTTGATCAACACGATTCTATTTCAAGGACATTTCACC
>Ga0307515_10009325_pt1 | contig 18989 bp, 12 predicted proteins | sample 17_EM_MG_FD_194513 | JGI IMG/M metagenome (GOLD analysis project Ga0307515, IMG submission 194513) | Populus trichocarpa ectomycorrhiza microbial communities from riparian zone in the Pacific Northwest, United States - 17_EM | ecosystem: Host-associated > Plants > Roots > Unclassified | place...
ACGATGGCGTCGGCGAGCTCACCCGCGCATCACTTGGGGCGGGCGATCTCGAACAGCTGCTGGAGCTTCATCGCGAGCATCGGATCGCCCGAGACGCGGAGCTTGCCCTGGAAGTAGAGCTGCATGCCCGCGTTGGGATCGCCGAGCATCGTCTTGAAGTCCTCGTTGGAGACCTCGACGGTGCACTGCGCCTTGCCGCTGTCGCCCTTCACGCAGGTCGGGGGGTTCGCGGTGCAGTCGACCGTCCACTCGCCGCCCTGGCCGCTCGCATCGCCGGCGACCTTGAAGCAGTAGATGGCGTTCAGCTCGCGCGCCTTGTCCGGATACTGCTTGAGGCCTTCCGGAACGAGGTTATCGAACAGCTCCTGCGCATCCTTGGGCAACGTAGCCATGTGTGTCCTCCGCCGGGCGTGTTACCGCGAGGGAAGTTTGCAGTCAACGCTGACTGCCGACCGAAAACGCGGACGGCCCCCCCGCGGGAGCCGTGCGTGACGGAAGCGTTGCGCTTCGTTGCGCTTCGTTGCGGTTCGTTGCGGTTCGTTGCGGGTCAGTGTGGGAGCGGGAGGTCCTGGGTGGCGAACGCACACGCCGACTCCGCGCCCTCGACCGCCGCGGCGTTGACCGAGTCCTTGTAGAACACGCGGTTGAACGCCGTGCCCCAGCACTCGGACGCGGTCACGGACAGGGTGCCGAAGTCGCCGCCGCCGACCCGGGCATCGGCCCGGCCCGCGCCGGTCGCGAGCCAGCGCGAGCGCAGCGTCAGGGTTTCCTTGAGCGAGCTGGCGCTGCCGGCAAAGTCGCCGCTGATGTCGAACGTCATGTCGCCGCCGCCCGTGGCGGTCTCGTTGTACGCGTAGTCCAGGGTGACCGGCTTGCCCAGGTCGTCGGTCGACATCACCGTCAGGTCGAGGTGGCGCTGTGCGAGATCGTAGCGGACATCGACCGAGCCCTTGGCGTCGCCGCTGTCGATCGGGTTGACGCGCTTGCCGGCGTCGAAGTCGATCAGGAATTCTCCGCTGCCCTTGGTCTCGCCGGCGCGCGGGTCGGCGGTGCCGTCGATCACGACCTCGAACTTCGCGTTGGCCTGGGTCTTCGACCGGCCCGACAGCGTGTACGCGTACGTGCCGTCGCCGACGACCTTGACGTCGAGCTTGTACTCGGCCGGGCTGAGCGCCTCGCTCCACGGGCCCCAGGTGAAGGTGTCGCCGTTGCTCGAGGTCGCCGGGAACTGGACGATCGCGTGGATCAGCGTCAGCACCCACGCGCTGCCACCGTTGAACGTCCGGGTCACGTCGCGGGTGGTGACGTACCAGGTGGCGGTCTGGCCGATGGCGTACGCGTCGAGCGTCCGCGCGGCGTTCTGGGGCAGCTTGATCGACACCTGATCCGCGGTCGGCAGCGCGCGATCGATGTTCTCGGGACCGTCGTCCTGCTTGACGCAGGCGACGAGACTCAACGTACAGGTGGCAGCAGCGAGAAGGCTCTTGATCATTGGGTCGTGGCTCCTTGTGGACGACGTCCAGAGCAGCCGCCGTACCAGCTCGCGCGGCGCGATCTCGCCGGCTTACGGTGTCGGATTTTGCGACGGACGCTGCGGCACGCCGGGAGCCGTAGGAGGCGCCGACAGCTCGGGCAGGACTGTGAACGAATCGCCGTCGTGAAACACCAGCACCGCGTCCGGGGCGATCGCCACGCCGACGCGCTCGGCGCGCGGGATCTCGGGCAAGGGATATACGTACATGAGCAGCGCGTTGGCGGCGTAGCCGACGATGAAGTCGTGGCGCAGCGAGGCGTCCATGCGGACCGCGATCGCCGTGTTGCCGACCGCGTCGATCGCGTGGCCGAGCGCACTGATCGCCGGCACCGGGAACGCCGCGGTGCCGTGCATCGAGCCGGTGGCGTCCATGTCGAGCAGGTTGAGCTCGGCGTTGCCGGCGAACACGCCGATGCTGGTCAGCCGGACCATCGGAGAAAACCCGGTGAGATACACGGCGCCGACGAGCGCGGTGTAGGGCCGCCGGGTCTGCCAGGCGATCTTGCCGCGCTCGCGGGCGATGATGTGCTCGTCGGTGCGGGTGATGTCCCACGCGTGCGTGCGGTACACCACGCGCACCGGCGGCGCGGCCGGCGCGGCCGGCGTGGCGACGCCGGTGATCATGTCGACCGAGACCGCCTGGTCGCCGCGCCGCCAGCGCACCGCGCGATCACCGTCGAGCCAGGCGTCCTGGTCGCCGCGCGCGCCGGCGAACGCGGCGACGTGCGCGCCGTGGATCGCGGCGTAGCTCTGGTCGGCGCCCGACGGCGTGACCACGCGCACGCAGCCGAGCAGCGCGTCGGTCACCTGCGCCGCGGCGATGCAGTCGCCGATCAAGATCACACCCTGGGGTCCGGCGACCGGCGGCGCGACGTGGAGCCCGGCCGATCGGGTCCACACCACCGTGCCGCGCCGCCAGTCGATCGCCGCGAACCCGAGCTGCGACGAGCTGACGATCGCCACGTCGCCGGCGATCACCGGCCCGCCGACGTCGATCCGCGGCACGTCGGGGCGGGCGGGCAGCGCGATCACGCGGACCGGATCGACCACCGGGAACGCGGCGAGCTGCGGCCACCGCGCGGGGTCGACCGCGCCGGCGTCGGTCACCGCTGGCGTAGCGTCGCCTGCGCCTGCGCCATCGCGCGCCGGCCCTGCGTCGCGCGGCGGCGGTGGTGCTTCGTCGGCCGGCACGCCTCGCCCTGGCTTGCACGCGGCGGTCAGCGCCAGCCCCAGCGCGAGCGCGGCCCGGCGCACGTCAGTGCTCTTCGCCGGACTTCTTGCGCTTGGCCTTGGCCTCGCGGAACCGATCGGCCCAGCCCTCGACGTTGACCTGCTTGACCCGGGTCAGCGCCAGCGCGCCGCGCGGCACGTCCTTGGTGACGGTGGTGCCCGAGCCGACGTACGCGTCGCGGCCGATCGTCACCGGCGCGACCAGCTGGCTGTCCGAGCCGATGAACGCGCCGGCCTCGATCGTGGTCTGGTGCTTGCCGACGCCGTCGTAGTTGCACGTGATCGTGCCGGCGCCGATGTTGGCCTTGGCGCCGATCGACGCGTCGCCGAGATAGGCCAGGTGGTTGGCCTTGGCGCCCGCCATCAGGTGGGTCTTCTTGGTCTCGACGAAGTTGCCGAGCTTGGCGTCCTCGTCGATCCGGCTGCCCGGGCGGCAGTGGGTGAACGGGCCGATCTCGGCGCGCGCGCCGATCGCGCTGTCGGTCAGCACCGAGTACGGCTTGATGTACGCGTGGTCGGCGACCTGGACGTCGCTGAGCACCGTGCCGGTGTCGATCCGCGCGCCGTCGCCGACCGCGGTCTTGCCGCGCAGCGCGGTGTTGGGCGCCAGCCACACGTCCTTGCCGATCGGCCCGACGTCGGCGTCGATGTACGTGGTCGCCGGATCGACCATGGTGACGCCGTCCCGCATCCACGCCTCGTTGATCCGGCGGCGCGCGGCGGTCTCGCATCCCGCGAGGTCGATGCGATCGTTGATCCCGGCGACCTCGGCGAACGGCGCGTCGATCGCGGTGGCGCCGCCGCGCTCTGCGGCATGCGCCACGAGGTCGGTCAGGTACAGCTCGCCCTTGGCGTTGTCGGCGCGCAGGGCGGCGAGGTCCCTGCGCAGGTGGCCCAGCCGGATCGCGTAGAACCCGGCGTTGGTGTCCTCGATCTTGCGCTGGTCCTCGGTGGCATCGGCGTCCTCGACGATGCGCTGCAGCTTTCCTGTCCGTCCGGCCTCGCGGACCAGCCGGCCGTACGGCATCGGCCGCGGCGGCACGGTCGAGAGCAGCGCCATGCCCGCGGCCGAGGCCTCGCACGCGCTGACCAGCTCGGCGATCCGCTCGGCGGCGAGCAGCGGGGCGTCGCCGCTCAGGATCACGGCGATCCGGTCGTCCGGCTCGCCGGCAACCGCTGGCAACGCGCACTGCACCGCGTGCCCGGTGCCGCGCTGCTCGGTCTGCAGCGCGACCTCGACCGCGCCGGCGCCGAACGCGGCATCCAGCGATGCCTGCACCGCAGACGCCTTGTGGCCGAGGATCGCGATCACGCGGCCCGCGCCGGCCGTGCGCGCCGCGGTCACGACCCAGTGCAGCAGCGGCCGGCCGGCGATGCGGTGCAGCACCTTGGGCAGGTCGCTCTTCATCCGCGTTCCCAGACCCGCGGCCATGACGAACACCAGAGGAGCGGTTCGACTCATGTACCGGGGGACCGTAGCATTCCTGGCCCGTGGATCGTCGCTCCCGCGGCGAGGCGCGAGCCCCGGCGCCGCCGTGCGCTCCAGCGCAGCGCTGCATGTGGGTCTTGCAACCCGCGCAGCCGGGCTCACCTGTGTTACACCCGGCTCGTCAACGCGTTCAGAAAGCCGGCCGCACATGTGCGTGGGGGCGCCGCGAGTGCTGCGGAAGACCCATGCGCGGCGCATGTGCACGTGCGCGAACGTCGTGCATGCTCATGGCGCGGTCAGCTTCGGTTCACCGACTTCCGCGCGAGGGTTTGTAGAGAAATGTTGAGGTTAGGCGCCTCCCAGCAGTTTGGGTACCCTCATGAAGGTGGTTGAAACCTGGCAGACCGAGCAGTACGAGGACTCCGTCGCGCGCTCGGAGCGCGACATCTCGGTCGCACATTTACGCGTGCTCACGGGGGAACCTCCCCACATCGTGCACACCGTCGAGAAGGGCCTGAGCATCGGGCGTACCGGCGGCGACTGCGACGTGGTCATCGACGACGTCCGGATGTCGCGCAAGCACGCGCGCATCGAGCGCAGCATCACCGGGTGGCAATTTCAGGATCTGCAGAGCCGCAACGGGTTCTTCGTCAACGGCCGGGGGTTCGGCCGGGGCGAGCGCGTGCCACTGCCGGACGGTGGCGTCATCCGGATCGGCGACACCCTGATGGTGTTCCGGTCGTCGCCGCCGCCGATCGACGACCGCGTCCATTCCCCCGTGTTTCCGGGAGTCTCCCCGGCGGCCAGCAATGTCCGCCGGCGGATCGATGCGCTCGCCGAGTCGCCGGGCCACATCCTGATCCTGGGCGAGACCGGGACCGGCAAGGAGAGCGTCGCGAAGGCGATCGGAGATCACCGCGCGCCGCACCCGTTCGTGACGCTCAACGCCGCGCAGCTCCGCCCCGATCTGGCGCGCTCCGAGCTGTTCGGACACGTCCGTGGCGCGTTCACCAACGCGGTCAACAGCCGGCCCGGGCTGGTCGACATGGCCGGCGAGGGCGCGCTGTTCCTCGACGAGATCGGCGACCTGCCGTTCGACGTCCAGGCCGAGCTGCTGCGGTTCCTCGAGGACGGTTCGTACCGCCCGCTCGGCTCCACCGAACTGCGCCACAGCCACGCCCGCGTCGTCGCCGCGACCAACGTCGATCTCGACCACGCCGTCCACGAGCACAAGTTCCGCCGCGACCTCCTGGCCCGGCTGCGCGCGAGCAACACGCCGCTCGAGCTGCCGCCGCTGCGCGAGCGGCGCGAGGACATCCTGGGCTGGACGCACCTGTTCCTGCGCCAGCTCGAGCGCGAGCCGGTGGCGCGGCCGTGGACCGCCGGCGCACTCGAGTGCTTGCTGCTCTATCCCTGGCCGGAGAACCTGCGCCAGCTGCTCGGGGTGGTGCGCCACGCCATCGGGCAAGCATCGGAATTTCCATGCACGCCTGCGCACCTGCCGGCCCAGCTGCGCGCGCATCGCAACGCGCTCCGCGCGCGGATCAACGGGCCGCCCGAGGAGCCCACGCCGCCGCAGCCCACGCCGCCGGAGCCGGCGCCACGACAATATGATCCGACCGCCGAGGAGATCACCGAGGCGCTCCGTCAGACCGGCGGGCGCGTGCGCACTGCCGCGCAGGTGCTCAACGTCGATCGCCGCAAGCTCTACCGGCTGTGCGAGCGGTTTGGCATCGCTTTTGAAGCTTTTCGTCCACCAGAGTCTCCACGGGAGGATGAGTAAATGGTGGGCAAGTTCGCAATGGTCGAGAAGGTTCAGATCGAGAAGGTGAATGATAAGACAGTCACGTTCGCTACAAGGAGCGGCAGCAAGTCTGGCGATCCTGACGAGTGCCTGCGGCGAAGTTTCACCTGCCCTGTGTCCGAGATCTGGACAAAGCCGATCGACGGCGCGCCGCCGCCGGTGGCGATGAAGCCGGGCGCGGTCGGCAACCTGTTCCTGTCGGGCGCCGCGCTCGACACGACGACGTCCGACGGGTTTCCGATCTACGGCGCGGGCACGCCGCTGCTGCGAGTCAAGTGGCCGGACAATGCCGCCGGTGCGCAGCTGCTCGGCGAGCTCAGCGTGATCCCGTCGAGCATCGTCGTTCGCGGCACGTTGCAGGGCACCGCGTTCTTCGAGCTCGAGCTGCTCGGGCCCGACGCCGCGGATGCCCAACATATCGCGTGGAACGGCGCTCACGGGATCGCGCTGCAGCTGACTGCACGCGGTGCAAAGCGTTTGCACCTGGGGGACCACGCGATGAGCGTGGAGGTGTGGCCGACCCGGATCACGATCACCGGTGCGCCGGTGATCGATCCGTCGGTCACCGGCTCGGTCGATCTCCTGGACAGCGAGCGCGCCGGACTGGCACAGGACTTCAAGTTCGCCCGGCACCGCGCGGCGATCCGGCTGGAGCTGACCCCGGACGGGTTCTCGGCGTTCCACGCGGTGCCCGGGGCCGGCGCGGCGTCGCAGCGTCATCACGCGTCGCGCCGCGGTTGAGACCGGCGCCGGGGTTCGCTAGCCGGCGCTGGCCAGCGTGGTGCTGGCGCGGCGCTCGGCGGTGCGCGGGTGCTGCCACAGGTGCTGCGACAGGATCTCGAGCAGCTTGGGATGGCGCTCGACGGCGTAGTAGGTATCGCCGATGTTGAGGTAGCGCCCGCTGCCGAGCAGGTACGCCGGGCCCTGATCGGTCTCGAGCGTGACCTCGGGCACCGACGACGGCACCCGCTTGCTGTCGAGCTGGCGGCAGCTGATGTGGAGCGGCGGCCGGATCGCCAGCGGCCCGGCGAAGCCCGGGACCGGCAGCAAGGTGTTTGTGATCGCCCGGATCTCGAACGACACCACGGTCTCCGCGCGGTGCCGCGGCGACACCTCGGGACCGCCATCGACCCACTCGGGGTGCGACGACTCGACCCAGCGCCAGCCCTGCGGCCGGCGCTTGCCCGGCCCCGGGCTGTACCAGCCGTGGGCGTCGAACTCCTCGGGTGACACCACGTCGTCGGCGCCGCGCACCTGGCACTGCAGCAGCTCGGCCAGCGCGTAGGTCAGCGTCCGGCCGTTGAGCGGATATCCGTACGACGAGTCGGAGCCGACGTTGCAGCCGACCAGCATGACCTCCTGGATCTTGCCGATATAGTTGACCAGCGAGCCGAGCGCCCGCGGATCCGGTGTCAGTGCATAGAACGGCGGATTGAACGTGGCGGCAAACAGCTCCGTGCTGGCAAGCCATGCCGCTCCGAGCAGCAGCGCGCCCGACAGGCTGTGGCCGATGATCTCGAGCTTGACCTTGCCGTGAAATTGCGGTGTCAGGATCTCACCGAGTCGGATATCCATGTCGCGGACTGTCGCGGCGCGGACGATCTGCGTGCAGGCCGACTTCCTGGCGACCAGCGCGCGGTAGACCTCGTCGATGAAGTTGTTGTGGATGGTGGCCGATCGCGCGCCCTCGGGCGGACAGGCCACTACGATCACGAGTTCTGGATTCACGGTACCCCCTCCGTCACGACTACACATCTGATGCCATTGGCGTACGTCAGCGATCTCGGCTCCCGGTGATTTCGGTAAATCGTGGTCGTTTGTTCCTCGCTGGCCGGGGCGTCGGCCGCGCCGCCGCGCAGCGCATGCAAGGGATTGTCCTGATCGGTCTGGCCGTCGCGGGCGATCCACTCCTGCACGTTGCCGACCAGGTGCAGGACACCATACGGACTCGCGCCGCACGGCATCGAATCGACCGGGGCCATCCACATCTTGCCCTTCGGATCGGCCCGGTTCACGCACTCCGTCCGCTCGACGTTGCCCCACGGGTAGAGCCGCTCGGGCATCGGGTTGTGCGCGCCGTGGATCAGGATCCCGCCACGCGCGGCCTTGGTCCACTGGAACTCGCTCGGCAGCCGCTTGCCCAGGTAGGCGCAGTACGCGGCGGCCTCGAACGCATCGACGTCGCTGACCGGATAGCCCGGGTCGCCGTCGTGGGCGTGGTTGTCGTCGGGGCTGTAGATCGGCCTGGGGTAGCCCGTCACCTTCTCGAGCCGCGCGAACGGCTCGAACGCGGCGTTGGAGACCTCGACGCGGTCGATCGCGAAGCGCTTGAGCATCACCAGCCGCCGGGGCTCGGTGTAGTCGGGCTGGCCGTAGTGCTCCGACGGCGGATCGCCCTTGCCGCCGTACCAGAACTGGCCGTCCTCGATCGCCACGGTGTCGGCCAGCGTCGCCTGGCAGGTCGGCACCGACAGCGCGATGCGCTTGACGTCGTCGAGCCGGTAGCCGGGGAACGCCTGGACGCGGATCCACGACGCCGGACAGCGCTCGCCGGGGCGGCCGCGGCCATCGAGCTCGAGGAACACCACGCCGCCCGGCGCGCTCACCCGCTGGACCTGCAGCGCGCCGGCGTCGCTGCGATGCTCGATCCGGACCAGCTTGTCGGGGAACGCCTCGCCGGGCTGGTTGGTATCGTCGGGGTTGGCGCCGTGCACCGCGACGGTGAGGCCCGGGATCTGGTCCGGCGCGACCGGCACCGCCGCGCCGCCGCGCCAGTCGAACGCGGTGATCGCGAAGTCGACCGTGCCCAGGTTGTGGCGGATCAGGTCCTCGCGCCAGCGGTCCTGGACCACCTTGAGCAGCACGAGCACGGTCACCGCGGTCGCGACGGCGAACGCGACGCCGAACCGGATCCGGCGGCGGCGGCGCGCGAGGCGGTTGCGCTCGTCCCCGGCGGCGAAGAACTCCTGGATCCGCGGCGGCAGCACGACGTCGAGCTGGGCCGCGCGGTGGCGCGAGGCGGCGAGGTCGGCCTCGGACCAGGTGTCGTCGCTGCGCTTGCCGCGGCGCTCCCACAGCTTGACCGCGTCGGTCAGCTCCTCGAGCAGCCGGACCTCCTCGCGCGACTCGTCGAGCCAGCGCGCCAGCTGCGACCAGGTATGGACCAGCGACTCGTGGGCGATCTCGAGGATCGGCGCCTCGCCGTCGCCGTGGTTGCGCTGCACCAGCAGCCGCGCCGACAGCAGCCGATCGAGCACCGCGTCGGCGTTGGCGCCGGCGCCGGCCACGAGCTGGTCGCGGGCCACCGAGCGCCGCGTCGTGCCAACCACCAGCAGGAGCAGCAGCTGCCGCGCCGTGCGGTGCTCGTGGGGCGACAGCTCGGCGAGTGCGTGATCGGCGTGCCGGGCCAGCGCGCCGGCCAGCCCGCCCATCTCGCGGTAGGTCGCGCGCAACAGGCGGCGCCGGCTCGCGTCGCGGCCGTCCCACAGCGTGCGGCAGGCGAACTGCAGGAGCGGCAGGTTGGCGGCCTCGGCGCTGCCGACCTCGGCGATCAGGTCATCGACGATCGCCGGGTCGTCGAACTGGTAGTCGTAGCGCGCCAGCGGGCCGGTGATCGTACGGCGGATGTCGTCGACCGCCAGCCGCTTGACCACGAACAGCGAGCGCAGCCCGGTGAGCTTGCCGACGAAGTCGTCGCGCACCGTGACCACGACCCGGACCGGATCGAGCGGATCGTCGACCGCCGACACCAGCATCTGCAGGAACCGCTGGCGCTCGACCTCGCCGGCGCCCTGGGTGAACGCCTCCTCGAGCTGATCGACCGCGAGCAGGACGCGGCCGCCGCGCACGTTGGCGATCGTCGCGAGCCGGGCCGCGAGAAGGGTCGGGGTCTCGAGCAGCTCGGCGCGGAACGCCTGGATCTGGGCCTTGAGCTGGGCCTCGCTCGGCCGCTGCTCGCTGCCCCGGTCGTCGCTGATCGCGGCCAGGACGCAGCGGGCCAGCGCGCCGGTCGGATCGGGGCCGGGCCGGAACGCGATCACCGTCCACGGCGCCTGCGCGCGCAGCCGCGGGATCACGCCGGCGTGGAGGAACGACGACTTGCCGGCGCCCGACGGCCCGACGATCGGCAGGTGCGGCGCGTCGCGCAGCCGTTCGAGGAACGCGTCGATCTCGAGCTCGCGGCCGAAGTAGAACCGCGCGTGCTTCTCGTCGAACGCCGCCAGGCCGCGGTACGGCCCGTCCTCGACCACCGCGTCGCCGCGGCCGTCGAGGATCACGCTGTCGAGCACGCGCGCCCACTCCGTCGCCCTCGGCCGCAGCGTCGGCTCGCGCTCGAGCGAGCGGGTGATCAGCTCGACGATCACCGGCGGGACGTCGCGGCGGTCGATCGTCCAGGTCACGACCCGGGCGGCGTCGCGGGCGGCGTCGCGGCGCGCGTCGGAGTCATCGCCGAGCGGGTGGCGCCCGGTCAACAGCTGCGCGACCAGGATGCCCAGCGCCCACGAGTCGACCCGGTCGGTCACCGGCGCGCCGGTCCACTGCTCGGGCGCCATCCAGTCCGGCGTGCCGGCGTACGTGCTCGCCGCGTTCTCGCCGGTGCGCGCGATGCCGAAGTCGACCACGCGGACCCGGCCGTCCTTGCCGACCATCACGTTGCTCGGCTTGAGGTCGCAGTGGTAGACGCCGTTGTCGTGCGCGTGGGACAGCCCGTCGGCGATCGCGCGCGCGTGGCGCAGCACCTCGTCGAGCGCGAGCGAGCCGCTGCGCGCGCGCTCGCGCAGCGTGTCGCCCTCGATGTACTCGAGCGCGAGGTAGAACCCGCCCTTGTACTCGCCGAAGTCGTAGAGCTGCACGATGTGCGGGTGGTTGAGCCGCGCGATCGCCCGGGCCTCGTGCAGGAACCGCTCGGTCGAGAACCCCGCGTCCTGGGTCAGCCCGACGATCTTGAGCGCCACCGAGCGCCCGAGCACGACGTCCCGTGCCAGGTACACCTGACCCATGCCGCCCCGGCCGAGCGCCCTGCGCACCTGGTAGCGCCCGACGGTCTCGCCCAGCGTGACCTCGATCTGCTCGCCCGGCGTCGGCTCCGACGATGACGTCAACGCCAGCGAAACCGTCGGCTCCTCCGACTCCGACAAATCATCTTCTCCGGCTGACCGGGCTGGTCCCGCGGACCCCGCAGGTCTCCGCACGCCGTCGTACCCCATCCCCACCTCGTCAAGCTAGGCAGGATCCGGGGCAACGGCAAGACCTTGCGCGCGCATTGCCAGCGCGCCTCGGATGTCTCTGTAACCGACGTGACGCGCGTGACGCCGCCCAGCCCGCTGCCTCACGCGGTCACCATGGAGGTGAGCTCAGAAACCGCGGCCCTGGCCGCCGTCGACCGGGATGCAAGCGCCGGTGATCCAGCGCGCGCGGGCCGACGCGAGGAACGCGACGACCTCGGCGACCTCGTCGGGCGTGCCGAACCGGCCGAACGGGATCTCGCGCTCGACGAACGCGGCGATCCCGGCCGGATCGGCGATCCGCCGCCGGTCCCATCCGCCGCCGGGGAACAGGATCGAGCCGGGCGCGACCGAGTTGACGCGGATGCCGTGCTTGGCGTGGTCGCGGGCGAGCGCCTTGGCGAGCGCGATCACCGCGGCCTTGGCCGTGTTGTAGCCCGGCGCGCCGCCGGCCTCGCGGCCCCAGATCGATGACAGCATCGTGATCGAGCCGCCGCCGCGCGCGGTCAGGTGCGGCACCGCGCGCTGGGCGACCCGCGCCGCGCTCCACAGGTTGGCGTCGAGCGAACTCGCCAGGTCGGCGTCGTCCATCGCCTGCGCGGTGCGCGCGAACGACTTGCCGACCACGGTGACCACGACGTCGATACCACCGAGGGCGGCGACGCAGTGCTCGACCGCGGCGGTCGCGCCTTCCGCGGTGGCGACGTCGGTGGCGATCGCGGTGTGGCCGTCGCCCGGCAGCTCGCCGAGCAGCGCGTCGAGGTCGCCGCGGCCGCGGGCGACGGCCGCGATCCGTCCGCCCTCGCGGGCGAGCGCGTGCGCGATCGCCCGGCCGATGCCGCGGCTCGCGCCGCTGATCAGGCACAGCTTGCCGGTGAGCTCGAGGTCCATGCTTACGGGATCTCCCAGCTGTGGCCCCACAGGGCCTGGCCGCCGTCGAGGCGGAGGGTGGCGCCGGTGATGAACTGGGCGCCGGGCGAGGCGAGGAACACGATCGACGCGGCGACCTCCTCGCAGGTTCCGGCGCGCTTGAGCGGGGTCTCGCGGATGCCGCGATCGAGCAGCGCGGCGGGGTACTGCGCGGTGCCCGACGACAGGATCACGCCGGGGGCGACGGCGTTGACCAGGATGCCGAACTGCGCCCACTCCACGGCGAGGGTCATGGTCATGTTCTCGACGCCGGCGCGCGCCGCGCCGGTGTGCACCATGCCGGGGAAGCCGCGGTAGATGTTCGCGATGACGTTGACGATCCGGCCGCGCCGGGCGGGGATCATCGCCTGGTTGGCGACCTCGCGGCAGACGTGGAAGGTGCCGACCAGGTTGTTCTTGATCACCGCGAGGAAGCCGTTGGGCGAGATGTGCTGGGCGGGCGACGGGAACTGGCCGCCGGCGTTGTTGACCACGATGTCGATCCGGCCGAGCTCGGCGAGCACGGCGGTGACGAACGCCTCGACCTGCGCGGGCTCGCGGATGTCGCAGGTCTGGGCCACCACGGTGCCGCCGGCGCCCCGGAGCTCGGTCGCGGCGGCGTCGAGCTTGGCCTGGGTCCGGCCGCAGATCGCGACGCGGGCGCCGAGCCGGACCATCTCGCGGGCGGTGGCGAGCCCGATGCCACTCCCGCCGCCGGTGATGATGGCGACCTGGTCGCGAAGCATGCCGGGAGCGAAGATCCGCTGGGTCTCGGCGCTGGGGGACTCCACCGCCGCCACGTAACACGGACCGGGCCCGGCGGACGACCCGAACACGGCCAGGGCCTCGAAAAGTCCCCTGTCTCGATGCTCACCACTTCTGTCTGTGATCGGGGCCTCGGTCCCCACGGGGGGAGGGGCCTCCCCCGATCGCCTACCGGGGTATTCATATGCGTCCTCACTAACTCGAACAAAGGCGCGGCGACGTTTTCGCTTGCGCCCGGTACACCCATTGCACACATTTCCCTTCGTGGCCGGGATCGCTGCAACAGGACGGGTGCGCCCCTCCTCCGATGGCGCCAAGCGCTCGGGGAGCAGGTACGTGCTGGGCGACCTGCTCGGCCGCGGAGGCATGGCCGAGGTGTTCGCCGGCCACGCGGTCGGTGACCACGGGTTCCAGAAGCCGGTCGCGATCAAGCGGCTGCTCCCGGAGCTGGCCAACGACGAGGTGTTCGTCGAGCGGCTGATCGAGGAGGCCAAGCTCCTGGTCGGCATGCAGCACGGCAACATCGTGAGCGTGCTCGACCTCGCCCGCGAGGGCGACGACGTGTTCCTGGTGATGGAGTTCGTCGACGGGCCGAGCCTGCGCCAGCTGATCAAGGCGCGCGGCGCGCGCGGGCTGTCGCTGGGCGTGGCCACGTACATCGTGCAGTCCGCCGCGGCGGGCCTCGAGTTCGCGCACGCGCGGCCGGGCGGCGCGATCATCCACGCCGACATCAGCCCGAGCAACCTGCTGCTCACGACCTCGGGCGAGGTCCGCGTCGCGGACTTCGGCATCGCGCGCCGCGAGGGCCTCGGCCACGGCGTGGTCGAAGGCAAGTGGGCGTACATGGCGCCCGAGCAGGCGCGCGGCGAGGCCCTGACGCCGCGGTCCGACGTGTTCGCGCTCGGCGTGGTGCTCTACGAGCTGTTGACCGGGCAGCACCCGTTCGGCCGCGCGGTGACGGCCAACGAGCGCGACGACCAGATGCAGGTGATCCCGCCGCGCGTGGTCAAGTCGTCGATCCCACCCGGGCTCGACGCGATCTGCATGCGCGCGCTGGCCCACGACCCGCGCGACCGCTACGGCCGGATGCAGCAGCTGATCGACGCGCTGGTCGAGGAGCGGTTCAGCAACGGTTACCGCGACGGCGCGTCGGATCTGGCGCAGGCGATCCGCGAGGTTGCGCCGCGCTCGGAGGTCGGCTCGCCGCGGACGATGCACACCGATCGGCCGGTGACGATCGTGACGCGGTCGCTGCTGCGCGAGGTCACGCCGGCGCGCCGGTCGTCGACGCCGAGCCAGCGCGCGCCGAGCGATCCGCCGCCGAGCGAGCAGTTCCCGGCGGTGGGCACGATGGCGGTGGCGACCATGGAGCTGCCGGCCGAGCTGCCGCCGAGCAACCAGTTCCCGCCGGTGGGGACGATGGGCGTGGCGACGATGGCGCTGCCGATCGAGGCGCCGATGCCCGACCAGTTCCCGATGGTGCCGACCTCCGGCGCGCAGACCGTGATCCGCGAGGCCGACCAGATCGCGCTCGCACAGGCGGCGGCCGCCGCGGCGGCGATGCTCGAGATCCCGGCGGTGCTGCGCGCCGACGGCACGCCGATGCCGCCATTCCGGCTGTCCCACGGCGACGTGCGCGGTGACGAGCTGGCCAGCGTCGTCGGCGGCAACACGTTCACCGGCCACGCCGCGGTGGTGATCGAGCCGCGCAGTCACCGGCTGACGATCTCGATCCTCGCGGCCGCCACGCTGCTCGGCGTCGGGGCGGCGGTCGCGATCCAGCTCGGTCATGCCCGACCCGACGAGCCCCCGGTGCCGCCGTCGCGCACCCAGCCGGTGACCCGGCCGGCCGATGAGGCACCGCCGGCGCCGGCGGTCGAGCCGCCAGGCACCCTGGAGGCGCGCGACACGGCGCCGGTGGTGCCGCCGCATCCGGCGATCCAGCCGACGATCCAGGACTCACCGCAGGCGGCCGGATCACCAGGCGTCGCCACCGTCGGCGCGCGGAGCGGCGCTGCCGCGGGCGACAACACGCCGAGCACCGGCACGCCTGACAACGGCGCGACCGACAACGGCGCGGCCGACACCGGCGCGGCCGGCACCGGCGCGGTTGGCACCGGCGACAACGGCGCGATCGGCAACGGCACCGGCGACAACGGCGCGGCTGGCAACGGCGCGGCTGGCAATGGCGCGGTCGGCAACGGGGCGGCCGGCAACGGCGCGGCTGGCAATGGCGCGGTCGGCAACGGGGCGGCCGCCAACGGCATCGCCGACAACGGCGCGGCTGGCAATGGCACTGTCGGCGGCGGCACGGTCGCCAGCGGCACGGTCGCCAGCGGCACGGTCGGCACCGGCACAGCCGGCACTGGCCCCGGCGATGGCAGGACTGGCAAGACGAGCAAGTCGGGCAAGACCGGGTCGAGCGGCAAGCGAGTCGCGATCAAGGACGGCTCCAAGCGCAGGACCGCGCCGGGCATCCTGCAGGTCGATTCGGAGCCGTGGTCGTGGGTCACCGTCGACGTCGAGACCAAGGAGACGCCGACGAAGTTCTATCTCCCGCCCGGCACCCACACCGTGAAGTTCTACAACGAGGTCAACGGCGTGACCCGGTACGAGACGATCGAGATCGAGTCCGACGCCGTGACCAAGCTCAACGAGCCGATGCGTCGCTAGCGCGGCCCGCTCGACGCGGTCGTGCAACGCGCGCCACGCTCGGCCCGGTGGCGCCGGGGCCGGCCTCGGCAGGCCGAGCATCGGCGTCGGCATCGGCTGCCAGGTGCCGGAGGCTGATCCGGGGCGCGCGGTAGCCCGACGACAGCCGCGGCGGCTGGGCGGTCGCGATCGCGCGCGGGGCGCTCGCGTGCCGCGGAGCGCGTGGAGAGGTAACGGCGGCGAATACCGCGAACACGAGAATGCATGCCCCGGACATGCCCGAGGAACGTGAAATCCCTCGGTTGTTCCCGGGTGAGAATTCTCGGGAAGATCGCCTCGGCCCGTCGTTCCGATGTGTGGATGGAGCATGTCGCGTTGTTGACCGCCGACGAGGGTGCGTGGGACGGTCGTCGTGCTGTGACGGCCGCGGAACGTGTATTCACAGAGGCTGTCCGCGAGCACGAGGCGCTCCTGACGGCGATCGCGCGCCGGATGTGCGGCAACGACGCGGACGCCGCCGACCTGGTGCACGACACCTACGAGCGCGCGCTGCGCGCCTGGGATCGATACTCGGATCGCGGCAACCTGCGCAGCTGGCTGGTCGCGATCCTCAACAACCTGTTCATCGACCGCTGCCGCAAGCACCGCCGCACGCCGCGGACCGAGGCGATCGACGGGCTCGAGGTCGCGGCGCCGGAGCCGAGCGCCGGGCCGGCGTGGTCGAACGTGACCGATCAGCAGATCCATGCCGCGCTCGCGACGCTCGGTCCCGAGTTTCGCCGGGTCTACGAGCTCCACGCCCGCGGCCGATCGTACGACGAGATCGCGGCGGAGCTGAAGATCGCCAAGCCTACCGTCGGGACGCGCCTGATCCGCGCGCGCAAGAAGCTCAAGGAAGCGCTGCTGCGCGACCTCGGAGGTGAGCCATGACCCCAGCGCAAGACTGCGTCGAGATCGAGCGGACCCACGCGCTCGCCGACGGCGAGCTGACCGGCGCCGCCGCCGACGCCGCCCGCGACCACCTCGCGACCTGCGCCTCGTGCCAGGCCGAGCTCGCCGACGTGCTGCAGCTCGACGCCGCGATGGCCGCGCGCCGCCACGCGGCGGTCATCTCGCTCGCGTGGTACCGGCAGCGCCGGCTGCAGGTTGCCGCGGTCGCAATGGCGGCGGCCGCCGCGGTGACTGTCTACCTCGCGCTGCCGCGTCCCGGTGCGCCGGTGGCGCCGCAGGTTGCGGTGGCGCTCGCGCCGCAACGCATGACCGAGGCGCGGATGGCGTGGCCGGGGGCGGCGGGCTACCGCGCCTACAACGTGTCGCGCGCCGACGACCGGCCGCACGAGGTCATCCCGCTGAGCGCGCTGGCCGAGCTCGAGCGCAGGGGCGACGTCCACGGCGTCGGCGTGCTCGCGCTGCTCAACGGCGAGCGCCGGCAGGCCGCGAGCTATCTCGAGCGCGCCGGCGAGTCGGTCGAGGCGGTCGCGGACCGCGCGGCCCTGGCCCTGGCCGATGGTCAGCCGGAGCGGGCGCTGACCCTGGCGGACGCCGCGCTCGCCAGGCAGCCGGACCACGGCGCCGCGCAGTGGAACCGCGCGCTCGCGCTGCGCGACCTCGGGCTGGCGCGCGCCGCCGCCGCGGCGTTCCGCGCGGTCGTCAAGCTCGGCGAGCCGGGCTGGTCGGTCGAGGCGGCGCAGCGCGCGGCGACCGTCGACCGCGAGGTCACCGCCGTGCAGCAGCGCTACGAGCGGATCAACCAGGCGAGCGCGGCCCTCGCGCAGGGCAAGATCGCGCTGACGGTCGACGACGCCGCGGCGCAGCCCGGGTTCTCGCGCGGCGTGCTGTACGACGCGATCCGGTCGGCGACCACGCCGGCGCAGCTCGCGGCGCTGCAGCCGCTCGCCGACGCGATCGACGGCGCCGATCACGACACCGCGATGAAGGACGCGCTCGCCCGGGCCAGGGCCAACCTGCACCCCGAGCTGTCCCGGCAGTACGCCGAGATGATCCGCTCGCTCGCGGTCGAGATGCAGATCATCCCGAAGACCGGCGACGAGCGGCCGGTGCCGGCCGGCGAGCCGCGGGCCCGGTTCATCGCCGCGCTGCGCGCCGCGCACGCCGACGATCTGCTGATCGGCGTGCTGATGAAGACCAATGACGATCGCTGGACGGTCAACCCGAAGGAGATCGCCGAGTTCGCGAAGCTGACCGCGGCGTCGCCGGACCTGTGGATGCAGATCCTCGGGTTCCAGCACCAGGCGCAGCTCGCGATCAACCAGGAGGACCTGACCCGCGCCGAGGCGATCCTGCTCCAGGCCAAGCAGCGCTGCACGCCAGCGGCGCCCGCGTACCGCTGCATCACGATCAGCCAGCTGCTCGGCTACCTCTACCTCAAGTGGCAGCGGCTGCCCGAGGCGCGCGCGGTGCTGACCGCGGCGTGGACGCGGGCGCACGAGGCCGGCGAGTGGGTGCTGCAGAACGGCGTGCTGAGCCTGTTGCCGCAGCTCCACGACCTGAGCGACGAGACCGGGGCATCCGGCTTGCCGATGGTCCGCGCCTACACCGAGGAGCTAGTGCTCGGCGCGCCCGACAATGCGGACTTTCGCTGCTTCATCCAGGCCTGGGGCCACGACCTCCGGGCGATGGTGCTGATCAACCAGCTGCGGTTCCAGGAGGCGCGCGGCGAGCTTTCAGGCCCTGCGTGCGCCAAGCCGCAGGAGGCGGCTCAGGAAGCCATGCACCTGTTCGTGCGCTCCGAGGTCGCCCGGTTCGGCGAGACCCCCGAGGCGATCGCCGCGCTGCGCGCCGAGATCACGAATGCCCGCAAGCTGCCCGACGCCGCCCCCGCGGACAAGATCTTGCTCGATCACGCCGAGGGCCGGCTGCTGATCGACCGGGATCGGGAGGCCGGCGAAGCCCTGCTCCGGCGCGCGATCGACGCGGCCGCGTCGCTGCCTCCGTCGCTCGGCCGAGCCCACAAGGCTGCAGCGTTGAGCTACTCCGTGCTGACCGTCGCCGCCGCTCACCGCGGCGATGGCGACGCGGCGCTGGCCCTGCTCGCGAACGAGCAGGGCGTGACGCTCCCCGGGCACTGTGTCCTGGGTCTGGCGATCGAGGATCGCCAGCGCGCGGTCGTCGCGCGCGACGCCGGCGGCAAGACGCTGGTGCATTTCGACGAGGCGCGCACGGCGCCGGCGATCGATCCGGCGACGCTCGTGCCGGCCGAGATCGCGCAAGCGCTGGCCGGTTGCCCCGTGGTCGACGTGATCGCACGGCCACCGATGCAGGGTATGTCGCGCTTGCTGGGCGACGCGATCGCGTGGCGCTATGTCTCGCGCCGGGTTCGCCCGGCGGCTCCCTCCGGTGACCGATCTCTGGTCGTCGGCAACGTCGAGCCGCCGACGGCGCTGGAGTTGCCGCGGCTCGCGACCGGGTCGACCTCGGGTG